>ENA-ORCP01002210-ORCP01002210.1-human-gut-metagenome-genome-assembly--contig:-NODE-2210-length-15807-cov-7.683026_pt1 | contig 15807 bp, 13 predicted proteins | sample MGYA00242990_ERZ507991 | MGnify/ENA primary metagenome ERZ507991 (study PRJEB26167, sample SAMN06115496) | human gut metagenome | host: Homo sapiens | place: China:Henan | collected 2015-05-07... | reverse complement strand
GAGTTTATGAAGGCCTTTATCGAGCGAATTGAGATGTTCCCGGAGAAAAGGAAAGACGGAAGTTGGATAAAGAAGATCGTATTCAACTTTCCTGTGCCTGTTGATGGTGAGGAAGTGAAAGAACTTCCCTCGGAAACTGAAACAACTGTCGAGACGGTATGTCTTTTGTCCAAACTAAAATAAACTCAGCATATTGAAGCTGGGCTGGATTTGACGGCAACGGAGAAAAAGTCGAAGCAACCCTTTATGTTCATTAAGGTGTTGCTTCGGCTTTTTATTGTTTGGCCTTATATTCTTCGCCCCAATTCCAGAGCGCATCCAGTACCGGCTTCAAGGTGTATCCCAGTTCGGTCAGCGTATATTCCACTCGTGGCGGCACCTCTGCATAGATCTTACGGTTTACCAACCCGTTTGCTTCCATATCTCGAAGTTGAGCCGTCAAGACTTTTTGTGAAACATGGCCAATGGATTTCTTCAATTCCCCAAAGCGCTTGGTTCCGGGCATCAGGTCTCGCAGAATCAGAACCTTCCATTTGTCACCGATCAGCATGAGGGTGGTTTCCACCGGGCAGACAGGTAAATCTTTTGCCGGTGTTGCTTCGATTGTTTTGATATCCTCCATATTATATCCTCCAATAGTTTCCTTTTGGTAACTACGGCACAATATTGTGCTTACTTTACGAATTGGCCCTACGGCGTTATTATAATACCAGCGAAAGAAAAAAGCAACCTTTCCAAACAAAATACGCTCTGGAGGTAATTATCATGAAAAAAGTCGCCCAGTTTTTGCAGGAAAACCCCGTTCAGTATCTCGCCACCGTTAGCCTGGACGGAAAGGCCAAGTGCCGCCCCTTTATGTTCAGCTTCGAGAAGGATGGTAAGCTGTGGTTCAACACCGGCAACTTCAAGGAAGTCTACAAGGAGCTGCAGGCAAATCCCTACGTTCAGATCAGCGTTTCCTCCCCCACCTATCAGTGGATTCGTCTGAGCGGCAAGGCCGTCTTTGTGGACGACAAGGCCATCAAAGAGGCTGCGCTGGAGAATCCCATTGTCAAGGGAAATTATCAGACCGCCGACAACCCGGCCTTTGAAGTGTTCTATCTGGAAGATCCCCATGGCGTGATCGCCGACTTCTCCGGCAATCCTCCTTACGAGTTCTAAGAACAACCCTCATATAAAAATCTTCGGAGTAAGGTGAAATCCCTGACCGGCAGTAACAGCCTGCGAGCGGAAGCGCTGATGCGGTGGAATCCCGCAGCCGACGGTATAGTCCGGATGAAAGAAGATGTGATAAGACTTGCCCCGCAGATGCCATAAGCAATCTGCGGGGTTTCGTCTTAAATCCAAATCATATCTCACAAGGAGAAATATGCATATCGCTTCTAAAATTTCTGTCCGTATGGTGCTTGACCACGGACACATCATCGAACGAGGCGATCACGAAAAGCTGATTGCAGAAAAGGGCACCTATTATCAGCTTTATACCGGCGCATTTGAGTTGGAATAAACCAAAAAGCTGCTGCAATTTTCATCACAATGCAAGATGAAAACTGCGGCAGCTTTGCTATTTTATGGCAGATGAGATGATTCATGAAATCAATATTGAATCAGTGAAAGTGGCATGATATAATTATTTTGAAACAAATGTCCAAACTGCCATTGCAGGCGCTTTTGCTCCTGCAATGCCAGAAAACGAGATTAAGTGACCCTGGAACGCAGGGAGAACGGTCTGCCTGCTGGTGAAATAACATGAAACCACTTATCCATATTTACGGCGCATCCGGGTCTGGTACATCCACGCTGGGACGGTATCTGGCGAAACGGCTGGACTTTGCCTTTCTTGACGCGGATGACTATTTCTGGCTGCCCACAGATCCGAAATTTACGAAAAAGCGTCCCATAGAACAACGTGTGCCACTCATGCAGCAGGACATTGCAAAGGCAGAAAATGGTGCCGTTGTGTCGGGCTCGCTGGTCGGCTGAGGCGATGCACTTATACCAAAGTTTACGCTGGCGGTTCGCGTTGTGGCCGACACACCCACCCGGTTGGCCCGCATAAAGCAGCGCGAATATGCGCGGTTTGGCAGTCGCATACTGCCGGGCGGTGACATGCACGAACACCATTTGTCTTTTTTGCAATGGGCAGCCGGGTACGATAACGGCGGCCTTGAGACGCGCAGCGCGGCCCTGCACGATACATGGCAGAAAGCGCTGTGCTGTCCGATTCTGGTCGTGGACGGCACGACGCCTTTGGACGAAACGGCAGCCCGCGTGGAGGAACTGCTATGATCTGCAAACTGACACCCGAGGAAGAAGTGCGTATGCACATCCTTTTAAAGGGCATTGCCGATGACCCCAATGCGCTGGAAATGCAAAAGTTCATCCAACACGGCAGTGTGACGACCTACGAGCATTGTATGCGGGTCACGCGCATTGCATTCTGGCTCAACATCCATCTGCGTGCCCACGCCGACGAGGCCAGCCTGGTAAAAGGTGCGTTCCTGCATGATTTTTACCTGTATGACTGGCATAATTGCAGCAATATCACGCACTGGCATGGCTTTAAGCACCCGCGTATTGCACGCTATAACGCTGAAGTTGTGTTTGCCTTGACCGACAAGGAAAAGGACATTATCCAAAGCCATATGTGGCCGCTGACCCCCACCGACATCCCCCACAGCCGCGAGGCCGCGCTGGTCTGCATGGCCGACAAGATGTCGTCGAGCTATGAGACGGTGTTGGAACGGCGTGCCAAACGAAAAAACAAATGAACCGTAGGGGCCGGGCTGCCCGGCCCTCAGCCATACCGATACAGAACGTTTGCCGTGAAGCAGCGGTCCGGAATTGTCCGGCCCCTACTGGGCGGCATAGAATATAAGGGAGGAACCATTCATGCCTGACCAATACACCCGCACCCGCGCCCAGTTGGGCACGCCCGCGCTGGACGCATTGCGCAAGGCCCATGTGGCCGTGTTCGGCATCGGCGGCGTCGGCGGCCAGGCCGTTGAGGTGCTGGCCCGCAGCGGGGTAGGGGAGCTGAGTTTGTTTGACAGCGACATCGTCGCGCTCTCCAACCTGAACCGCCAGCTGGTGGCGCTGCACTCCACGCTGGGTCAATACAAAGTGGACGCTATGGCCGCCCGCATTGCGGATATCGACCCCACCATCGTCGTACACGCCAACCGTATGTTTTATAACGCCGAAACAGCCGCCGATGTTGACCTGACGCAGTTTGATTACGTGCTGGACTGCATCGACACGGTCAGCGCCAAGCTGCTGCTGATCCGCCGTTGCAAAGAGGCCGGGGTGTCGATTCTGTGCAGCATGGGCGCAGCCAACAAGCTGGACCCGACAGCGTTCAAGGTGGCGGATATCGAGAAAACCACCGTTGACCCGCTGGCAAAGGTCATCCGCATCGAGTGCCGCAAGCGCCGCCTGGGCAAGGTCAAGGTCGTTTTTTCGGAGGAGCCGCCCCTGCCGCCGCTGGCAGATGAGACGAGCGAGACCCCGGTTGCCGCACGGCGCACCGTGCCCGCCAGCAATGCCTTTGTGCCCGCCGCCTGCGGGCTGGTCTGCGGATCGGAGGTCGTCAAGGACATTCTGCGCAAGGCCGGAGTCTACCGCGGCACAAAATAATAAAAGCAAGGATAATCCAAATGGTGCCGTGCGAATGGTAGATTCCCATTCGCACGGCACTTTTTAGGTGACGTTATATTATTCTGCCAGTAATTCAGCCTCGGCAAGGGTGGGGTCAAAAGTGCCTTGTACTGCGGGGAAAGATCGTGTGTTCAGTACATATCCTTTGGGAATTGTACGCGGTGTGTAACCGGTGATGAGCTTGAAGGCCCGGTTAAAGCTGCGAATGGTGTTGAAGCCGCAGCGCGACATGACATCGGTTACCTTCAAGTCTGGCTCGGCATTGATGATCTGCACAGCTTTTTCGATCCGCACAACATTCAGATATTGCGAAAAGGTCATGCCCGCCTGGCGTTTGAAGTAGCGGGAAAAGTAAGATTCCGAAACATTCATAAACAAGGCGGCATCGTAAAAAGTAATGCTGTAAAATTCGTGGTCGATGCGGTCCAGAAGCTGTTTGTAACGGGCGGTGACTTCGCTTGGCTGCTGATCGTTTGCGATAAGGGGTTCGCTGCGAAAGATGTCCGTCATCAATTCCTCAATCATGGCAATTGTGCGGACCTCAAAAAAGCGGGGCTGTTCCGAAAGTTCCTGCCGAATGGCAGTGAGCCTTTCCAGAACATTATAGTGATCCTGAAAAAGCGGCGTTGACAGCTGATAAGGATGTGTCAGCGGTTCACAGAGTTTCTCATCAAATAAGCATACCAACAGCAGACAATCAGGATCGGTATGAATGTAATGCACACACCCACTTTGGCAAAAAATGACACTCTTGGGCAGAAGAGTGTAGATTGTGTCGGCAACCATGACCTGGGCACAGCCTTCCATACAAACGATCATTTCATGCTCCATGTGCCAGTGGGATATATTCTGCAGGTTTCTGTACTTGCCGACCCACACTTTTTCACTGCCTACATAGGCGCGTTTTTCAAATTTTGCAAGCATAACAGGTTCTCACAATCCACTATGTCAATAAATGTCCATATATGGGAAAAGAATTGCTTTCATTCGGCGTCGGAATGGTATAATATTAACATAAAGATTCAAGAAAAGCAATGATTTAAATGTAAAATGCACAAATCGCAGGAAAGCGGAAATCCTGCTAGTTGTATGAATGACCTTTTTCTTCCTGGTTACATGGTTGGTGATCGCGACACTGCCTGCACAGCGAAGAAGCGGAGAGCTAGATTGCCTGACGCAAATAGAAGAATCAAGAACACAAGGTGGTGAAAAGGTACAGAACAAAATTGTATCCATCATAGCAAGCGGTGCTTGCAGCCAAAGCACACATATTTTCAATCAAAATGGAAAGAAGGATAAACGATGACACACAGAAAACGTACTTCTATCTTATTGGTGATTTCATTCGTATTGATTTTGGTTGGCAGTTTCTTTTCTAACGCAATCAACACGGATTTTGGAAAAATTAAAACAGATCGCCTCTATCTGATGAATGACAATGGTTATACGGTAAGTGCAAGAATTTATATCCCCAAAACGGCAACGCAGGAGGCACCTGCCCCGGCCATGATTATCTGCCCCGGTGGTGACAGCCCATCCGATTTGCTTACTCCCTGGGCCAGTGAGATTGCACGCCGTGGCTTTGTGGTAGCACTGGTGGACTATACCGGCTGTGGCGATACGGAAGTTGATAATGCTTCGCAGTATTGGACGAACCACGGTGCTATGGAGCTGGAAACAATCTACGACTATCTGGCAAATCGGCCATTCGTAGACGCAACCCAGATTGGCGTGGGCGGACATTCCATGGGTTCGCTTTACAGCTATTGCCTGTCAACCAAACGTCAGGTTTCCCTGGTCATTTCTGATGTTATTTACAGCGAGGCTATGCCCACCTACAACCTGGACTTTGTACAGATCTCCGGGCAGCATGATGAAGGTCTGCTGGCGCGCGTCAATAAGATTGATGAATTGTTTAAAGATCCGTTCCTGACAGAACTGTTCGGCACGGATGAGATCGAACCCAACAAACTGTATGGCTCGTGGGAAGACCACAATGCACGCATCTTCTATGTGGTCAACCAGACGCATGCAGATGATATGTACTGGGGTCAGTTTGTCCGCCTGGTAGTGGACTCCGCCATGAACAGCATGGAAGCACCTAATCCGCTTCCTGTAAGCAATATGATCTACGGCTGGAACTTTGTGGCGCTGTTTATTGTGATCATTGGCATCGTTATGATGTTGTTCTGCGTGGCAGATCTGTTGCTGGATTCTGACCTGTTCTCGTCCCTGAAGCTGCCTGCCCCGCAGGTTACAGCAGGATTTGCCTTTAAGTCAAAGGGCTGGTGGATCTGCGCTGCTATTCTGGCACTGATTCCGGTACTGTTCTTCTTCCCCGGTACAGCGGTCGGCAACCAGATGGCTTCTAATAAACTGTTCCAGCTGGGTACTACCCCCAATGGCTTTCTGATCTGGAGCCTGTTCTCGGCTTGCGGCATGCTGGTATTCTTCCTTGCGTACCACTTTATGTATGGCAAAAAGAAAGGCTGCAATGTTTCCAGCTACGGCCTTGCCACAGGTAGTGATACCAAAGTACACATTGGTTATATTGTAAAATCTGCCGTCTTTGCACTGATCCTGTTTATGCTGGGATACTTTGTCCTGATGTTGATCTATCGCTATGCGGATACAGATGTTCACGGCCTCAGTGTCAGCTTCCGTCTGCTGAATGACGCCAAATGTGCAACGATGCCTTGGTATTGCCTTGGTATGCTGCCATACTTCCTGCTGGTTACGCTTGCAGGCAATACTTTACAGTTCCGCGGAGATGTCAGCAAAGGTAAGGATATGACCAAGTCGGTTATTTTGGGCGCCTGCATTGGCATGGTGGGTATGCTGCTGCTCTTCATCTTCTATGAAGTAACGCTGCGTCTGAACCGCCCGTTCTACACAGGTCATTTTGCACACTTCTACATGCTGCTCCTTTCTAATGTGCTGCTGCAGTTCTGCGTGGCTTCCGGTCTGGCAATTTTTATCCGCAGAAAGACCAACAGCATCTGGCCTGGTGTATTTATTGGTACGGCACTGGTTGCATTTGGCATGGTTAGCTCCAACAGTATTGCCATGATTATCTGATCTCTTGTGGAAAGGTGTCCACGCATACAATAAAAAGAGCTGCTGAACAAAGCAATCCAAATCGATAAAGAGCGTACGCTTTAAAATGTTAGAAACAAAAGCATTAGAATATCTTCGCAAAGATGATGCGTGACAGCTCTAAGACACCGGTAAAATAAAATTAGCCTCGGTAAAGTAGGCGGGGCCGGCGAAAGCTGGCCCCGCTTTTATTTAAGGCGTGAAGCAGTGGGCTGGGTCGGTATCAGTCGATTACAGAGCCAGACCGTGGGTTGTGCGGAAATCACAAGCCGGATAGGTGGCGGGGACGCTACTGAAAGAAAACGCAAAAAAATAGGGATGACCTTGGTAAGAGGCTATCCCTGTTTTTTAACCGATGTGATGGACAGAAAAAATAAACGAACCTACCATGGCAATGATAAGCTCGTCTATATCTTTTGGCTTGTCATATCTAAGGCTCGTTTTCTGAAGTGGTGTAAGTCAGGTGTAAATCGCAGCTTTGGCAACTGCTTTTTAACGTATCTACGATATCAGTATAAAATGAGGGCGTTTTGCATGAAAAATACCACTTTGACCCCGGCTTCTTCTTGACAAAAGCACTAAATCAAAGTAAAATTAGAACTAGGAAATAAAGAACCAGACGGCAGGTGTGTCCTGCGCGTGGTTCCTTAAAGGGTGTCGCCCACCGGGAACGCCGCTTTTTTACGATATTCAACGTCTTTTTTGACGGTTCTGTGTATATTCTGCGTGCAGGGGCATTGTGCGCCTTTTTGGCCGACCTGCCGCGTCTTTTACTGTAACAATATCATAAGTTAAGCGTCCCGCTGCGCCGCATCCTCCTAGTTAAATCAAGGAGTGAAACCGACTATGTCACCAATTTTGACCATGGTGCTGGTCCTTGTTGCTGCTGTTGCTGCCGGGGCGCTTGGTTTTTACCTCGGCGGCGAGAACCGCAAGCGCACTGCCGAAGCCAAGATCGGCAGCGCCGAAGAGGAAGCCAAACGCATCGTGAACGATGCCATCAAGACTGCCGAGCAGAAGCGCAAGGAAACCATCATCGAAGCGAAGGACGAAGCCTTCAAACTCAAGAGCGACGCCGACAAGGAAATCAAGGAGCGCCGCGCCGAAATTTCCCGCCAGGAGCGCCGCATCGACCAGAAAGAGGAAGCTCTTGACAAACGCACCACCCAGATGGAGCGCAAAGAAGAGGACCTCAAGCGCCGCAGCGAGACGGTGGAAGCCCGCTTAGACGAACTGGAACAGCTGAAACTGCGCCAGACCGAAAAGCTGGAAACCATCGCCGCCATGTCCAAAGAGGACGCCCGCGCCGTGCTGCTGAAGCAGGTGGACGACGAGCTGACCCACGAAAAGGCTATGAAGATCAGCGCCTACCAGGCTAACATGAAGGACGAGTGCGACAACCTCGCCCGTGAGCTGATTGGCCAGGCCATTGCCCGCTGCGCGGCTGACGCCACCAGCGAGGCCACCGTCAGCGTTGTGCCGCTGCCCAGCGACGAGATGAAGGGCCGCATCATTGGCCGCGAGGGCCGCAACATCCGTGCCCTGGAGACCGCCACCGGCTGCGACCTCATCATTGACGACACGCCGGAGGCTATCACGCTGTCCAGCTTTGACCAGACCCGCCGCGAGGTTGCCCGCATGGCGCTGGAGCGCCTGATCGCCGATGGCCGTATCCACCCGGCCCGCATCGAGGAGACTGTCGACAAGTGCCGCCGCGAACTGGAAATTCAGATGAAGCGCGAGGGCGACAAAGCCGTTATGGAGTTGGGTATTCACAGCCTGCATCCCGACCTGGTCAAGCTCATTGGCCGTTTGAAGTACCGCACCAGCTTCGGCCAGAATGTGCTGAGCCATTCTCTGGAAGTGGCCTGGCTGGCTGGCTTGATGGCCGGCGAGCTGGGTGTCAATGTCCAGCTGGCCCGCCGTGCCGGTTTGTTGCATGATATCGGCAAGGCGCTCGACCACGAGATTGAGGGCAGTCACGTCCAGATCGGCGTCGACATCTGCAAGAAGTACCGCGAAAACCCGCAGGTCATCCACGCCATCGAGGCCCACCATGGCGATGTGGAGCCGAAAACCACACTGGCGTTTATCATTATGGCCGCCGACGCGATTTCCGCCGCCCGCCCGGGTGCCCGCCGCGAGAACATGGAGAGCTACATCAAGCGTCTGGAAACGCTGGAAGCCCTCTGCAACGGCTTCGAGGGTGTCGAAAGCTCCTACGCCGTCCAGGCTGGCCGCGAGGTGCGCATCCTTGTTCAGCCCGACAAGGTCAGCGACGACGAGGTCATTCTGCTGGCCCGCAATGTCGCAAAGAAGATCGAGAACGAGCTGGATTACCCCGGCCAGATCAAGGTCAGCGTCATCCGCGAGAGCCGCGCCACCGAGTACGCAAAATAAGTTTGCCAATAGAAAACGGCAGCCCATGGCGGGCTGCCGTTTTTTGTGTGCTGAAAAGGCGGGCTGCAGCCCGCCTTAGAAATTAAATAAATTAGTTACAAATTATGTTCCATTATATCCCATCATTTGCAAGATATGAACTTTTACATTTACAGGGTTAATAACTGTTTTTTTATTGTCTTGATAATAAGGCGAGTAATATACACGATCTTTTATCGCCCCATAGTAAGCTTCCAGATTCGCAAAATCCGATTCCCTGTAAGCGACATACTCTTGTGTATCATAGAAGTAAATCCCCACATTCCCTTTCCCGTCTTTATAGACTACTACCGTGACGCGGCCATCTTCAGCAACGCATGCTCCAAAAGAACCTCCATTACCAAGTGCAGTCACTTCTGCCAGACTGGTTATTTCAGAAAAGCGGTTCACCTTGTTTGCATTGGAACCGCTTTTATATGCAACATAATATTTGTCAACATCAACCGATGACAGGCCGCTGTCGACTCCATATCCATTCCATTCACTTGAAGCGTAGTATTCAGACATTTTTGTCTGAACAGCCATTGTAATCATCCTCGTCTCCGCAATGACCTGCCGCTTCCGCGCCTTATCAATATACCCCGTCAGCGCAGGCACCAGCAATGCTGCCAGGATGGCCAAAATGACCAACACCACGATCAATTCCACCAACGTGAAACCTCGTTTTTTCTTTATTTTTACCATAAATCGTACTTCCTTCGGTACATAATAAAACTTATTATATCGTGTAAAATCAGAAAAGTCAACGGTTTCAATAATAAGCCGTTCCGTTCAAAAAACGTCCCTGCAGCAAAGAGCAGGGACGTTTTAAATTCATTCCGTTATTACAGATGCAGCACTCGATCCTTGATCTCTGCCGTCCGGCCCTGGTTCCAGAACTGGGTGCCGATGTAGCCGCAGGTGCGGCGGGCAACGTTCAGCTTGTTCTGGTCGCGGTTGTGGCACTTGGGGCACTCCCAGACCAGCTTGCCGTCCTCTGGCACAATCTGAATTTCACCGTCGTAGCCGCAGACCTGGCAGTAGTCGCTCTTGGTGTTCAGTTCGGCATACATGATGTTCTCGTAGATGAACTGCATGACCTTGATGACGGCCTCGAGGTTATCCTGCATGTTGGGCACTTCCACGTAGCTGATGGCACCGCCCGGGGACAGCTTCTGGAACTCGCTCTCGAATTTCAGTTTGGTGAAGGCGTCGATCTGCTCGGTGACATGAACGTGGTAGGAGTTCGTGATATAGTTGCGGTCAGTGATGCCCGGCACCACGCCGAAACGCTTCTGTAGGCACTTGGCGAACTTGTAGGTCGTGGATTCCAGCGGTGTGCCGTACAGGCTGAAATCAATATTGTGCTGGTTCTTCCACTTGGCGCAGGCGTCGTTCATATGCTGCATCACGTTCAGTGCAAAGGGCTTGGCGGCGGGGTCGGTGTGGCTCTTGCCGGTCATATACTTGCAGCACTCATACAGGCCCGCATAGCCCAAGCTGATGGTGGAATAGCCGCCGTAGAGCAGCTTGTCGATGGGCTCACCCTTCTTCAGGCGGGCCAGTGCGCCGTACTGCCACAGGATGGGCGCGGCGTCGCTCAGGGTGCCTTTCAGGCGGTTATGGCGGCACATCAGGGCCTTGTGGCACAGCTCCAGGCGCTCGTCAAACAGCTGCCAGAACTTATCAAAATCGCCGCCGCTGGACAGAGCCACATCCACCAGGTTGATGGTGACAACGCCCTGATTGAAGCGGCCGTAATACTTGGGCTTGCCGTTCTCGTCGATGTACGGCGTCAGGAAGCTGCGGCAGCCCATGCAGGTGAAGCAGTGGCCTTCGCCGTTGGCATCGACCTTGTATTCCAGCATCTTCTTCTCACTGATATAGTCGGGCACCATGCGCTTGGCGGTGCACTTGGCGGCGAGTTTGGTCAGGTAGTAGTAGGGCTGGCCCTCGTAAATATTGTCGTCCTCCAGGACGTAAATCAGCTTAGGGAAGGCAGGGGTGATCCAGACACCGGCTTCGTTCTTGACACCCTGGTAGCGCTGGCGCAGCATTTCCTCAATGACGATGGCCAAGTCGGACTTGAGACGCTGGTTGTCACCGGCCTCGTTCAGGTACATAAACACCGTGATGAACGGTGCCTGGCCGTTGGTGGTCATCAGGGTGACGACCTGGTACTGGATGGTCTGCACGCCGCGCTTGATTTCCTCGCGCAGGCGCTTCTCGACGATCTCGGAGATTTTTTCCTCGCCGGGATCGATGCCCAGATCCTTCATCTCGGCCTCGACATCGCGGCGGATTTTCTTGCGGCTGACATCGACGAAGGGGGCCAGATGGGTCAGGCTGATGCTCTGGCCGCCGTACTGGCTGGACGCAACTTGTGCGATGATCTGCGTGGCAATGTTGCAGGCGGTGGAGAAGGAGTGCGGCTTCTCAATCAAAGTGCCGGAAATGACCGTGCCGTTCTGCAACATATCGTCCAGGTTGACGAGGTCGCAGTTGTGCATATGCTGGGCATAGTAGTCGGCATCGTGGAAGTGGATGATGCCTTCCTCGTGCGCCTTGACGATCTCCGGGGGAAGCAGCATACGCATCGTCAGATCCTTGCTGACCTCACCGGCCATATAGTCGCGCTGGACGCTGTTGACGGTGGGGTTCTTGTTGGAGTTCTCCTGCTTGACTTCCTCGTTGTTGCACTCGATCAGGGACAGAATCTTGTCGTCCGTGGTGTTGTGGGTGCGCTTGAGGCTCTGCACATAGCGGTAGGTGATGTACTTACGGGCCACCTCATACGCGCCGGTGGCCATGATAGCGTCCTCGACGATATCCTGAATCTCTTCCACGTTCATGGCGTGGCCGCGGGCATAGCAGACCTCCTGCACATGGTCGCTGATCTCGATGATCTGCTGCTTCGTCAAGCGCTGGGCCTCGGGCACGACCTTATTCGCCTTCGTGATGGCCGAAATGATTTTGGTGATGTCAAAGACAGCCTCGCTGCCGTTGCGCTTGATGATCTTCATGGTGACTCCTCTTTTTATAATAGAATAAACAGATGCGGAACGTGGCAATACGCACTGTATAAAACACGTATCTGTTGCCGGGCTGTACAAAGCCCGTTTTGCGAGCAAGACTATAATACCGCAGCCAGAGGGAAAAGTCAATGGATGAAACCACTAGATATTGTGTTATATGATATTCAAGGAACAAAATATTCCGTTTTCGTCGCCTCAACGTGCAAAAAGGATACTGCCAAAAATGAGGCAGAATTTTTAGTGATTTTGAGCGGTTCTACACAAAATGCCGCTGTATCGCAGAAAACGCGCCACTGCATTTTGTTTTCACGGTTGCATTATGTCGGTAAAGCTGGTATACTAGGTAAGGTTTTGGGGTGTGCCCCAAGCCCTTACACAAGATATGGGGATGCCCCACAGGAGAACTGCCATGAACTACGCCACCATCAAATATTGTGATATTGCCAACGGGGAAGGGGTGCGCACCAGCCTGTTTGTCTCGGGCTGCCGCCGCCATTGCCCCAACTGTTTCAACGCAGTGGCGTGGGATTTCAACTATGGTGCGCCCTTTACCGACGTGGTGAAGGAGCAAATCATCGAGAGCCTGGCCCCCGGCTACATCAACGGTCTGTCGCTGCTGGGCGGCGAGCCGCTGGAGCCGGAAAACCAGCGTGCGCTGCTGCCCTTTATCAAGGAGGTAAAGGCCCGCTGCCCGGGTAAGACCATCTGGTGCTACACCGGCAATAATCTCGAACACGAGGTCTGGCAGCCCGGCTGCGGCCGCTGCGAAGTCACAGACGAGTTCCTACAATATATAGATGTGCTGGTGGACGGCGAATTTGTGCAGGACAAGTATGATATCAGCCTGCGGTTCCGCGGTTCGAGCAACCAGCGCATCATTGACATGAACAAGACCCGCGCGGCGGGAAAGATCGTCCTTTGGCAGGACGACCCGATTTTTGCGGATCACAAGATGTAACGGAGGCGGCCGCGGGCGGATATGGAGTCCGCTCCTGCGAACCGCAAGGCCGAGGTGCAGGGGACCGCACATATGCGGCCAGCAGCCCTGCGGTAAGAAGCCGTCTGCCTTCCACGCGAGGGCCGGGCATGCCCGGCCCCTACACCTCTGCCATATTTCAAAAATAGGAGCAATAATCACCTACTATGTCCACCCCCGCTAAATCCAAATCCATGACCGAAGGGCCATTGGCCAAACAAATTCTGCTGGTCAGTCTGCCGCTGGCCCTGTCTAACCTTTTACAAATTCTGTTCAACCTGTCCGATGTTGCCGTTGTGGGCCGCTTTGCAGGCTCCACGGCGCTGGGCGCAGTCGGCTCCACGGCAACGTTCGTCACGCTGTTCACCGGCTTTCTTATCGGCCTCAGCAACGGTATCAATGTGCTGGTGGCGCGGTTTTACGGTGCCAGGCACCCCAAGGACGTCAGCAAGACCGTCCATTCGGCGCTGCTGGTCAGCCTGGCGGCGGGTGTGCTGCTGCTGTTTATCGGTCTGGTCGGCTCGCCCGCGCTGCTGCGGCTGCTGAATACCAAAGAGGACCTGCTCCCCGGTGCTATTTTGTACCTGCGTGTCTACTTTTTGGGTATGCCCGCGCTGGCGCTCTATAACTTCGGCAACGCTGTGTTCAGCGCCATCGGCGATACCAAGAAACCGCTGATCTATCTTTCCATCGCAGGTGCGCTGAATATTGTGTTGAACCTGTTCTTCGTCATCGTCTGCAAGCTCGATGTCGCGGGTGTGGCGCTGGCCAGCACGATTGCCCAGTGCGTCTCGGCGGGGCTGATCCTGCACGCGCTGACAAAAGTCCGGGACTGCTATGCGCTGGACTTTCACAAGATAAAATTAGACATTCCAACGACAAAACGTATTTTGCTGCTGGGGATTCCGGCAGGCTTCCAGAACGCGGTTTTCGCTATCGCCAATCTGTTTATCCAGGCGGGCGTCAACTCCTTCGACTCGCTGATGGTCAAGGGCAACTCGGCCGCCGCCAACGCGGATGCCCTGATTTATGACGCTATGGCGGCGTTTTACATGGCCTGCGCCAGCTTTATGAGCCAGAACTACGGTGCGGGCAAGCTGGACCGCGTAAAGAAAAGCTACTTCATCGCGCTGGCCTACTCCTTTGGGTTGGGCGCGGTGCTGGGCGGTGGGCTACTGGTGTTCGGCCGCCAGTTCCTTGCGCTGTTCACCACCGAGAGTGCCGTCATCGACGCAGGCATGAAGCGCATCATGGTCATGGGCTGGGCCTACTGCACCTCGGCTTTCATGGACTGCACGATTGCCGCCTCCCGCGGGCTGGGCCGGACCATCGGCCCCACCGTTATCGTTATTCTGGGGTCCTGCGTATTCCGCGTGGCGTGGGTCTACACGATCTTCGCCCACTTCCACACGATTCCCTCGCTGTACCTGCTGTATCCCTGCTCCTGGGCGCTGACTGCCGCCGCAGAGATTGCCTATTTTGTCTTTGTCTACCGCCAGTCCGTCCAGTGCTTGCAGCAGCGCGACGCCCTGGCGCGCCTGTAAGGGGAGGGGAGAGGTATGGACACCAAAGCCACCATTTCCGCCGCGCCAAAAGAACTGACCGACCGCCAACTCGTCAACACGCCCATCGGCCCGGTCTGCATGAGCCGCACCGAGTACGAGCTGTACCGGGCAGAACTGGAACTGCGCAAAGCCAAGGAAACGCAGCATTTATAACACGTCAGGCCCCCGGGCGCTGCTGCCTGCCAGCACGCCAGGGGGCCTTGTTTTTCAGTATATAGAAACACCCCGCCCGCACATCACGAAAACCGTGACGTGCAGACGGGGTGTTATGCTATGATTTTAAGCGCAGTCGCTCAAATTACAGCTGGGGGCCGGCAGAGACCAGAGCCTTGCCGTGCTCGTTGCCTTCGTACTTGGCGAAGTTCTTGATGAAGCGGCCAGCCAGATCCAGAGCCTTGGTCTCCCACTCAGCGGCATCCTTGTAGGTGTCGCGAGGATCGAGGATGGCGGGATCGACACCGGGCAGCTCGGTGGGAACCTCAAAGTCGAAGTGCGGGATCTTCTTGGTGGGGGCCTCGTTGATAGCGCCGCTCAGGATCGCGTCGATGATGCCGCGGGTATCCTTGATGGAGATGCGCTTGCCGGTGCCGTTCCAGCCGGTGTTGACCAGGTAAGCCTTAGCGCCGGACTTCTGCATCTTCTTGACCAGTTCCTCAGCGTACTTGGTGGGATGCAGCTCCAGGAAGGCCTGGCCGAAGCAGGCGGAGAAGGTCGGGGTGGGCTCGGTGATGCCGCGCTCGGTGCCGGCCAGCTTGGCGGTGAAGCCGGACAGGAAGTAGTACTGGGTCTGCTCGGGGGTCAGGATGCTGACCGGGGGCAGAACGCCGAACGCATCAGCAGACAGGAAGATGACGTTCTTGGCGGCAGGGGCAGAAGAGATCGGGCGAACGATGTTCTGGATGTGGTTGATGGGGTAGGACACACGGGTGTTCTCGGTGACGGACTTGTCAGCGAAGTCGATCTTGCCCTCGCCGTCAACGGTAACGTTCTCCAGCAGAGCGTTGCGCTTGATGGCGTTGTAGATATCAGGCTCGGAGTCCTTATCCAGGTTGATGACCTT
>ENA-ORCP01002204-ORCP01002204.1-human-gut-metagenome-genome-assembly--contig:-NODE-2204-length-15841-cov-5.715364_pt1 | contig 15841 bp, 14 predicted proteins | sample MGYA00242990_ERZ507991 | MGnify/ENA primary metagenome ERZ507991 (study PRJEB26167, sample SAMN06115496) | human gut metagenome | host: Homo sapiens | place: China:Henan | collected 2015-05-07... | reverse complement strand
GTGTCTATCGGTATGATGATCGTACAGGCGGTGGTAAATCCTTTCGGCACACAGGCTCTTGCAGGATATGCGGCGACAATGCGGGTGGAGAATGTCTTTTCTCTGATTTTTGTGTCCATCGGCAATGCGGTTTCGCCGTATGTTTCCCAGAACCTTGGCGCAAACAAAACCCAGCGCATCAAAAAAGGCTACCGCGCAGCATTGATGCTGGATGCATGCTTTGCTGTTCTTGCCTTCCTTGTCATTGAAACGCTGCACACGCAGATTTCCTCGCTGTTCCTTGGAAAAGACGGAACCGCTCTGGCTTATCAGGTGTCTGGGGATTATATGAGATGGCTTGGCTGCTTCTTTATCTTTATGGGTATCAAAATGGCAACCGACGGAGTTCTTCGCGGACTCGGAATCATGCGGCCGTTCCTTATTGCCAATATGGTAAACCTTTCGATTCGCTTGTCTGTGGCGTTGATCTGTGCTCCGCGCTTTGGTATTGCATTTGTCTGGCTTGCCGTGCCGGCAGGCTGGCTTGCCAACTTTCTGGTTTCCTATGCGGCACTCAGAAAATCCTGGCCGACTGAGAAAGTGGTGTTATCCCGGTAAATTCCAGTTTACCGAAAAGATGAAATCCTTTGGAACGGCATCTGAAATATTAACAGCGAAGTAAAAAAAACATCCCGAATCCTGTGTACAGTCCGGGATTGAACTGCACCCCCTCTGTCAGACAGTATGATATACTGTCGGACAGATGGGGTGCTTTATTATGTTAAGAGAAAAACCGTAACTTACTCTCCAATCTTCGCTCTCAACTCTTTACGCTTTGCACAGTCAGTCGATAATCTTAATACTCTCAATAACCGGCTGATTTTCCGTCTTAACCGTGCCGTTATCGTCCTCGACCGGCGTATTATCACAGATTTCATCCACAACATCCATGCCCTTGGTCACATAGCCGAAGCAGGCGTACTGACCATCGAGATAGGTGCTATCCTGCTGAACGATGAAGAACTGCGAGGATGCGCTGTCCGGGTCGCTTGAGCGTGCCATCGAAACCGCACCGCGCGTGTGCGACAGCTTGTTCTCCACGCCGTTCTCCGAAAACTCGCCCTTGATAGTGTTCTCCGAGCCGCCGGTGCCGTTGCCCAGCGGGTCGCCGCCCTGCATCATAAAGCCGGTGATAATGCGGTGAAAGGTCAGTCCGTCGTAAAAACCGTCGTTTGCAAGGTCCATAAAGTTCTGAACCGAGATAGGCGCTGCATCGCCGTCCAGCTCGATGTCGATCGTGCCGTGGTCCTTGATGGTGATTTGTGCATGATGCTGACCGATGGGCTGTGCGGTCTCCTCAGCAGTCGTCTGCTGCGAGTTATCGCTCGTGTCGGTGGCATCATCCGTCGAGGTCTGCGCGCCCGTTTTGCCGCCGCAGGCGGTCAGAACCAGCATCGCCAACAGGCCAAAAAGCAAAAATGTACGTTTTTTCATGTGAAATTCTCCTTTTTAGGCAATACCGCATCATTGAACAAGAGCGATTTGCGAGTAAATTTCGCGTTCTGATTAGGCGCGGGTTTGCAGCAATACTTTGTGTATTGCAAAAATCCGCAACGACATCAGAGCGTAAAATTTCCGCAAAGCGCCGCAGCTTTAATTATGCAGTGTTGCCTTATATCCTGAACGGGTGGAATATGAAAATGTTCCCGCGGTACTCCCCTATTATACGGTACTGAGAACGCGAAAACCAGTGTTTTTTCGGTGTCTGCAAAAAAATGCACGGCAAAACTGCGGTGCATTTTCTATCAAACGATACAGTACGGAACCGATTTCTGCACAAACCGTGTCGTTCCGCGACAGCTTACTTCATAATGTCCTTATCGTGGGCCGCTTTGGCAACCAGACCGGACAGCGCCAACAGCGCGATCAGGTTCGGGAATACCATCAGGCCGTTGAACAGGTCGGACAGGTTCCAGACCAGATCAACATGCAGTGCAGAGCCGATCACGATGCAGACAACAACGATAGCGGCATATACCTTGACTGCCTTGCTGCCGAACAGCGCCTTTACGTTCTGCTCACCGAAGAAATACCAGCCGATGATGGTAGAGAACGCAAAGAACAGCATGCAGATCGCAACAAAGATCATGCCTGCCGAGCCGAGGGAAGCCTTGAAGGCTGCCTGTGCCAGCTCGGTGCCCTGCAGACCGTCCGGTGCGCCCGGATTGAGCATACCCGAGGTCAGGATGACCATAGCGGTCAGCGTCAGTACAACAAAGGTATCGATGAATACGGAAACGATAGCAATTTCGCCCTGATCCTGCGGACGTTTTACCTTTGCCAGAGCGTGCGCGTGCGGCGTGGAACCCATGCCGGCCTCGTTGGAGAACAGACCGCGTGCAACGCCGTAGCGCATTGCCTGACGAACCGTGATGCCTGCAGCGCCGCCGAGGATAGCCTGCGGGTCAAATGCTGCAACAAAGATGGACTTGAACGCCGGAATGATTGCCGCGTGGTTGATGCACAGGATAACAACGCAGCCAGCCATGTAGAACAGCGCCATGATCGGAACGACCTTCTCGGTAACAGCCGCGATACGGCCAACGCCGCCGAGGAAGATAAACGCTGCAATGATCGCGCAGATGATGCCGACAACGATCATCGGTGCGCCGAACGCGGTGTTGAACGCTACGCTGATCGAGTTTGCCTGTACCATGTTGCCGGTGAAGCCCAGCGCGAAAATAATTGCAATCGAGAAGAAGCCGGCGAGGAACTTGCCGAATTTACCGGTAAAGCGTGCGCGGATGTAGTAGATCGGACCGCCGGTAACGTGGCCCTTGTCGTCCGTGGTCTTGTACTTCTGCGCGAGAACCGCCTCGCCGTAGATGGTGGACATGCCGAAGAACGCACTCAGCCACATCCAGAAAATCGCACCCGGACCGCCGGAATACAGTGCGGTAGCCGCGCCTGCAATGTTGCCGGTGCCGACCTGCGCCGCGATTGCGGTGGTAAGCGCCTGGAACGGACTCATGCCGTCCTTGCCAGCCTTCTCACCGTTGAGCGAGAAATGGCCGAACAGATGCTTCCAGCCTGCGCCGAACTTGCGCACCTGAACGAAGCGCGTGCGGATGGTAAACACGATGCCGGTGCCAACCAGCAGGTACAGCAGCAGGCCGTTCCATACGACGTTGCTGACCTTGCTTACCCAGTCTGCCAATACTTCCATTGTCATTTTACATACCCCTTCTTTGTTTTGCGGCAAACAAAAAAGCCGAACCCAATCAGCATCGGGTTACGGCTCCAAAGAAACGGAAAGACAGCAAACAGACGGTACACCCTGCACCGTGAGAAAACATTTGCTGTGGTTCCGCGGAACTTATTTTTATATCCTAACGTCTATAAAAACAGGTTCATCTCTGTCCTTTTGCCTGAGAGATTGGCACGCAAACCCCTTTGCGCGCGTTGCACCTTCGGCAGTCCCCTTGAGGAACGTTCTCCAGAGCCACATCCATTTACAGTCCTCATCCGGAAAACCGGACGCCTGAGAGTTTTGCTCCTTCGGCAAGTCTTTGACTTTTTCCTGCAAACTTCGTTTGTCGCGTATGTAGTTTATGGATTCAGTGTAACACCGTGACAACATTCTGTCAATGTCAATCAAGATATTCGTGAAAGTTTGTGAAAAACGGCGAATTTCTTGACAACCTATGCTATAATAGATAGGCTATACTGGTAGTATTATTGGTAAATCCAAGTAATCAACAGCATCCCTCGAAAGGAGGAACTTTACATGAATGATGCTTTGCAGCAGCTTCTCGACAGGCTGACGGCTCTGCTGGCGGAAAAACCGCTCATCGGGGCGTGGTACACAACCGTTGTGCGCTTCGTGTTCCCGCTGCTGGCGCTGATGATCCTTGTCGGTGCGATCCGCTCGCTGTGGAAGGTCAAGCACCCGGATGAGGTCTGGGGCTATCTGGTGCTGCGCAACGGCGCCCGCCTGCCCATCACCCACTGGGAGAACATCATCGGACGTGCCCCCAGCTGCGATGTGCAGCTGGAATATCCATCGGTATCGCGTCAGCACGCCGCGCTCATCCGCGAGGATGACGGCAGCTGGACGATATACGACCTCGGTTCCAAGGGCGGCATCAAGGTAAACGACCTGCCGGTGGACGAGTATGCGCTCGTCGAAGACGGCGACACGGTCACCTTTGCGGGCATTCCCGCTATCATGGAGCCCATTACCGCTGAGGAAAAGCGTACACAGATGGTCGAGCGCCGCATTGAGGGCAAGCCGGCCGGCATGTGGGGTTCGCTCGTACTGCTGACGCTGTTCCAGATCCTCACCGGTCTGCAGCTCATTATCGCGCAGGGCGACAAGGCGACCACCACCATTCCGCTCACCTTTTTTGTCTTTACGGTAATCTGCTGGGCGTATTTCATCGTCATGCGCCTGTTCCGCCGCATCGGCTTTGAAATGGAGACGATAGCGTTCTTCCTATGTACGCTGTCACTCGCCGTCACCGGCTCGACCGTGCCGGACGAGCTGCCCAAGCAGCTGATTGCGATTTTGATGGGTCTTGCCATCTTTATCGTGCTCGGCTTCTTCCTGCGCGACCTGACCCGGGCGCAGAAGGTGCGCTGGTTCATGAGCGCAACGGCGGTCGGACTGCTGGCCATTACACTGCTGATCGGCTCGTCGCAGGGCGGTGCGAAGGCATGGCTGCGTCTCGGCCCTCTGTCTCTGCAGACCTCGGAAATTGCGAAAATCTGCTATATTTTCGCCGGTGCAGCAACGCTCGACCGCCTGTTCAACAAGCGCAACCTGTGGATGTTCATCGGCCTGACCGCTATCTGCGGCGGCTGTCTCGCACTGCAGAACGACTTCGGCACCGCACTTGTGTTCTTCGTGACGTTCCTCGTTATCGCCTACCTGCGTTCGGGCGATTTCGCCACCATCGGCCTTGTGTGCGCCGGCTGTTTCGGCGCGGGCATGGTCATGCTGACCATCAAGCCGCACGTTGCCGCTCGCTTCGCTTCCTGGGGACATATCTGGGAGGACGTGTACGACAAGGGCTTCCAGCAGACACACACGCTGACCGCAGCCGCCTCCGGCGGCATGATCGGCGTAGGCGCAGGCAAGGGCTGGCTCTCGAATCTCCCTGCCGCGGATACCGACATCGTGTTCGGCATGCTGTGTGAGGAATGGGGTCTCGTCATTGCCGTGCTGACCATCCTGTGCATCATTACGCTGGCCGTGTTCGCTGTCCGCGCCTGCCGCGCCGGACGCTCCAGCTTTTACACCATCGCCGCATGCGCGGCCACCAGTCTGCTGGTGTTCCAGACCTGTCTGAACGTATTCGGTGCGGTCGATATTCTGCCGTTCACCGGCGTTACGCTGCCGTTCGTATCCAACGGCGGTTCGTCCATGCTGTCGGCATGGGGCATGCTCGCCTTTTTGAAGGCGACCGACACCCGACAGAATGCATCGTTCGCGGTTCGTCTGCCCAGCCGCCGCGAGCTTAGAGGGGAGGAGTAACCATGCGGAAAATCGAAAAACGCAGTATTTTCTGTCTGATCCTTGCCGCACTGCTCGGTCTGGGTCTGGCGTTCTTCTGCTTCCGGTTTGTCGTGGACGGCGGCGACTGGGCCTCCTACCCGTACAACCGTCATCTCTATAACAACGCCGGTCAGCTGAAAGGCGGCACCATCCTCGACCGGGACGGCGATATGCTGTCCACACTCGACGAGGACGGCAACCGCATCTACAACGATGACGCAACCGTCCGGCGCGCCACACTGCACGCCGTAGGCGACAAAAGCGGCAACATCGGCGCGGGTGCGCTCACCTCGTTCGCGGATAAGCTGTCCGGCTACAATCTGCTCACCGGCGTATATTCTCCGCTCGGCACCGGCAACAGCCTGTATCTGACGATTGATGCCTATTTGAACAATGTCGCCTATCAGGCTTTGAACGGAATGAACGGAACGGTTGGCGTTTATAACTATAAAACCGGTGAGATTTTGTGCATGGTGTCCACACCGACGTTTGATCCGGCCAATCCGCCGGACATTGCGGCGGACGATCCCGCGTGGGACGGCGTTTACGTCAACCGCTTGCTGTCCGCGAACTCGATTCCGGGCTCTATCTTCAAGGTTGTGACCATCAACGCCGCTATCGAGAACATCCCCGACCTGTTCCAGCGCAAGTGGACGTGCACCGGCTCGGTCAACATCGGCGGCGAGGAAGTCACCTGCCCGCACGCTCACGGCGAACAGGACATCGAGGAAGCGCTCGCCAACTCGTGCAACGGTGTGTTCGGTCAGCTGGCCGTCGAACTCGGCGGCGAAACCATGCAGAAATACGCGGATGCGGCAGGACTGACCAAGTCCATCAAGGTGGACGGCATTCAGACCTCGGTCGGCAAGTTTGATTTCTCGGGCAATGACAATCAGCTGGCGTGGTCGGGTGTCGGTCAGGGCCAGGATACCCTGTGCCCAATCAACATGCTCCAGTATATGGGCGCAATCGCCAACGGCGGCAAGGCTGCCGTCCCGCGCCTGATCGAAAAATCCACGACCGACTACGGTCTGCCGACCGGCATTTACTATCCGCACAAGTCGGCGCAGCTGATTGACGAAAAGACCGCGGGTACCATCGCGGATATGATGCACAACAACGTCATCGAGACCTACGGTCAGGATCGTTTCCCGGGCATGGATATCTGTGCCAAGTCGGGCACCGCCGAGGTCGGCGCGGATAAGTCACCGAACGCATGGTTCACCGGCTTCCTGCGCGACGAGGCCACGCCGTATGCCTTCATCGTTCTCGTCGAGAACGGCGGCGGCGGCTCATCGGTTGCCGGTACAGTGGCTTCGCAGGTTCTTCAAGCGGCGGTAGAAAAAGCCTACTAAGGAGAGAGAAATCATGGCGCAAAGCACTGAAACACTCCCTAACGGACTGCAATTATTACAGGACGACCGGTTTTTTAAGCTCGGTCAGGACAGCGTGCTGCTCAGCGCGTTCGCCAAGCCGAGACGCAATGCCAAACTGCTCGACCTCGGCTGCGGCACAGGCGCACTGGCACTGCTCGTGTGGCGGCCCGACCTCAAGATTACCGGACTGGAACTGCAGGACGGCCCGCTCGACCTGTTCCGGCAGTCCATCGCGGCAAACGAGCTGGAAAACGTAACCGCTCTGCAAGGCGACCTCCGGCAAATGCGCACGCTGCTGCCGCACGGCAGTATGGATTACGTTATCTGCAACCCGCCGTATTTCGACCGCAACGCAGGCGCAAATGCGCCGACCGCCGAAAAGCGCACCGCAAGACAGGACGCGACCTGTTCGGTCGAGGAACTGGCGGTTGCGGCCTCGTTCGTGCTGCATACCGGCGGCAAAGCCGCGTTCGTATTCCGGCCGGAACGGCTGTGGGTACTGCTTGAAGCGCTTTCGCGCGTGCGGCTCGTGCCGAAAAGAATGCGGTTCGTGCACCAGAGCGTGCAGGCATCGCCAAGCGTCGTCATGGTCGAGTGCCGAAAAGGCGGCAGTACGGAAGGACTTGTTGTTGAGCCGCCGCTGATCGTTGAGAGTGATGAATATTTCCGTATTTACGGAATTGAGCATTGAAAATGGAGCATCAGCGCTATTCTTGCGCGAGTTCCGTCCGTGCTGCGCGGAGACGCGCAATGCGCGATGATTTAATTCGGCACCATGTGCCGCACCTTCATTTTCCATTCTCAATTATCCATTCTCCATTTAAGAAATTCCGGAGGGATTGAATTGTCTACATTATACTTAGTCGCAACGCCGATCGGCAACCTGAGTGATTTATCGCCGCGGGCACGCGAGGTTCTCAGCACAGTGGATTTCATCGCGGCAGAGGACACCCGCGTGACGCAAAAGCTGCTTAACGCCTGCGAATTGCCCAAAAAGCCGATGATCTCGTACTACGAACACAACCGCCGCGCACGCGGTGAAGCAGTTTTGGAGAAGCTGCTCGCCGGTGAGACCTGTGCGCTCGTAACCGATGCGGGCACGCCTGCGGTTTCCGATCCGGGTGAGGATCTGGTCGCGCTGTGCGCCGAGCACGATGTACCCGTTATCCCGATTCCGGGCTGCTGTGCGGCGGTCTGCGCGCTGGCGGCATCCGGTCTGCCGACCGGACGCTGGTGCTTTGAAGGCTTCCTGTCGGTCAACAAAAAAGCCCGCAGAGAGCACTTGGACACTCTGCAGGGTGAAAAACGCACGATGATCTTCTACGAAGCACCGCACAAGCTGTGTGCAACGCTGCGCGACTTGCGCGACGCCTTCGGCGGCGACCGCCGGCTGTCACTCTCGCGCGAGCTGACCAAGCTGCATGAGCAGACGCTCCGCATGACGCTCGACGAGGCGGTTGCCTACTTTGATGCCAACGCGCCGCGCGGCGAGTTCGTGCTCATCCTCGAGGGTGCGCCGGACGAGCCGGAGACCGAGCAGGACGAGGCGGACCGTCTTGCCTCTGCCGCCAAGGCGGTCCGCCGCCGCGTGGAACAGGGCCAGACCCAGAAGGACGCGGTCAAGGCGGTTTCCGCCGAAACCGGCGTAAAGAAAAACGCGCTGTACCGCTATGTGCTCGATCACGAAGAATAACGAAAAAACCGTTGCTTTTTGCAACGGTTTTTTCGTTTTCTGCACTTATTTTTGATGTTTCGGACAGCCGCTGCGGCAGCAATGTCCGCGTCCGGGACACTGCGCATGACGCTCGCACAGCGCAACATCGCCGCCCTCGATCACCAGTCGTTTGCCGTTTACAAGGCAATCTGCCAGCTTGCGGCGGGCATTGTTGTAGATCAGCTGCACCGTTGTGCGGGCTACCCCCATCTGCGCGGCTGCCTGCTCCTGCTGCAGATTCTCCAGATCCAGCAGACGGATAGCTTCATATTCGTCCAGCGTCATTTGTACGCACTCTGTCGTACTTTCCTGCGGGGAAAACTCGCTGAACGTCGGCAGACCGCAGATTCTGCGGCACTTTCTCGGTCTCGGCATGAATTATTCGTGACAGTGACCGCCACAGCCGTGGCTGCCGCAGGAATGGCCTTCGCCGTGGTCATGGTGTGTGCAGTGCACATTGGGATCAAACGCCAGCGTACCGTTCAGGAACGCCTGCACTGCCTCATCGGCATTGCCCTGCACGCCGCCGATCAGACGGATATTGGCCTCCGCAAGCGCTGCCTGTGCGCCGCCGCCAATGCCGCCGCAGATCAGCGTATCCACACCGAGCTGTGCCAGCAGGCCGGCCAGCGCACCGTGACCGCTGCCGTTCGTATCCACCACCTGTGTATGCAGCAGCTTGCCGCCGGATACCTCGTACAGCTTAAACTGCTCCGTGTGGCCAAAATGCTGGAAAACCTCTCCGTTTTCATAGGTAACTGCGATCTTCATAACCATTTCCTCCGAATCATTTCTGGCATATGCCAATAACATTACTTATAGTCTATCATGTTTTCGGCATATGTCAATAATAAGTTTTGGAATACCGCTATTCCATTATTATAGGCAGCAGACGCCGATATCCGGATAAAGCAAAAACCCTTCCGAAAATCGGAAGGGTTTTGCCTTGCGTTGATGGAAAAGATGCGTTCAAAGCGCTAAAGGTGAAAAATCTGCTGTTTTTCAAATTAAGTATTGGCACTCATATCCTCTCACACAACTCCTACAATAATAATTAAGGTTTAAGGCGCGGCCGCCAGCCGCGTCTTTTTCCATCTCAAAGCCGAAGCTGTGAGAATAAGAGAGTAATGGTCTGACCCGTTTCACCTTGGGCTAACACGCCCGTAAGTGAGTCCGTCAGCCGCCTCTCTTATTCGCAGCATTCGATTTACGCAGGTAGAGCCACTCACTTCTATTGGACAGCGAGAAATATGATTTGAGTTCGCCCCATGGGCATCATTATTTAAGGAGCTGCTTCAAATCTTCTTCCGGCGTGGTGATGGGAGCAATGCCGAAATTCTCTACAAGGTAGTTCAGCACATTGGGCGAAACGAACGCCGGCAGCGTGGGGCCAAGGCGAATATTCTTGATCCCCAGATGCAGCAGCGTCAGCAGAATGCACACTGCCTTCTGCTCATACCACGAAAGAACCATGGACAAGGGCAAATCGTTCACGCCGCAGCCGAACGCCTCCGCCAAGGCCAGCGCGATTTTGACAGCTCCGTAAGCGTCGTTGCACTGACCCACGTCCATGAGCCGAGGCAGGCCGCCAATGGTCCCGAGGTCAAGGTCGTTGAAGCGGTATTTGCCGCAGGCCAGCGTCAGCACTACGGTGTCGGCGGGTGTCTGCTTGACAAACTCGGTGTAGTAGTTTCGTCCGGGGCGGGCACCGTCACAGCCGCCGACCAGGAAAAAGTGTCGGATCGCGCCGCTCTTTACCGCCTCGATCACCTGATCCGCCACGCCAAGCACCGCGCCATGACCGAAGCCGGTCATGACCGTGCCGCCGCCGTTGATACCGGTGAACGGCTTGTCCTCGTTGTAGCCGCCAAGCTCCAATGCCTTTTCGATGACAGGGGTGAAGTCCTTATCCTCGCCGATGTGCGTCATTTCCGGGTAGGATACCACCGCCGTGGTGAACACGCGGTCGGCGTAGCTTGCTTTCGGCGGCATCAGGCAGTTGGTGGTAAACAGCACCGGCGCGGGGATGTCGGCAAATTCTCTTTGCTGATTCTGCCACGCCGTGCCGAAGTTGCCCTTGAGATGGGCATATTTTTTCAGTTCAGGATAGCCGTGGGCAGGCAGCATTTCGCCATGGGTGTAGATGTTGACGCCTTTACCCTCGGTCTGCTCCAGCAGCAGCTTCAAATCGTGGAGGTCGTGGCCTGTGATGACGATGAACGGCCCCTTCTCCACCGTCAGCGGGACGGTGGCAGGCGCGGGCGTACCGTAGCTTTCGGTGTTGGCCTTATCCAGAAGCGCCATGCACTTAAGGTTTTTCTCGCCCACCTCCATTACGATGGGCAGCAGCGCATCCATATCCCAGTCCTCGCCCACGGCAAAAAGAGCCTTGGCGAAGAAGCGGTTCACTTCCTCGTCGGCATAACCCAGCATCATCGCGTGATGGGCGTAGGCCGCCATGCCGCGCACGCCGAAGAGGATCAGGGATTTGAGGCTGCGAATATCCTCCTCCGCGTTCCAGAGCAAATTCATGTCATAATCATCGTTTGACCCGCAGCGGGAGCCGCAGCCGGAGCAGCCTGGAACAAGGCGGGCCTTTTCCTCGTGTACCCGATCGATCAGCTCCCGAATGGTCTTTTCGTTGAAGCTCACATTGGTGACGGTAGTGAACAGGCCCTCGATCATCAGCCGCCAAGTCCCCTCATTTGCATCCAGGGCATTATCTACTGCACGGGACAGTCCAACCAGAGCGCCAGTCAGTTGATCCTGAAGCTCCGCCACCTCAGCGGTTTTTCCGCAGACACCGGCTTTTCCGGTACAACCGGCGCAGCCAGCCGTCTGCTCACACTGAAAGCAAAACATTTTGTGATTCATTATCGTTTTCCTCCTATTTCGGTTCAAATCATGTCCTTTTTATCAGAAGCTCACGCCTCCTCGAAGGACTCCTTGCCCACATTGCACAGGGGGCACTCAAAATCCTCCGGCACCTCGCTCCAAGGCGTTCCCGGCGCGATACCGCCCTCCGGGTAACCTGCGCTCTCGTCGTATTCCCAACCGCAAAGACTGCATACATACTTCATTGTGCTTCTTCCTTCTTTTTTCTAATGATTTTGTTATTCTTCCACCAGCCGGCCGTCCACTGTCACGGTAACCACCTGCCACGGAATGAATTTCCCGCTCTGCTGGAGCGCCTTTTTCGCGGCCAGTTCCAGCCCGCCGCAGCAGGGCACCTCCATCCGCACAACGGTGACGCTTTTGATGTTGTTCTCCCGGATGATCTCGGTCAGCTTTTCGGAATAGTCCACGCTGTCCAGCTTGGGGCAGCCCACGAGGGTGATGTGCCCCTTGATAAACCGCTCATGGAAGGCGGCGTAGGCGTAAGCGGTGCAGTCGGCGGCAATGAGCAGCCGCGCGCCGTCAAAATACGGGGCATTCACCGGCACCAGCTTGATCTGCACCGGCCACTGGGAAAGGCGGCTCGTCTGCTGGGCTTGCGGCGTTTCCACGTTGTGTGCCTCCTGACGCTGAATATTCCGGGACTGGCTGCCGGGGCAGCCGCAGGGCAGGGTTATGCCCTCGTTTTGCATTTTCCGCTGCTTATTTTCCATGACGGCCTGCTCGTCATAGGCCGCCGCCTCTCGCTCTACAAAGGTGATGGCCCCGGTTGGGCAGGTGGGCAGGCAGTCCCCCAGCCCGTCGCAGTAATCGTCCCGCATGAGCCGCGCCTTGCCGTCCACCATGGCAATGGCGCCCTCATGACAGGCGGCAGCGCAGGCGCCGCAGCCGTTGCATTTATTTTCGTCGATCTCGATGATCCGTCGTTTCATTGCAATGCCTCCTTGCTTTTGTGGCTTGATTATACTAAAATCAAATCAGCAAGTCGGTTGAATTTTCAACGAAAGAGGATTATTTATGAAAGAATTTTTCCCGGTGCTCCATACGGCGGCGCTTTTCTCCGGCATTTCCGACGAGGAACTTGCCGCCATGCTCTCCTGTCTTGGCGCGAGGATCGACACCTTTCCCAAAGGCTCCCGCCTGCTCCGCGCCGGGGAGGCGGTGGAGGAGGTGGGTCTTGTGCTGGCGGGCAGCGCCCTCATCGTGCAGGAGGACATCTGGGGAAACCGCAACATCCTCTCCAAGACCGGGCCGGGGCAGACCTTCGCGGAGGTGTTCGCCTGCGCGCCGGGAGCGGTTCTCAATGTGAGCGTGGAAGCGGAGAGCGCGGTGACGGTGATGTTTTTGCATATAAAGCGCGTTTTGAGCATGTGCCCCTCCGCCTGCTCCCATCATAACCGAATCATCCGCAACCTGCTGAGCGAGCTGGCGGAGAAGAACCTGCGGCTCAACGAAAAGCTCACCCACATGGGCCAGCGCACGACGCGCGCAAAGCTGCTGTCCTATTTTTCCGCAGAGTCGCAGCGCCGGGACAGCTATGAGTTCGACATTCCGTTCTCTCGTCAGCAGCTTGCGGATTATCTCGGCGTGGAGCGCAGCGGACTGTCCATGGAACTTGGCAAAATGCGTGATGAGGGCCTGCTTGACTTTCATAAAAGCCACTTTGTTTTGAAGGTGTGACAGTTTTATCCAAACAGGCGCCTCAAAATGGCAAGGTCTACATCGTATAGCTGCTTGTGCGGCATTTAGGCTACCGTTTGGATACGATTCGGATTACCATGCGAATGATATCTCAGTGACCTTGTAGATGTCTGCCATGCAGAGCTGACGCCCCCTTACCATATCTGCTTTGCTGCGAGCATAGTTCTCATTCCGTAAAATATCTCGGTCTGCCGATCATAGTAAAGCCGATTTTTCCAGTCACCACCACATTATCGGAGCTGCTGGCGCAGTGGATGATGAGGATATTTCCGCTGCTGTCGAAGCCGCAGACGATCCCCACATGACTGTCGCCAGGGTAAAAGACGAGGTCGCCCGGCTTGGCATCGCTCCAGCTGATGGGTGTGCAGTAGCTGTGCTGGGCAGACGCCCCTCCACCATGGCCGATGATGTACTGCCCTCCGCTCTGGTTGTAGAATACCCAATCGACAAACCCCGACGAACGGACGCACGGTCCCGCTGCTGGAGCTGCCTGCCGCTGTCACCTCCATAGGCGTTCCCCAGCGAGAGTCCCATCCAAGCACAAGGCTCTTTCCTCCCCAGAAGTAGTTTACCTTTCCCAAGAGCTGATACGCAGTCAACACCACCTGCTTGCGCTCCTCGCTGAGATCGGTGGGGAGCTTTTTGATAATCTCCTGGATCTCTTCCGGAGACAGGTCGATATCCTGATAACTGCCGGTCAGCGCCATGAACAGCTCCTGATACTCCGGCTGCATCAGTTCCTCCAACAGCTTGCGCTGCTCGGCGTTGAACCGATACTCGTCCGCCATTTGCAGATGATCCTTGACTGTGACAGTGATGTGCAGGATAACGGTATCGCTTTCATTCTCGTCGCCCGAGATGGTTTCCACCCAATAAGAGATGGCGTTCATATCCCAGAAGATCTGACGCAGGATGTCCAGTTTTTCTGCCGTCAGCGTGGCGACTTCATCCGGCGAGGTATCATCCGTAGTCGTCCTCACCGCATAGATGGCCAGCACATCCCGCCAGTTAGCGATCATCGCCGCATTGCCGGCATTGTCCATATCCAATTCATCATGCGGATTATCCGCCTTGATCTTCTCGATCCGGTCAGTAAACTCTCCATTCAATGTACGGACAGCTTCCGGCATGGTATAGCCTGTGCCGCTGTCCTCACCAGAGAAGAAAATGCCGAAGGGTGAGGCGATCAAAAGCCCTATGAGGCAGATCACCAGCACCATAGACACCACCGTACTGCCGCCTGCCATCATGGCGACAAGCAGACTGCGGGCAGCGGCGAGGATCGCGCGAAGCGCCCTGCCTGCCGCCTGCGCGGTCTTCTGCACGGAATGTTCAGCCTGCCCGTCTTTCTTCAAAAGCGCTTTTTGAGAAGCTTTCGGAAACGGAATACTGGTCCTCTCTTTAATACTTTTGTGTGAAAGATCCTCCGCATTTTGCGCTGTACCGATCGTTTCCGAAGTGCCGAGACCTGGTGATGTATTCCGAAGCCGTCTGTTCTGCTCCGTCTGCCGAAGCCTCGTCTGCCGCATCGCCTTGCGTCCCTGTTCCCGGACGAATGCCCGCTGTCCTTGCCGCTGCGGCTCCGGTGCTTCTGTGACACTGGTTTTCACCTGTGTTTCGATATAGGTGTCCTTCGTCTTGACGGCTGCCGCTTTCTGCATCGCAGCGCGACGCGCTTGTGCCTGGGGCGTCGCAGCAGGCGTTTTGGGTTTCTGCAAACTCTGTATCTTTGGTTCGGATGATAGGTGGGCCATTCTTGTGTGCATCTGGTGCTGACGCGCCATTCCGGGTAGGATCGCTCGGCTGCTCTGTGGCTTTCTCCTTGCGCTGCTTCAACAGTTCCGCGGCGGCTCGCTTGGAGCCGCTGACCGCGGTATCCTCGATATCGTCGCCACCGTACTCATCCCGGCGTCCTTGCTGCGCTGTATCCCGGAGCTGGGCCCGCAGGCGTTCAGCACCGTCATCCAGCCCCTTGTGCAGCAATAGTCGCACAGACTACACTTCTCCACCACTGCAAAACAGCCATTCGCCGGCTGAGGCAGCACTTCTGTTACCATGCTGTGGCGCTCCAGCTTAGAACTGGACTCATAGATCGTACCATAGCAGAAACAGCAGTAGGAGCCGCCTTTGGTAGTGACGGTGTGGTAGGTGTCATCTGCGTACTCGTATGTTACGCGCTTATCCAGATCTTCCATGAACTCGGCAGCACAATCGTACAGGTTGTACACATTGCGGCCAAAGCCATAGCCGTTGATGCCGCCATTGCTGTTCATGGTGCCGCAGGTATCACACATTGCCTTGGTCCAGTGGTAGCCGGTGTAGTAGGCATCCTTACCGGGGGTACCATCCAGAATAATACCTTTCCCCTCACCGCCGAGCAGAGTGCCGTCCGAATACATGCGGGTCAGTGCCGTTTTTCCATCTCTGGTATATTCGGGCGTTCTCCAGGCAACGCCAAAAGCCGCCCTGGGCATCTGATGATCTCAGATGCCCAGGGCGACTTTCTCCATGTGTGATTTGTTTTTTACTTCGGCGTTTGCGGACTTACACGGCGCTTTCTTCTCAGGGGGTGTTGCCATAGCTGCCGCACTGTATTCTTGTGCCAGTGTGGGCCGTATT
>ENA-ORCP01002196-ORCP01002196.1-human-gut-metagenome-genome-assembly--contig:-NODE-2196-length-15859-cov-51.070460_pt1 | contig 15859 bp, 11 predicted proteins | sample MGYA00242990_ERZ507991 | MGnify/ENA primary metagenome ERZ507991 (study PRJEB26167, sample SAMN06115496) | human gut metagenome | host: Homo sapiens | place: China:Henan | collected 2015-05-07... | reverse complement strand
CAAAATGAGATGATCAAATGTCGGGATAAGAGCGGCGAAGCGTATTCGCCGGTGTATCTCAAAACCCTGCACAATCAACTCAGTGCTATTTTCAATCACGCCGTGAAATTCTACGGGCTGAAAGACAATCCCGCCGCCAAAGTCGGCAATATGGGCAAGGCCAAGGCAAGAGAGATGCTTTTCTGGACGCAGGAGGAATACAAGAAATTCTCCGAAGAAATGATGGACAAGCCTGTTTCCTTCTATGCTTTTGAAATGCTGTACTGGTGCGGCATCCGTGAGGGAGAGCTGCTGGCGCTGACCCCGGCGGATTTCGATTTTGACCGGGAGACGGTCACGATCAGCAAATCCTATCAGCGTATCGGTGGCCGGGACATCATCACTGACCCGAAAACGCCGAAAAGTAACCGGACGATCAAAATGCCAGAGTTTCTCTGTGAAGAAATGCAGGACTATATAAAACAGCTCTACCGAATCGGCAAAAATGACCGTCTGTTTGAAGTTACAAAAAGCTATCTCCATCACGAGATGGACAGAGGGGCAAAGGCCGCAGGGGTAAAGCGCATCCGAATCCACGATCTGAGACACAGCCATATTTCGCTCCTGATTGAAATGGGATACTCGGCGGTAGCGATTGCTGACCGGGTGGGACACGAAAGCATCAATATCACCTACAACTACGCCCACCTGTTCCCATCCACGCAAAGCGATATGGCGGACAAGCTCAATCAATTCAGAAAGGACGGTGTAAACGATGTCGTCAAAGAACAGAGACGAGCATAATCGCTGGCGCAATAGGACTGTCGCCTTCCGGGTATCGCCGGAGGAAGATGCTCAAATTGAACGCTATGTGCAGCTCTCCGGGCTGACAAAGCAGGACTATATCACCCGGCGGCTCACCCACAAGGATGTGATGGTGCAGGGCAATCCCAGAGTTTTCAAGGCGCTGCGGAATCAGCTTGCCGAAGTGCTTTTGGAATTGCAGCGCATTGAGACTGGCGGCGCAGTCAATGATGAGCTGCTTGACCTAATTGAAATGATAGCCGATATTCTCGGCGGAATGAAGGAGGAATCTGAATGAACAAAGAAAAAGAAATGACCGCTCCCGTTGTATCTGTTGGCGCAGATACGGAGCAGTCATCCCAAAACCTTACTGACAATAGTTTAACCGATTTTGATTCGGATTTCAAGGGGTCTGACGATGATTTCTACCGGGAAATGCAAAGAAGGATGGCTCCGGACTATCTGGAAACGGTGTCTATGGCCACCCTCTATGATACGGACTTTGAAGGGCAGGAACCGCTGATTGACGGCCTGCTGTATCGGGGAGCCTATTTACTGGCAGGTTCCCCGAAGGTGGGAAAGAGTTTCCTGATGGCCCAGCTTGCCTATCAGGTCAGCACCGGCCTGCCTCTGTGGGGCTATAAGGTGCGAAAAACGGGCGTTCTTTACTTTGCTCTGGAGGATAATTATGCTCGCTTACAGCGGAGACTATTCCGAATGTTCGGCGCAGAAGCGGCGGAAAATCTGTATTTTTCCACCCACTGCAAAAAGGCCAACAGCGGTCTGGAGGACCAGATTCGCAGCTTTATGCGGGAGCATCCCAACACCGGTCTGATTATCATCGACACCCTGAAGCGGGTGCGTGAGGTCGGCGGCGCAGATTACAGCTATAGCAGTGACTACGATATTGTGTCCCGGCTAAAAGCCGTGACTGACAGCTACAAGGTGACGATGGTAATCGTTCACCATACCCGCAAATTGGAGGCAGATGACAAATTCGATATGATTGCCGGAACCAATGGACTGTTGGGTGCGGCGGATGGCGGATTTGTTCTCAGCAAGGAGAAACGCACTTCCAATGCGGCGGTGCTGGATGTCACCGGCAGAGATCAGGAGGATCAGCGGCTGCACCTGAACAAGAATCCCGAAACTTTGGTATGGGAGTTGGAGAGCGTTGAAACGGAGCTTTGGCAGGAGCCGCCGGATCCGTTTCTGGAAAGCATCGCAGTCTTTCTTTCTTCGGCGGGTGAACGCTGGGAGGGTACAGCATCCGAGCTGTGCTGCCTGCTGAATCTGGACTGCAAGCCCAATGTGCTATCCCTTCGGCTGAGCATTAGCTCTGTGCGGCTGCTACGAGATCACGACATCCGCTACAAGGCAAGCCGCAATCACGGTGGACGGAAAATCTCCCTGTGGAAGGAGATGGAACTGGACAGCGTGTCAAAGGGTGACGACCGTGACGATCTTTTGGTGGGCAGCGGCGAGGCCTAAAACATTGTCACCACCGTCACGGTTTGTCACGCTTTGAAGTTTCGGCAAGCCGTGCGGCTGCCCTTTTCAGAGGGCATTGAGCACTGGGGAGCAGCCCGCAGGCTGCCGGGGCGAAGTCCCGGTACAGGGTTGGTGCTCGATGCACCGGCTCTGTACCAGCCCCCTCGGAGAGCGCAAACAGCATCTTTTGATGGCCGCAGGCTGTCAAAAGTGCTTTTGCGTTACTCTTGACAAGAGTAACAGAACCCCGGCTGCGGCCGGAAAGAGAGAGGAAGTGAGATTTTATGAAGAGAACGATCAGCGCCGAGGTCGGCAAAGGGTCTGTCAACCACAACAGTCGTAAGTTCAAAGCGGAAAATGTAGACGGAGGCCGTACCCATTTGAATATCGACTACTGCAACGAGCGCATCCAGACGGTATACCACCAGCTTTTTGATGAAGCTCTGAAACGCTACAATGAGAAACAGGCCCGTGCAGACAGGCGCATTCCAAACTACTATGAGAAAATTCGCTCCGGCAATCAGGAGAAGCCCTTCCACGAGATTATCCTGCAAATCGGAAATAAGGACGATATGAGCGCCACCGGCGAGTATGCAGAGCTGGCACGAACCGTGTTGGATGAATACTATCAAGGCTTTCAGGATCGCAACCCCAACCTCCGGGTGTTCTCGGCGCATCTCCATATGGACGAAGCCACACCGCACATTCACATTGACTTTGTGCCCTTCACCACCGGGAGCAAGCGAGGGCTTGACACCCGGGTATCGCTGAAACAGGCGCTGGCGGCGCAGGGCTTCAAGGGTGGCACTCGTGGTGCAACGGAATGGGCGCAGTGGGTACAGTCCGAAAAGGAGCAGCTGGCCGCCGTGATGGAGCGGTATGACATCCAGTGGGAGCAGAAAGGTACCCACGAAAAGCACCTCTCTGTTCTGGACTACAAGAAGCAGGAGCGAGAAAAAGAGATTGCTGCACTGGATAGCACGCTTGCCGAAAAGCAGGACGAGCTGGAAACGGTGCAGAATCGGATCAGCAACTTCGATCAGGGCGCACAATCCATTGAGCGGTTAGAGCAACGGCTGGAAACAGAAGAATTTCAGCTCCCCGAGCCGCCTGCCCTAATGACCGCCAAGACCTATAAACAGCGGTTTGTGGATCCGCTGATTAGGCGGCTGAAAGAAATCATCCGGGAGATGTTCTGTCGCTATTACAAGGCGCTGGACAGCTATCACCGGCTGAACACCACCAACGGGCGGCTCTACCGAGAGAATGAACATCTGACCGCAACCAACGACCGGCTCAAAGGAGAAAATGATGCCCTACGCTCGGAACTGAAGGATTTCCGCTTTCTGCGGAAGGTTCTCGGAAATCAGCAGATCGATAATCTGATTGCGCAGGCAAAAGATATGGAGCAGCAACGAAAGCAAAATCAGCGCACAAGGCGCAGAAATACAAATTATGAAAGGTAGGAACAGACAATGGCAAAGACGATTTTTGAGGAAATGGGCGGTACTTATACGCAGGTCGGGGATTATCTTCTCCCCGATCTGAAGCTGCCCGAAGAAGAACAGCAGCCCATCGGCGTGTGGGGCCAGCGGCACCGGCGCTATCTGAAGGAGCATCGCCGGGCAGGCTATGCGACTCTTCTTACAAGCGGCAAGTTAAATGGTTATCTTGCCGACATCGACCGACAGGCGGAGGAGATGTTTCTTCGGCTGGTAAAGCAGATGGCCGAGGCGGAAGGTGTCACGGAGGCGCTGAAAGCGGCCGATCCGATGGAGTGGGTCGGCAGGATGAATAACATTCAGAACCGGGCGAGGGAGGTTGTGAATAGCGAACTGATTTATGGGCTATAAGCTCAACGGTGGCAAGGAGAATCACTGCCACCATTTTTATTGCTTTTTACATTATCTGTAACTTTAATTTCTCCGGATACTATCGTTGGCGAATTTTTGGATGTAATCGTGTATGGTATAGTTTCGAAAAGTTCTTTGACAAAAATCACCGAAGGAAATGCGATTGTTGTATTATGCTTGATGTAGCCGTATTTCAATTTTACAATACACTTTTCGCCCTCATCAAAGCATGAATAGCAAAATACATCAGCAAGTTCACTCTCAAAATCATTACTGTAATCTGGAGTATGTCCAGGAAAAATAGGAGGCATAGAAACACGAGGAGAAAATCTCCTGTTTGTCGAGATAGAGGAGTCATAACTCGAATACATGGATGTACTGCATATGCCAAAAATCTCGTGCATATTACAGTCATTCAGCAGATAATCCATTTCATCGTTGTTGAACTTTGGAAATTCGCTTATTGATAGAAAGCCGTTTTTGGGTATTACGAGAGATATTTCTATATCCTCGTCAACAGCAGTCCCGCAATTCTGGAGAGCAAGTTTTAGACACTTCTTATCGGTAAAAGTGTTTTCTATAGGCGCCCATTTTAATACTTCTGCCCTTGTTCCCAATAGTTCCTGAATAGCATCATACTTTTCCTCTTCTGCCCTTGTTCCTGTAATTGAAGGTCTGCCCATTATATTTGATGCTATAGTACTCCGCGATAGATTACCAAGGTCAAAAAAGTCTTCGGCAATATTGATGCCTAATTGTTTGGCTAAGGAGCATATAATTTTCTGCTCATTTTCGCTGATTTCCACAGGCTCCTTAACTGATAATGTATATTCTGCTATATCCTTTGGCATTTCAACGCGCTTTTTTAATTTCCGTGCTGAAATATCGTCGAAAAGAGCACGAATTTTCTCCAAATACCGACTCTTTGTCATTTTGGCATTTGGAATAAATCTTATAAAGGGTGCGTTATCACTGATATGCTGGCTTTGATCTATACCTACAATCTTTAATTCAGAATGACGCTCACTCTTAACTTCCGCAACTCTCTTTTCACTTAAAAAGTATTGGGACAAATGTGCAAAGAATATTGTTCTGAATTCGTCGTCCGATGAATATGTGAAGTAGATTCCTCGGTCTTTATATTTATCACGAAATGCTTGAACTTTCTTGTAGCTTTCCCCATTCATCTGCGACGGAGAAAGAGGCTTGTCCGAGAAATACATAAATACCTGTTTGCCCGAAGAGAGCATAATTTCTACTTCTTCCTCTGTGCCAGAGCCGTATTCATCGGTAGGGGTTCCAAAGCGCGTCCACAAAATGGCAACTGCAGCATCACAATCATTTACGAATTGCTCATTTAGCAGCGCTTGCGGTTTTCCACCTGACTGTGCATAGGAGTTTTTACGCCAATGCTTTGTCCGAATACTTATTCCCAGAGCATCAGAAAACTGAGTATTAAACTGCGACACTGCGTCCTCAATAACGGGAATCTCACTTGTGATGTCTCCAGGGCACGAAATGAGAAGATCATATTGGACTATATTTTTAGGCATATATTCACCACCTTTTAACATTTTTTAGCGCTTCGTTACATCTTTTGTTTTCTCGATTTTTCTATCCGCATAGAGAACTACATCTTTGATTACCAGCTTCTGCACAGCGGAAATCAATGCTGCCATTGCATCATAATCAGGTTTCCCGTCTTTCGTCGGAAGTTGCATTTTGAAATGTATGCTTTGTGAACTTCTCAATTTTTTACCATAAGAATATTTTCCCCGTAAAGCTCTTCCCATTGCGGCGGCAAAAAACAACATACAAGTTCTGGAATATTCCTTCTCTGTGTTCCAGTATACCCCCGTGTCATCACCTGCTCCAAAGTCATAATTACGATAAAAACTATTTCCAAATATATCAATAGTAATTGAATTTTTCGGAAACCGGGCAACAGGGTTCGAAATATACCCAATCACTCCGGTATTCGTTGTCCCAGACATCACAAATGGAATATCCCCAGGAAGCTGATCATCTTTTTTCAAACGCCGTCCTTGTTTTATGTTGTTAAATATTTTTATGAATTCAAATTCCGAAAAAGGTATTTGATGTTTCTTGTAGCGCTCAATAATTGCCATTTCATTATTGGATAATTCGTAATTATCCAGTCCGCTTACTGTTAAGTAAGCGGACAGCTCCGCTACACGCTCCGCTTCCAGCTCCGCTACACGCTCCGCTTCCAGCTCCGCTATAAAGGACTCCATAAAATCAAAGTCAATTGTGCCATCATCTGTCACTGGAAGGTGCATTGTAAAGTCCTCGCTTTGAGAACTTCTAAGCTTTTTCCCATAAGAAAATCTTCCCATCATCGACTTTTGCATAGCGACCGCAAAAAAGAGCATTGCATTTGATGAATAGGCGGTTGCATCATTCCAGTAAACCCCAGTATCATCCCCTGCGCCAAAAGCATAATTACGATAAAATGTATTTCCAAAAATATCAATCGTGATTGCATTTTTAGGGAATGAAGCTACTGGATTTGATATGTAGTTAACGACACCTGCATTAGTCGTTCCAGACATAACAAACGGTATAGTTCCATCTATCTGATCATCTTTTTTCAGACGCCTGCCTTGTTCTATTCTATTGAAGACTTCTTTGTATTTAAATTCGCCCCACTTAACAGTCCTCAGCTTTTCGTTAAGTGAGGCATTCATTTTCCCAGGCGGTCATCCTCCGTGGATTGATTTTTCAGCAAATTTGATACTTCCCACGCCAGATAATCGCTGACGGTTTTCTTGAAATCATCCAGTGTCGGCTTTGTGTCGATTGGAGCCGTCTGATTCCAGTCTGCGCCGTTGTTGGGATCAATTTTGCCTTCGTAGTATTCCTTTTCGGTAAAGATGTTCAGCTTTGATTTACCGAAACGCACCAAATCCACCAGCTCCTGATAACGCTCTTTTGCGTGGTCGGTATCCCGCAGATTACAGCTTGCCTTTTTGCGATTTGTTCGCGTATATCCGTCAACAGCGAAGTCGATGAACTTTACGGTGTCGTCTTTCTGGTGTGCTTCACCAACACGGAAAACATAAACATTCGTCTGGACACTTGACTTTCCAATGAAAAGGTCTATTGGCATTTTGACGCTTGCAAGCAGAGTGCTGTGTTTCAAAATTCTCTTGTTATATTCCGTTGATTTGCCGCTGCCTGCGGAATTTTGGATGATGATTGCGGCGTAGCCTTTGCTCATCATTGAGAGGGCTTTTTCAACGAAAACCATTCCATTGCCCGGCGCGGAATACGGTGGATTCAGAACAAACGCATCAGCCGGGAATTTTTCATCCGTTTTACCAAAGCCATAGTTGCCGTTAAACTCTTTCAGAGAGTCTTTGTTCAAAATATTAGAACTGCCGTCACCCATCAGGATCATATTGAGGATAGCAAGCATATAAACTTCCGAAAGAATTTCAAGACCAAGAAGCTGATTCGCCTTGATTTGAGCAGATTTCAAAGCAAATTCATCGGGAGACTTGATCTGCTCTTTGGCATCTATCAGCATTTCGTTCATAGCGGCGACAAGAAGGCCCGCTGAGCCAGTCGCAAAGTCCCACACATAGGAGTCCTTATTTACTCTTGCAAGACGCGCCAAAAGGGTGGCTACATAAGAGGGAGTCAGAACAACATCGTTGAGTTTGTCCTGTGAGAAGCCGAGCCAGCTATACATTTCATTGAATAGCTTCCCGGTAAAATCAGTACTTAACCCGATTTTGTAGTAGATGCCGAGATCGTCAATGATTTTTGTAAAGACCCGTTTTAGCTGGCTTTCTCCGTTTTCAACCTTATTGATATTATCGGTTGTCAGCGTGTTCTGTAAGGTACGAACAATCAGATCACGTTTTTCCTGCGGCAGGTTCTTTTCGCTCAGAAACGCTTTGATTTTCCGAAGGATAATATCGCCATCATGGTTGCCTTCTTCGGTTGAGGATTTCAGTTCTGATTTCTCAAGTGCGGCAACCTTCCCAGGTACGCCGAGCGTTGCAATAATGGAAGCTGCCACAAGGTAAACACGGTCGCGTTCACTTAGCCCTTTTTCGTTGTTATAAATGTCATTATTCAGTTTAACAAGACTGGCGTTAATTTCCTGCTCACGATGTTCTCTGAGCTTTTCGATTTCTTCCTGTGAGAGCTGGAGGCGCTTTACTTTTTCAATAAAGCCGTCAAAATTACTCTTTTTTAGGAAAGAAAAATCGGTGTACTCATCGACCTTCTGCCCGATACCGAAATTGCTCTTGGAAACATAATATACGCCGATTTCATATTCCAGTTTTCCGGCATCGTTTTTGTAGCCGGTCATTCCGATGGCAATAATATCGGTATAGCTCGTATAATGCAGAAGTGCATTTGCATAATGAACGGCACCATTCACGGCATACGAATTGATATTCTTGAAATCGGGTTGATTTTTTGAGGTTTTGTTTGCAACCTTGCCATCCACATCAAGCTTAACAAGCTTATCTTTATAGCCCTTATACTCAATCAAAATCGGATAATTGCCCAAATTCTTGTCCTGCAAAAGGAGTTTTGCGTCGGGACGATTCCCGCCTACACCACCATTTTTGGAATAGTAGTCATTAAGCGCCTGGTCTATTTCTGTATTTAGCGATTCCTGTTCCAGTTTATAATCAAGTTTATACGATTTCAGCCAACCGTTTGCAAGATCCGCAACATTCGGCTCGACAGATTGAATTTTAGCCATTGTTATTTCCTCCTCGTGTCCAGCTACCGTTATAAGCGAACCAAGATTCTGAGTATTTGTTTCCAGTAACCGCTGCCTTGTACGGATCTGCCAAGAATGTTCTTATCGTCCTCAGCACCGTATCAAAATCATCGGTCTTTGTGTCAATTTTTCGGCAGAATGCTTTCCACTTCTTCCGCATTGCATCGTCGCTGCCGAAGGACATGACCTGCTCAAATTGCTCTATCGTGAACTTGTGTCCACGGTTTTCAAAGGTCTTTTTCAGCGCTTCCGCCAGCGTTGCGCCGTCGAAATCGAAGTTGTTCGCAAGGTAATAGAGATCGTAATAATCCTTCATCCGACTGGAAAACTCCATCAGGCTGAGAATTGCATCCAGCTTCTCGGCAACGGTCGTTTCCAGCGAATAGGTATTGACCGTCGGCGCCTCAAAACCGTCAAGCTGCGTTGGTATCTTCCGCTTTTCCTGTCTCGGCACGATGATGTCCCCCACACCGAAATCAATGCCAAAAGGAGTTTTTGTGTTCTTTATCCTTGCTACAAGGGAAGCACCAATACCGGCGTACTTCTTTGCCACAGCAATGGGAGCCACATTTTTGATTTCAAATGTGATAAAATCGTTGCCTGTTTCGGTTGCAATGATCTCCTCCAATATCGCCTGGAGCTGTTCCGGTGTATTGGGCATCTTTCTGAGCAGAAAATCCACATCAGCCGTAACACGGCTATCGAAATCCGTGAGGGAATAGAGGAACAGTCCGCCTTTGAGAACCAGGTTTTCCGCATATTTTGACTTTTCCAGTCGGCGCAGGAACTCTTCCTGGCAGAAAAGCTGTAAGCAGAGCTGATAGCTTCTGCCGCTTTTTGCGGCTTTGTTTCTGAGCAGTGCAAGCACGGATGCAGCCACGTCAGCCATTCAGCAGCACCTCCATCACACTCATCATTTTCTTATAAACACCCATTTCCTTTGCGTATTTGGAAAGGTTGGCAAGGTTTTTCTTTTCATCCGCCACATAAGCATTAACAGCTTTGTTGAATATCTCGTTATCCAGCTTCGTGCGGTACTTGAAGCAGTCGCAGATGGTTCGCTCACGGTCATAGACCGGAAGCGTTACGCCATTGAAGGCGCCAGTTGTTTCCCCCAGGTGATACATCGGATTCTGCACATAATACGCTTTCACCGGCACTTCCGTCTGAATCACCTTCACCGTTCTGGAATAAGAGCGTGGGACGGCAATCGACCATTCTCTGGGCGCAAAGTCGCTATAGCCGTAGTAGAATAGAGCTGATTCAACGCAGATGACCCCGTGCGTCATCAGTTTCGAAAGGATAAGCTCCTCTTTGGGCTCGTCTCCGATGGCCAGCTTGTAATACCCTTTTTTCACACGCTCGAGATAGCCCTGCTTACAAAGCGCATATACATCCTGGTCTTTGAGTCCGGCAGAAATAAAATCCGATTTCTTTGCAATTTCTCCGATGGCATCAAAAACTTCGTTGACAATATCGTACTTGCTCAACCTGTCACCAACTTTCTGCACGCAATACTTGCATTATGCGTGTTTATATTATAATGCCCAGGCCCTCAAAAATCAATATGTTTTGCACGCTTTTTGAAAATATTGCGTGTAAATTTTGAAAAGCGGTATTGCAATTCAAAGAACACTGCGCTATAATATCCATACAGGTTGGGTCTACACCAACCTATCTGCCTGACAACACAATGACAACAGGAATTATGATACACCGTAATTCTTGGATAATCTAAATAATCCCGATACACTGTGAGAAACGATACATACAAAATCGTTTAAGTTAGCGTTTCAGGGAGCGAGTGGGAATAATACTAGAAAGGTTGAAAAGCCTTGAAAACACGCACTTTTTCAAAACAGGATTGCCTGTTTGATAGCAAAATGATAGCAGTCGCGGCGTTCGTGCTATTCTGATGTGTCGGATGGCGCGAATGGCTTGCGGGTGCTGGAATATAACTTTATTGGATGAAAAAAGGCTCTGCTGACTTCCGTGAAGGAAGAACGGCAGAGCCTTTTGCTATTACTCGGATTGATTTGTAGGGAAATTGGTGAATATATCGGGGAATATGGTGCCAGTGACCGGTACCTCATTTGTGCGGTGTTGCCTTAAAATTTTACCATGGAGAGTATTGACAAAATGGAAGAACTTATGTACACTAAATATGCAATTTAACTGTTTGAATTTAACAAAAAGATGGAGAGATACTATGAAGAAGTGGTACGCGAAGTCGAAGCGTCCCGGACGCAAGCAGGTGGAGGTGAAGGAACATCTTTGCGCGGTGGGAGAATTGAGCAAAGAGTATGGAAGACAACTGGGCATGGAAAAAGAAGCGGAAATGGCCGGAACGGTTCATGATGCTGGCAAGCTCACAGATAAATTCCAAGATGTTTTGGAAGGAAACGCATCCAGAGTAGACCATGCAAGGGTGAGCGCTGCGTTTTTGCGGTGGTTTCTGATTGCTACACAAAAATGCACAAGTAAGGAGATTGCAAGTACCAATTACGCGCCCATTTTAGAGGCAATCAATGCACATCATGGAACGCTGCTCTGCTACGACCAGCTGAAGTATTCGCTGCGTGAATGCATGACAGCGCAAAAGTGGTTGGAAGGCAATGATGGAAAGGAGGTTGCATTAACAGGAAAAGAAAATTACCGTGTGCTTGCGGAGATATTTCATGAAGAACTTCCGCAGTGGGAATGTCCTGAACCTAAGATCATGACGCTTGGGGAAGAAGAACGGATGCTTTGGTCGCGAATGCTGCTTTCTTGCTTGGTGGATGCAGATTACACCGCATCAGCGGAAGAGGATGGAGAAATCATCCCGGAGCCGCCGAAATGTGATGCGGAAAACTGGCTGGAGCGCTTAAATGCGCATCGGGCGGAACTGGCAAGGAACTCAACGGCTGATAAAAAACTCAATGCACTGCGGAATGAGTTGTTTGAAACGTGCGGCAGGGCGGGGGATTATGCGCCGGGGATTTACACCCTAACAGCGCCTACTGGCACAGGAAAAACGCTGGCCTTGCTGCATTTTGCGCTGCGCCAATGCCGCAAGAACGGTCAGCAGCGAATCATCATTGTGCTGCCGTTTATTACGCTGACGGAACAGAATGCAATTGAATATCGGAAAATCCTTGGGGATGACGTTTTGCTGGAAGATCATAGCCAACGGCAGCTGACAGAAGAGCAGCGAAAGTTTGCACAGCGCTGGGATATGCCAGTCATTGTGACCACATCAGTGCGATTTTTCGAGGGGCTGTTTGCGGCAAAAGCCCCGAATCTTCGGAAACTGCATCGGTTGGCGAATTCTGTAATCATTTTCGATGAAGCGCAGAGCTTGTCTGCAGAATTGTTTCCTGCGACGCTCAAAACCATTCAGGCGCTTTGCAATCTGCCGAAGAAAAATGTGACGATGCTCTTTTCTACGGCGACACAGCCGGATTATCAATCAATCCCTAATCTTACTTGGCATGCTACGGAGATTTGTCCGAACCATGCCGATATGTATCAGCAACTTCGCCGCGTTCAGGTGACATGGCGAGTTTTGCCGAATGAGAGAATCTCGTGGGAAGAAATTGCGCAGAAGATGGCGGCACAGCGGAGCATCTGCACCATTGTGAACATGAAAAAGCACGCGAAGAAGCTGTTCGATGCGCTGAAATTGGTATGTGAGACGGAATCAGTATTCTACATCACGACGGAATTGTGTCCGGCACATCGGCGCGTCGTGATAGAGCAAGTCAAAAAGCGGCTGCATGGTGGGCTGCCATGCCGTGTGGTTGCGACGCAGTGCATCGAAGCGGGGGTGGATTTGGACTTTGACAGCGTTTTCCGCGCGCTGGCCCCGCTGGAATCAATCATTCAGGCGGCGGGAAGATGCAATCGAAACGGCCGCCATCCCGAAGGGGGGCAAGTGCTTGTGTTCCTTCCGGATGAAGACAATTTGTATCCAGATAATTGGTATAACAAGGCGGCAACGCTGGTTAGTGCATTGCATATTGAGAAACCGATTGACCTGATGAATCCGAGTGACATTCAGCGCTACTATCAGAAGCTGTTTTGGCGGCTGAAGGGAAAAAAGGAGCTGAGCGAGGCCGTCCAAAACCAGGATTATGCAGGGGTCGAGAAAAACTATCGCATTATCAAGAATGATGGCGTGCAGGTGCTTGTGCCATATGAACCTGAAAACAAGCTGTTTGAGAAGCTGAAGGAAGAAGCCTTGGAAAACGGCGTGACGGCGAAGTGGATGCATGAAGCTGCAAAGCTGTGCGTGACTGCATATGCGAATGATGACTTCAACTGTTATGCGGAGCAGCTGTATTTTGCGGGAAGGCGGAATGAGAGCAGGCAGCCATCCGGCTATTGGGTGCTTCGCAGGAAGGAGGATTATCATATGGATACGGGGATGCAGTTGAAAAACGACCTCCCAATATGGTGAAAAAAATGCTTATATACCAGATTTGCCATTGACAATTCATTCGATTTACATTATATTTGTACTGACAGCTTGAAACACTGATAGGCTAACAAGCTGAGAATTGAAATAGTACAAAGATAATGCTATCCTCTCTGCTGATTTGGCAGAGAGAAGAACATGGAGGTGATGAAAAATCATGGAGATTTCAGTGACCGTTTGGGGTGACTTGGCGTGCTTCACTTCGCCGACAACGAAAGTAGAAAGGCTTTCGCAGGCAGTCCCAACACCATCAGCAGCACGAGGTATACTGTCAAGCGTGTACGCGAAACCTAAAGAATTTTTTTGGATGGTGACAAAAATTGAGGTGCTGAAGCCGATTCGCTATATCAGCGTCAGGCGCAACGAAGTGAAGTCCATATTGGGAAATAATATGGAACCAATCAGCGCAGAGGATGAGCGGACACAGCGGCAAACGGTTTTCCTGTATGATGTCCGCTACCGCATTACCGCGCAGATTGTGCCGCGGCCGGATTATCATGGTACGGTGGAGCAGCTGTATGCACAGGCTGAACGGCGAATTAAAGGTGGCAAGTGCTTTTGCCAGCCTGCGCTCGGCTTAAGGGAATGCGTCGCGTACTTTTCTGAAAGTGACCCGAACGAAAAGCCGATTCAGCAAGACATGGATTTGGGCTTGATGGTGTACGACATTTTTGACCTGCATGACGCGGAGGTTCGCAAGAAAACGCGGACAAGGCTGTCCCTGTATCATGCGGTGATGAAGCAGGGCGTCATTGAAGTGCCGCCCTATGATAGCACGGAAGTCTTGAAGGGGGATGCGATATGCTGAGACCGCTGTACGATTATGCCATGCGTTACCAGCTGCTGCCGCCTCCGGGCATGGTGAAAAAGACGGTAAAGGCATGGGTTTGCCTTGGCGCAAATGGCACGTTCCTTGGCGTGAGGCAGGACGGCGAGGATGAATACTTTTGCCCTGACATTGGCAGCTTGGCGAATGGCAAAGACAAGTGCAATGTGCTGGTGGAAAAATACGAGGTTGTTTTCTGGAAAGATACGCCGGAAAGCAAAGTTGAGCAAAGAGAGGAAGGCAAAAAGCCGAAAGACAACACGCTCAAGCATCGATACTTTCTTGCTTCTCTTCAGCAGGCAGCGCAGAAAGTACCGGAATTGTCAGTTTGCGTGCATTTGCTGGAGGACGAAACCTCCTGCGAACAGGTCCGGCAGGAATTGATGCGGCTGAAGCTGAAGCCATCAGACCGCGTTTCATTTGAAATTGCAGGAACGCCTATTGTCGAAATTCCGGAGGTGCAGGAATGGTGGCGGGAGTTTCGTCAGCAGTTCGCGCAGCATGGCGCGGCAGAAAGCTTGTGCCTGATTACTGGAGAAAAAACGATGCCGGTTGCTACCCTGCCGCCAATTAAGGGACTCTTGCAAGTTGGCGGACATGGACGCGGTGATGCGCTGTTTTGCTTTGACAAGCCAGCATTTTGCTCGTACGGGCTGAAGCAATCGGCGAATGCGCCTGTTTCTGCGGAATCAATTGACGCGGTGAAAGCGGCGCTTGACCATCTCATGTCAAGCGAAACGCTTTCGCCAACGTTGGCGGGAATGCGCTTTGTCCATTGGTTTGACTGCTATGTTCCTGCGGAATGCGACCCGATGCAGCAAGCACTGGATGGCGATCCTAAGAATCAGGGAACAGAACAGCAGACGGAAGATGATGATGGATACGACGACGATGAAGAATTTGATGAAACGGTAGAAGCACCGTCAAATCCTGATGCTAAACGCGATATTGCAGCCAAACGCATAGAGAGCATTGAAAGCGGAGCAGCGACAACCGCGATTCCAGCCAGCACGCAGTATTACATCCTCCTGCTGTCCGGCGTTACAGGGCGTGTCATGGTTCGCAGCTACGACCACGGGAATTACGGCGAACTGGAGGAGAGCATCCAGCAATGGCGCAATGACTTGCAAATGGTCGATCTCGGTGGAACGGGATTCACAAAAATTAATTCGCTGAAAGCAATGATGATTCGTCTGATGCCGCCGCAAAAGAGCGAAAAGAACGTTTTCAAGCGGATGGACAAGGAACTTTCAGGAATTACGCCAGCGGTGCTGCACGCAATCTTGACGGACAGTATGCTGCCGGATTCCGTGGCGGTTCGTGCGCTGCGATACATTCGCAATCAAATGGCCAGTGCCAGCGAAGAAGATAAACATGCGCCCGTGCCCGATGCAATGTGCTGCCAATGGCTGAAAGTATGGCTGATTCGGAAAAACAATCGAAAGGAAGGCGTGATAGAAGCTATGTATCAGGCGGAAAATACGAATGTTGCGTACCGCTGCGGCGCGTGGGTCGCCGTGTATGCGAGTATGCAGCAGTTTGCAATGAGAGATGTTCAGGCAGGTATTGTACAGCGCTATTATGCGTCTGCTTGTCAGATGCCAGCGCTGGTGCTGGGGCAGCTGTCAATTCTCTCCGTACCGCACCAGGACAAAATCAAGGGCGACTATCTGAAGATG
>ENA-ORCP01002188-ORCP01002188.1-human-gut-metagenome-genome-assembly--contig:-NODE-2188-length-15891-cov-11.487543_pt1 | contig 15891 bp, 12 predicted proteins | sample MGYA00242990_ERZ507991 | MGnify/ENA primary metagenome ERZ507991 (study PRJEB26167, sample SAMN06115496) | human gut metagenome | host: Homo sapiens | place: China:Henan | collected 2015-05-07... | reverse complement strand
GTACATACCTACCGCACCGTCAATTTCATATTGGGCCAGTGCGGAAGTCCCTATTACCATGCTTTCTGTCAAATCGTGGTTCTCACAGCTTCGGGCTACTTCCATTGTCAATTTCAGATAATCTTCATTGAATAGCTGCAAATCATCAGAAAACGGCACATCACATGAACTGACCTCATTGTCCTTGTTCATAACAATGGTATTAACCGCAATAGCATCATATTGCATCAATTTGTCTCCGACAGGCAGCATATAAAATTCCTTGATACTGCTTGCCGCTTTGCCGATGCACCAGCACATCAGCATATTGAATTTCATACCTGACTTTTTGCTGATTTTAACAAGACGACTGACATCCAAAATCTTGAAAAACGTAACCATTGGCATCGGGGCTTTCATCCAAAGCTCAAATGCATATGCACGGGTGGTTTCTTTGGGATTTATTTCTCTCATAGTGCTTAACTTCATATTTTTATCGTTTTTATACTACAAAAATAACGTTTTATTTTGATAATCCATCCAAATCCCTTGAATATCTGCTGTATTCCGTCGTAATTTAGACGGAATAGAAATATAATCTGCAAAAATGGAACTAAGCAATTGATTTCCCAATATGGCAAGATACATATATGCGTTTATGAATATGTTCTTTTTGCCATACTCTTAAAATGACGTTACATGAAAATTACTGTTGGTAACTACTCTTTTACCTTTGCAAAGACTAATCTTAATATTTTGTAAAATCACAGCATAAAATGTTGTTTTTCAGAAATTAGATTTAACTTTGCACTCGAAATCAAAGCGTTCTTTGTATATTGCAAAGTTGTGAAAGAAAAAGAATATAGCTCGTTTCTAAATCGTTAGCAGTCACATTCTTTAAAATACTCAACTCGCTGATATTCAATAAATAAAAGAATTTACTGTGACTCGCACAATGAAATGTCACCCTTTTTCTGATATGACAGATGTCGGCAAGCTCTTTAAGGTAGGCGTTGCTTTTCTGGTTCGAGATGGTCGGGAACAGGTATTCCGACTCGCCTTTCCCGATGTAGAGGCTGACCATTTTCCTAGCCTGAGGAAGAAGGGGGATGAATGCCGGATGGTTGGTCTTGGTTCTGTACAGGTGAATGTACATACCCTTGTCGGAATCGGAAATGATCTGATCCTTCCTCAGTCTGCATATGTCTGAATAGGCGACGCCCGTGAAGCAGCTGAAGATGAATATGTCACGGATGGAAGCCAGCCTGGGAATATCCAGCTGCTTGCCCATTATCCTTATTATTTCCTGCCTGTTCGGGTATTGTTTCTGACTTTCCTCCTTCTTTATACGGTAGGTTGAGAACGGATTGGTTAGGATGATTCCGCACCGGTAAGCCCATAGAATTCCTTTTCTTACCATACTCATCATCTTGGCTGTCGTATTGACCGACAGCCTGCAGTCAGTTCTGAAGAACAGCTCCAGTTCGTGTATCATCTGCCGGTCGAACTGTTCCAGTGCCATATCTTGCCTACCCATCTTCTTGCAGAACTCTTCAAGCCGTTTGTAGACCAGTTTATGCCTGTTGGAATGGGACATGCTGATTTGTCCGGCATGTGCCAGCCTGTCCGCATCTTTCACCTGTTTGTCAAATACCTTCAGGAGAGAAAGCGGATTGGATCCTGTTGCCATGAAGCGTTGTTTCAGCATGCTTGCTGTAAGCTGCTTTCCTTCCAGTTGGGCCTGTCGGTAATAGTGGAGTAACGTGGAACTTACATTGTCCAGATATGCATTGATGTCGTGTGCTTCTGGGTTCATGGCAGAAACACGTTTGTTCTGCTTGTCCCAATGTTCCTGCAAGATGGAAGTCTTCAGGCTTACATCTGTTGCCTTGTTATTGACTATAATGCGGAGCATGATTGTTGACTTACTGTCTTTTTGAAGCTTTCTACGTTTCAGATAGAAGTAGATGGAAAAACTATGTCTCATAAGAAATAAATATTAATTGTGTCCATATCACAGACGGATGCATAGGACACGGATAAGACATAGATTATGGTTTTGAATGGAATGTAATTGTTGATTATTAATAGTTTTAGATAAAATGCAATAAGAGAAGAAAATAAAGTAAATATGTAGTTTTCAGATATTTGTTTAGGTCATAGAAAAAGGTTCGGATCCGCCTGGGGCTCGAACCCAGAGCCCCAATCTGCCTTGGAGTAATTGGATGGTATGTAATGTGTTTATTATCAAATGTTTGCATCTTTGTGGTTCGGCATTGCTTACAAAAATAGGTTCAGTTCCTACATTATTTGCTGGTGAACCTTGTAGGATATTAGTATTCAACCAGATACATCAGACTGCTAAGTGCGGACTTTTCAAATAGCCACCTCTTTTCATCATCTGCATCAGAGAAGAATTTGACGTTACGGAGGTAGTGTTCTTCGGCTCGCAGGAATGGACAGGAAAAGTCGGTTATTTCCGTTCCTTTGGGGAAATCTTACATTCCGCAGTTTCAGTATGTCCATTCACATAAGTACGGGCTTCTTCACGGAATCTTTCACGTTCCGGTGTTCCGAGTTTGCCGAACTGGGAATCCATGAGTTCATCGATGTTTGTTAGACCGTTTTCTTTTAGAATTTCCTTTTCTGTATTCACGTTAAAAAAATAGCTTAAAAAGCTTATTAGAGTTTTTTTATACTATGGCACATTTCTTTTTTAATAGTAGGAATACAAAAATTTTTAATATCAACTCCACTAAGCGAATAGTATCCAGTTGAATATGGTTTTGCGTTCTTGACAAGATAGTTCCAAAAAAGATCACTATCAAGAACGCTTTTCAAGACTTGCAACTTTTCAATGTCATCGCTAACAAATGCAACGCCATTGTATAGCATCAGGTCTGCATCATCTTTCAAAACGCAATGAAGAGGCTTGTTTGCGAACTTCGGAAAGAATAATTTATATCTTGGCATTATGAGTGACTGAGTTCTACCATAGGCATACCATGTGGGATACTTATCTGTCTTGCCTTTGTCACGTGTAGCGAGTTGTTTGCGTTGGGATAAAAGATAAGTATAAGTATAAGGAAAAATGGTCTTCATGACTGACTCCTCAATAATTGTAGCTCGCCCTTCATTAATACAGTATGGGAAAATCAATTTCTCGATAATGCTTTCGAAAGAAACCTCCGAATTGAGTTTGTTGGAATTGATGACATTTCTACATATTGCTTTTTCTATAGGGTAACGTCCATCTTTAGATTCCAAATAATAATAGTTATCGTCCTCTGCGACAGGTTTGAATATGTAAGTCTTGTTACTAAGTGTTGCTATACCGTGGCGAGACTGGCAATATTTGCCAATAGGAATTCCTGTGGACTCCATTTGGCGTACTGCATCAAAATCATTGAGACTCCACCCTTTTTTATTATCAAGTTGATCATATAAGATATTAGTATATTTGGGTGTTACGTTTAAATCTCCATTCTCATTAACGGCATAATGTAGTGTATCTGATGCTTGATTCTTTGTGAGGAAGAAAAGACATGTATATGTACTTTTCTTTTGAAAAATCTGATAACCACGAAAATCCAATATTGAAATATCATGAATTCCACGAGAAAAATAATTCCGTACAGCTCTACCATTGACTGAGCGGATAAAACTATTCATTGTGATAAAGCCCAACTTTCCACCATCATTAAGCATTTCCGTTGCTATTTGAAAAAAAGGAATATACAAATCTGGATGTCCAGACAGACAAACTTCATATTGCAACATCTTTTCCTTTATGATAGCATCTACATTGCGCGAACAAACGTATGGCGGATTGCCAACAATAACATCAAAATGCGTGTAAGTCTGATTCCATTCCGCAGTGTTAAAATCTAGTGTATCTACTTGAAGAACATTGAAATCAAAGTCTAAATCCTCATTATAAAGCAAGGCTAAAAGTGAAAGCAGGATTTTTGTCCTTTCCACAGAATACTCTTGGATATCAATCCCATATATTGATTCTTGATAAATATCACAAAATGTCCTCCCTGTATTATTGCGTAGAAACAATGCAACATCCATTAAAAAACCACCACAACCACAAGCGATGTCTGCCACACGAACATGTTGCATTTGTTCATTTGGCATTGTATTTAAGCAAGTTTCAATGATCTTTTTTCTTACAGACCTAGGTGTATAAACGGCTCCTGTTACAATACGGTCAGCTGGTGAAACGACAAATTCAAAGAGACTAATCATGTCTTCTATTGTCATTGGTGTAGGATGGAAATGGCGAATCTTTGATATAAATTCCTGCAACAAGTCAAAATCTTTATCATCCTTGTCTATGAGCAATCCCTTTATAATATGATTATTCTCAATCTTCAGATCACTAAGCGACACAAAAGAAGACACGAACAGGCGATTAACTGTCCGTGTATCTGTGAGTTGTTTTCGTTTAAGATATGCGAAAATTTGAGAGTTCATTGATTAGTCAAATTTTGGTTTTCCTCTTAATTGTTCCTCTAGGTTGTGGTATAATCTATTCAGTTTTTCTTTAGCTCTTAGTTCCTCCTGCGAATCAATGTTCACTTCATCTAATTCTTTAAGCATAATTTTAATTTCTTCTAACTTCCATCTCACTCGGTGAGCAGGATTTCCAAAATTAAGTGCAGACCACATCCAATCACCAAGATCAGTAATTGAGTGTATAGAGCCATCTGCCAGTCTCTCAAATTGTGCTGCGTAAGCATCATCGCAAGGGTCTATGAAACCTTGTTTCCCATCGTTATGGATATTCTCATCCCCCGTAGGCCACTTTGCGCGTTTGGAATTATTGCAAGATCGGCATGAATAAACCAAATTAGAATATTCTGTAGGAGATATGTTCACAAGGCTCTTTTTAGGGACAAAGTGATCAACCTCATAATAAGTATCCCTAAAGAACTCATGATCCCCACAATAACCGCAGCGTTGATGAAAATCTTCGCATAGCAATGGTTTATATTCGTTATGAGTCTTATATACTGGTACTGATTCTCGACGAGCAGGAGTTATTTTTCTGAAATCTGACATAGTTTACTTCTTGTGTAAATCAACAATACTTTGGGCGACTTTCAACAATTCCTCTAATGTCTCATTTGATTTGCTTGTAATCAAATCAGCATGAACGCTATTATCCAAATCCAACTCTGACAAGTAGAGTTCAGCCTCAAACCTTGCGACCGACTCTTCATTTGTCAAGTTCTCCCCTTTGGAGACTTTATCTTGAAGATGTTTAATTATATTTTCAGCCAAAGCCTTACGACTATTGTAATTATTTACATTTGCCGTAATAATACTCTTTAGCTTTTCGTACTGATTTGCATCTGTAAATAATTCTTTACCACGGATTATTTGGGCTTCTTTACACTCTATTAATGCATTACTCTCAAATGATGTTATAATGAACATTGGTAGATGTTTGTTGTGACGATGAAGTACATGTATCACATCATCGCCAGTATATGATACTACCCCTGTATTATTCAAGCGATAATCAATTAATACAGCTTGTGCATCGAATTCGCATATCTCCCGCCAAATATCTTCTATATTTTGAGGCATATATTGTGGAATGTGAAGCTGAAAGTCGTTCTTCAGTATAGAATGAGCTTGTGACTGCCAGCCCTCATCTTCATCTAAATAGACTAATCTGATTTTATCGTTCATAATTATTTGATCTTAAATATTGTTCTTATTCCAAAGCCTTTCTCAACAGGCAGTAATGCAATCATTGTATCCGGATATTTGCTGATAATGCCTTTCGCGATAAACAATCCCATGCCAGTGCCAATCTTATTGTTCTGATTATCCACTATAGATGTCTCGAAAGCATTAAAAATAACATCTGGAGTATTTTTATATTCTTGAGAAAGTCCGATACCATTATCAACAAAATCTATTACAGCATATCCATGGTCATTGCTCACACGTACTGAAATCGTTTTATTCTCTTCCTTTGAAGTGAGGAATGCAGATATGGAATTTGTTACAAAATTATTGAATATACTATCCAAATCCATTTCGAATCCTTTTAGGAACGTACCATCCATGTTTATTAATTGGAGATCAATATGTATCAATTTTCTTAATAGGATAGGCTTCCATGACTCAATAAACAAAGTAAAGTAATTCGACAAATCAATATCTACCCAATCCCTTTTACTTCGACGTATTGAGTTTAAAGAATAAAGGAGCCAATTATAAAGTTTCTCGTCTTCTGCTTTCATGTTTCTTAACTCCTGATATGGATTGTCGAAACGCATTCCTTCAAACTGTTTTTCTGGTAGATATTGCAGAAGAATATTCTTAAGCAAGTCGTTTCTCGGTAAAAGACGAAGCATTACGCTTCGGAGTTCATGGGTAAATGTAGCAGAAGATATTCCCATACTCGCCAGTCCACGAAGCATTGAAAGTTCAGCCTCCTTGTCACTGAGCTCTGTCTCCAAAGACTTATAATCAGCAGCAAGAATCTTTAAATCTTCTGCTTCTTTCGACAAATTCTCATCTTTAGATTCAAGAGCCTTATTGGCAATCTCCTTTGCTTGTGCTGTCTGTGGATGTTCTTCTTTGTATAGTTCCGACAGATTGTACATGACGGCATTACGATCAAGTTCAAAAGCCGAGATTATCTGCAACAACAGATTTTTAAACAAAGCGAAAGCCGCATTTTCTTGAATACCCTCTCGACTTGATTTATCCTCGAAAGCCGCATTTGTCAATCTTGAAATCTTGACAACACCAGCAATCTGATTGGGACGGATTCTATAACCGCCCATTTTCTGACCGGCACCACCAGGACTCTTTGCCTGTCTGCGACCTAAACCCAACCAATCATCCCCGTTCTCTCCGTACGGACGGACACGGAATTCATCGCGATAGATACGCACACCGCCAAACCTGTCAAGCCAATGAGTACGGGCTGATTCATCAAATAAATTGTATGGATATTTTTGATTCCCATCCTTGTCTCGATCATCCTTTAACGTATTTTTTAGAAAGAAGAACGTAAATCCAAATTTCCCGACCTGCTCTAGCAGATCAGCATCAACCTTTTCGTTTATTTGAATAGTTTGAGTGAATTCTCTTTTTTGAAAATCCTCTAAACGAAATGGTTCTACTTTCATTGCATCTCGCAGAAATACTTTGCTGTAAAATGTTTCAAGTTTAGAAAAGTTCAATTCATTTCTCTCAATCTTTATCTGTATTTCACGACCTCCTTCATACTGAGCAGAAATTTTATAGTCATAATCCTCATACTCCATCGGATTAACCTTTCCACTCCACTGCAAATCATGCATCTTGTACAGATACAATTCAAAAGATGATTGTAACTCTGCGGGGATGAGCATCTCAAGGTTCTTCAACAATCCATTCAGAGCATCGTCATTCCAATCATCATTCAGATGGGATATACAAAGGATTGTTCCGTGAAAATTTTCAGAAACTAATTTGTTATATATTGGCAATCTGTTAATGCCATATTCATTAAGTTTACTTGCCAAATAGTCAATAGTAATTTCTTCTAAGTTTGCTTCTACATCCGAAAGCACACGTGCTTTATCAAACTTTTTCCAATCAACATTCCACACATAACCTTTGCCAAACTCGTTACTAGCAAAAGACAACATCTCAGCAGAAGTCCCTAATCTGTTCAAAGCAAATCGACCAATACCTTTTGCCCCACTTTTAACACGCTTTTTATTTGAAGAACGGGCATTGAGAAGCTTATCATCCGTGCCAATCGTCATCCAATGCTTGATGATGATTTCATCTGTCATTCCTGAACCATTATCAATTATGAACAGTTTGGATTTTACATTATCTTCTCGGATATCTGCCACTACTACACAAGTATCTGCATCCGCGTCATAAGCATTTTTTACCAACTCTATAATAGCTCCTTCAGCATTGGCAAAGTTCTCCATGCCAATAAGATGAGCTGTTCTTGCTGATATCGCAAATGGAATTTTCATTGTCGTACATTAAATAAACTTGAAAAGATATCTCTCAATCCACAATAAGTTCGCTTAATTTCACGTCAAGCAGAGTCGCAATCTGGTTCATGGTCTGCAAATCTGGTTGTGACTTTTGAGAGCACCATTTGCTCACTGTACAAGTTGACTTACCTAATTTTTCCGCAAGCCATTTGCTTGTCAGGTGTTTCTCCACTAAGACAACCTTAATTCTATTCAAGTCTTTATTCATAGCTGTAAATCTAATAAATTAAACTATCACGCAAATTTAATGAAATATTTTTTATTTCCCAAAGCGTTGCTATATTAAACTCAATTTATTTGATAAATGGATGTTACAAGTGAAGTACAGCTTGATTACATTACACAATCTCATCGTTCCTTTCCTCTTGGTAGCTACATTCTTGAAAGTCTGATTGGCATTAATAATGTTTATCCGCTTGATTATCCAATATAAATCATTAACTTTGTAATGTTGGAACAAGGCAAATTCCTATCGGAAAAACATAGAAATGAAGCAGGTGCAAAACTGGGTGCTTTTCTTGGAAGATTTTTATAATAAGCTGAATTTCAGTATAGATTAAAGACTCCGTTAGTCCCGTACGCACCGCAACAACACTCTAAAGCCCTTGAAAGTCAATCACTTTCAAGGGCTTTTTTCTTGAGGTCTCAATCGGGAGACCAATCTGATGACACACCGTGACGCATTCTGATACATTGCAGTTTGCTGTATAAACCGCAAAACGTTCCGTGATACTTCTACAAAACGTTTTGTGATGGTTTAGCAGCCATTAACACAAAACAAAATGCGATTTTTTATAAACCGCAAAACGTCTTGTAATGCTTTTCCAAATCGTTTAGTGAGTATTTTACATCTGCTAATACAAGAATAACGGCAATTTTGTTATTCATTTTAGTGCCGTTTGAATGGTTATTAAAAGGCATTTAATGAGAATTGAGCATGAATGTATTCTATAATTTAAAAAAATAGTATTCGGGTAAGATGCTAATAATTATATACGACAAAGAGCCTGCCGTTTTTTAACAGCAGACTCTTTTTTATACAGGAAAATATGTAAGAGAGTAGTTTTAAAATTTGTATCCTACGGTAATGCCTATATTCGCATTGTGTGGGGCATTTCCATCCATGATCTTGCAAAATCCGAGTTGGGTGTCAAGCCCTACCAGAATTTGTCCGAATTCTACGCCTAGTCCGATGTTCCATCCTGCATCAAATCGGTTGTATCCAAGTCCGTCATCACCGAATGTGTCAATTTTCTCGTCAGCATTTATACCGACATTGCCAATGGAGGCCTCGCCGTCGAATTTAGCTTTTCCACCTACGCCACAGGCAAGATATGGTCCTGTCGCAACCACTAAGTTGGTGTTGTTTGCAATGTTGAAGCGGAATTGTACATTGATGGGGAGTTCCAGATAAAGCTGGTTGATTTTTACATCTGCATCAGCATCCACGATACCTTTGTATCCTTCCGAATACTTTGCACCTTTCTGCGAGAAAAACAGTGAAGGTTGCAAGGAAATGATGTCGGTGAACTGATATTCCATTCCGACACCAAGACGTACTCCGGGTTTGAATTTGGAGTGATCCGAGTTGTCGCCGATATAGCTGCTGAGGTTAAGACCGGCTTTTACATTGAAAGACAATTGCGCAAAACTCATCGTGCAAAACAGCGCAAATAAAACGGTTAAAACACTTTTTTTCATCATAATTATAAGTTTAAAATTAGTTAGGTTGTTATTTTGAAATTTCCTTTTCTTTTTTTTGTATAATGTTGATAAAAGAAGAACTGATGATACCGGTAGGAATGGCTACCATCGCCACGCCTACCAGGCAGATGATACATCCCAACAACTTCCCTAAAGGCGTAACCGGATAAATGTCTCCGTAACCTACGGTGGCAAACGTGATGATAGCCCACCATATTCCGTCTCCGATATTTTTGAAAACTTCGGGCTGAGCACCTCTTTCGATATAATACATGAGGATAGCCGAGAAGCAGATAGTGATGAAACTTGCAGTATATGCAGTTTCAAGTTCCTCTTTTACGGCTGAGAGCGCCCGACCGATAATCCGGAAAGAACGAGAGTGCCGTATCAGTTTGAAAATGATGAAAATATAAGGCAGGATGATGACATGCACCACTTCCGTATCCCAATATATATAGGTAAGGATACAAGGTAGCACAGCTACGAAATCTACAAATCCATAGAAAGAGAATGTGTATTTCAGACGTGCTTTCACAGCCTTTCTGCCGGGATAAAGTGCCGGTGCGGATAAGATACGGGCTATATACTCCACTAAAAATACGAAAGAGGATACATAGGTCACTCCGAATAGAGGCAACCTGTATGCGGCCATTTCCTCATACGAACTTCCGATGATTGCTGCAATGGAGATAAGGATAAAGAAAAGTACGAAATAATGTACATACTTTCTCCCTAAAAAGCGCTGTATCAATATATAAAGTTTCATTACGGATAAATTTGTATGCGGGCTTTGTTCCGTCGTTTTTTTAGTTTAATAATTTTATTGTACGGTACATGGTTCTGCCCAATGTTTTCAACCCAAAAAACAAAACCTTGTCCGAATGCAGAAACGAAGGTAGCAATATATTTATTGTTTGAAAAATAAAAAATGGTATAAAAAACATTCATCGACTGCTAATCGGAAAAAGTGAATACTTTTGCTGGAAATATCAATATTAATCTTACTGTATACAGCTAAAAAAGAACAAAAAGAGCAATGTTAACTGTACGAGAATTTGGACTACGGACGGAAATCCATACCTTTGTTCCCATAATTCTATTTTGTAAATGATAATGAAAAAAGTAATTTGTTTATTGTCGCTATTGGCATGTTTATTTCCGGTTACCGGCATGGCGCAGGGCTTGCATTTCGGCTTGAAAGCAGGTGTGCTTGGCAACAAAGCGGATATTCACGGAATGAGTAGTCAGATCAAGGAAGAGAATCAGACCGGTTTTCAGGTAGGTCCCATGTTGCAATACCAGACCGGTTTTTATGGTCTTGCTCTTGACTTTTCCCTATTGTATGTGCAGCGCGGTGTGAAACTTACCAATACTGCCAACGGTGCAAGTACCGATGTAAAAACGCAAAGTATTGACATCCCTATTGAACTGAAATGGGAGATGGGCATATCAGACAATTTTGACCTCTTCCTGGGGGTGGGTCCTTCTTTTTCTTTTCTGGTAGATGAGGATAATTGGGGGCGTAAGCTTGCCCATATAGCTGTAGATGTCATAGACAAAGATCTCTCATCCATGGGTTGGCGTTCCACTGAGGTCGGTATCAATCTTGGCGGCGGTGTTAAGATTGTAAATCACCTGATGTTGAGCTGTTACTATAATATCGGTCTGACGCAATCTGCCAAACATCATATCGGCGGAAACAAGCACGATGCCATAGACCAAATATTTGACGGCGATGTATTTGAATCCAAAAACAGGTATTGGCAGTTATCCCTTTCTTATGTGTTTTAGTTGAAGATACGTGGTATGGATGGGGCCGTCTCCTTTTTATTGCTTATCTTTGCGGCCGCATTTACTGATAGACACAGATTGTCTGAAATTATTGGATTATGAAACAGAAACGGATACCGTTGGTAGGGGAGCAATACCTTGTTCCTTTTATATTGATTACTTCTCTCTTTTTCCTATGGGGATTTGCACATGCCATCCTGGATGTGCTGAATAAGCATTTTCAGGAACTGCTGGATATTACAAAGGCGCATTCGGCTTTTATCCAGGCGATGATGTATATGGGCTATTTCGTAATGGCTGTTCCCGCGGGATTATTCATAAGCCGTTTCGGGTATCGCAGGGGAGTGGTTTTCGGATTGCTGCTGTACGGTATCGGTTCGTTGCTGTTTATTCCCGGGCAATACTATCTTTCATTCAATATGTTCTTGTTTGCCCTTTTTGTCATCGGTTGCGGATTGACATTCCTTGAAACGGCTGCCAATCCTTATGCAACGGAATTGGGGGCGAAGGAAACGGCAGCCAGCCGCCTGAATTTTGCACAGTCCTTCAATGGTTTGGGATGTATTTGCGCTCCTGTGCTGGCAGGCCTGCTTTTGTTTTCGGAAGATGGGAGCGGCAGTGCGGGCAATGTGGCTCTGCCTTATGTAGGCATGGGGATAGTGGTGCTGCTGGTAGCGTTGGTTTTCTCGAAGATTAAGTTACCCGAAATAGAGCATGGTGCAGAGGTGGATGAAGCCGGGCATGAAATAGGGTTGTGGTCGCACAAACTCTTTATCTTTGGTTTGCTGGCTCTGTTTGCTTACGAGATAGGGGAAATCTCCATTAATAGTTTTTTCATTAATTATGTAGTGGAACAGGGGTGGATGAATGCCCGTGAAGCCTCATTGGTACTCTCATTCGGCGGATTGGGATTATTTATGCTGGGACGTTTTGCAGGCAGTTGGATTATGGGGCGTGTACGTGCGGAGAAGATGCTGTTGGTTTGCGCTACGGGAACGGTGGTGACTACTCTTGTGGTATTGCTTGATATGGGCATGGTGTCGCTGGTGGCACTGCTCTGCGGATATGCTTTTGAGGCTATTATGTTTCCTACTATTTTCGCTCTTTCTCTGAGAGGGTTGGGCAACCATACCAAGCGCGCTTCCTCTTTCCTGATGATGTCTCCGGTAGGCGGGGTGGTAGGTCCGCTGTTGATGGGGCTTGTGGCGGATTATACAACAATGGTGATGGCGTTTATCGTACCTTTGGCTGCCTATTGCGTAGTATGGTGTTATGCACGCAAAATGCTGTCTGTTGCAAGAAAGGCACAATAAAGAGGTTGCCGATATAGGATAAAAAAAGAGTTGCAATATAGGGAACTGTCCCGTTATTGCAACTCTTTTATCTTTTATGCAAAGATGTGTATGTTACTTTATCTTATTCAAGTTTTCCTGTGCCTTTTCCGGTTCTATGGTCAAAGCTTTGGTGAACCATTCCTTTGCTATTTCACTGTCGCCCGACAGCCATGCCAGCACGCCCAGGTTGTTCCATGCACGAGGATCGTCTTTTACCCTTTCCATGTATTGCTGCGCGCGGTCAAAGTCACCATAAACGATGTTGGCGGAAGCTGCGTTGATATTGGCTACAATATCTGCCGGATAGTTGGTAGCGGCTATTTCGTAGACTTCTTTATATTCTTTTGTTCCCGGTTGGAAATTTTTGGCTACACCGTACATTTCCTGCAGATTCAGCATCTTGGGATTGGTATAAATCAACGTTGCGGCTTCGGAGTTGCGTACTTCGCGTATTTCGTAATCTATGGCGATAGACAGACGACGCAGGCGGGGATAATATTCATTCATCATGGCACGGTAGGAAGCGCTGCCCAATCCTGATTTCAGTCTGGCTTCACGTACATCGGGGTTGGTGTACTTATTGATTATTTCCAATGCTTTGTCCGCATAGTCGGGCTTGTCTTCCTCAAGCATCTTGACAAGGCTGTCCCAGTCTTCACCGGCTGATGTTACGTTCAGTATGCTGTCCGGGAAGTGATAACTTCCTCTGAGATAGAGGGCGAAAGAGTCGGCACGTTTTGTGGCTACGCGGTCGTTGGTCTTGGCAGAGCCGTCGGGTGAAGCATAGCCGCATATGTTGATGGCTTTGAAAGTAACCAAGTCGCCTTCGGTTAGCGGGTTCAGGGTTTCCTTCAGCTTTTGAAGCTCAGCGGAGTTGTTTTTGAAATCGGCTTTGAATTCCGTACCACCTACTGCATATTCTATATACAGGGTGTTTTGTTCAGAGCGCACTTTCAGCGGCTTTTCTGTCGGGGTGAGGTAGGATACCATGCTCATGCAGGGTTCGCAGATGGAACCTTTCTGCGGCAATGGTTCCTCTTCTACCACAACTACCGGTTCTATCACCCGGATTTCGGGTAAATCCAGCAGACAGTCTTTCCTGCCTTCCTGCAATATCCACATATCCGCCTGGCTCATCCATTCTTCGTAGGGGAGGCGTATGGTATAGTTCACCAGGTTTTGGCGGTCGGCAGACTTGCCTTTAATAATGGTATAAGGCGCATTGTAATCGCCTTTCCTGGCAAGCTTACGGTCTTTGTGGCGCATCTTGAACTTGTTTTTACCGGTGACGACAACGGGCGGCAAGGTCTTGCAGTCCTTTCCGGCAAACAATACCGGAGTAAAGGCGTAGGACTGGGTACTGTTGACTTTTACGGCTTCCATATTGAACTTAAAGTCCAGTGTCAACGTATCGTTTTCCAAGGTCAGTACCGGTTTGGTGACTTTTACCTCACCTGCCATTGCTGCCAATGGCAGCATGGCAAACAGCAGGCAATATATTCTTTTCATAATTCTTCTTGTTTTGATTGATAAATTCAGAGTGATTGGGTTTCTACCGTTTTGTATTTACGCTTGTGCTTCGGTCCGAAAGTAAAGTTGATACCCATATTTACGTTGACGGCTGCACGGCTGATAGGAGCGTAGTAGGCCGGTTCGTATTTACACATGGGAACATCTGCACCGATGAAGAAGTTGAAGCCGCGCGGGTGGAAATTCAGCATGATGCCGGCATCGGAGCCGAAGTTGGACAAGGCGTAGTTTACCGATGCTTCAAACCAGGAGAGAGGGGCAACATTTGCCGAAACGCGTGCTTCCGTCCATGAGTGCTTACCTTGCATGCGGGTGGTGGAGAGGAAGCCGAAGCTCAGACGGTCGTAAGCGGGCAGGGTATATTGAGCGCCCAGGTGCAGGGTGGCTGTAAGGGCGGTGGTACGCTTTAATCCTTCTCCTGCTTTATCAAACTTTGCCAAGTCTGCCAGGTCATCTACCAATTCGTCCACTTGGGTGTCCAGTTTCTTGTTGTTGTCGGTTCCGTCGTCTTTCACGGAGATGTCGCTAAAACCGTTGAACGTGAAGTCTTTGCTCATCGTTCCTTTGGTGGTGTTTTTCCATGAAATGAAACCGAGATCGAGCAAGGAGGCGGAGAATGTCCATTCGTCATTCAGTTTGTAGGTCGCTCCCAAATCAATAGCCATACCGAAACCTGTGGGGCCGAGGTTGTCCGTATCGAAATCGATGTCATCGTATGAAATCTGTCCGTCGGTTCCGTCTTTCAGTATCGGGGTTCTGTCTCCGTTGGCGTCCAGGATATAGTCGTCTTCCTGATAGTTGCCGGTTTCGCCTTTGGTGGGCACGATGAGGCCTTTGGCAGACATGTAAAGCTCGGCATTTTTCGGGGTGATGGTCCATTGGTCCTGAGAGGCGAGAATGTTCAGTTCGTCGATGTGCATGGTTGCTTTTGCCAGTCCCACGAGCGCTTTTACTTTGGCGCCTACCGTGAGGCGTTCGTTGATTTCGCGTGCATGGCCGAAAGCGATTTCCGCATAGTTGGTAGATACGATGTTCACGTTCTTCACGTTGTAGCTGCTTCCCGTTTCGCTGGCTACCCCGTTTTTCATGAACTTGAAAAGTTCATCGGGCATGAAAACGTTGGTATTGGACTTTACGGAGATGCCGAGTGTGTTAAAACCGCCCCAGGCGTGGAAGCCTAAGGAAAGAATCGATTCGTCTACGTTGACACCTACTTTCAGTCTTTTGGGCAGTCCTTTCAGGAATTCGGCGCTGCTTACTTCCTCGTTCATGAAGGTGGTGAGGTCACCGTTGGCTTTCTTGAAGATAAAGTCGCCTACACCGCCTGTGGATTGCGCGCCGATTGTAAGATTGCCCAAGCCGGGAAAACTGACGTAGCCGCGTTCGCCCATAAAGGCGGGGTTTAGTTCGTGACGGTAGGTACTTCCTTCCAGAAAATAGGTTGAACGGCTGTTCTGTGTCTGTGCCATCGCATCGCCGATTGCAAGTGTCGCTACGGCTCCAGACAGTATAATCGC
>ENA-ORCP01002184-ORCP01002184.1-human-gut-metagenome-genome-assembly--contig:-NODE-2184-length-15903-cov-4.854290_pt1 | contig 15903 bp, 14 predicted proteins | sample MGYA00242990_ERZ507991 | MGnify/ENA primary metagenome ERZ507991 (study PRJEB26167, sample SAMN06115496) | human gut metagenome | host: Homo sapiens | place: China:Henan | collected 2015-05-07... | reverse complement strand
AAGAACCCCCGCAAGCCTATGGTTGAATTCCGGCTGTTCTTTTACGCTCTGCGCCACTGGCGCGAAGAAGCCTTGCTCTAAAAAGCGGCGCCATGTCCGCGCGGACCGAAATCCCGAAACATGGCAAGAGTTCTTTGACATTGTTGGTTTATAAAAGCTCCTCTCACGGCTTTTTGTCTTTGGTGCTCGTGCTTTAGCGCGAGTGGGAAGGTACGCCGATGGGTAATCAGGCGTACATGGCTTCGATTTCCGAGGCGTAGCGGTTGTTGATCACCGGGCGGCGAATCTTGAGTGTGTTGGTGAGCTCTCCGGCCTCCATGGTGAATTCTTTGGGCAGGAGGGTGAACTTCTTTATCTGCTCGAATCCGGCGAAGTTGGCCTGCAGGGCATCGATGCGTTCCTGAATTAGCTTGCGGATGTCGGCATTGCGAATAAGATCCTCTATATTGCGGTACTGGATGTGCTTTTTGCGGGCATATTCTTTCAGTGCCTCAAACGCCGGAATGATGATGGCTGTCACATACTTGCGCTGGTCGCCGATAACTGCTACCTGCTCAATGTACTTGTCCTCGCCGAGTTTGCTTTCAAGTGCCTGAGGTGCAATGTATTTGCCGTTGGAGGTTTTGAACAGGTCTTTGATGCGTTCGGTGAGTATGAGGGCTCCTGATTCATCGAAGCGTCCGGCGTCGCCTGTGCGAAACCATCCGTCGGCGGTGAAGGCTTCGGCGGTAGCCTCGGGCTTGTTATAGTAGCCGCGCATCACGGTGGGGCCTTTCACAAGGATTTCATCGTGTTCGCCAATCTTCACCTCAACTTCAGGCATGGGAGTTCCAACAGTGCCTATCTCAAAGCCCACATTGGGGAAGCAGGTCACTGTGGCGGTGGTTTCCGAAAGGCCGTAGCCAATCATGATGTTGATGCCGCATGACTGGAGGAATTCCACGATGCTGGCCGAGAGGGGTGCACCGGCTGTTGGGAAAATGTTGGCGTGGGGTATGCCTATGACATGTCGCATGGCTGCAAACACCCGTTTGTCAAAGAACTGATATTGCTTTTCAATCCACCAGGGAGCTTTGCGGCCTACGCGTTTGTATTTCAGATTGCGGATGCGTCCGATTTTAAGTGCACGTGAAGTTATCCATCTTTTAATGCCCTTGTAGTCGGCAAGTCGTTCCTGAACTGCCGTATAGACCTTTTCCCAAAATCGCGGCACGGAACACATGCAGGTTGGCTGAAACTCCTTTACGGCCTGTTGGATGGCGCGTGGATCATGATTTATGCCTATGCGCATGTCGCGGTGGAGGCAGTAGTAGGTCCATGCTTTCTCAAAGATGTGGCTCAGCGGCAGGAAGCACACTGAGGTGTCGGCATCGGAAAGCATCGTGAGGCGGCGGTCGTGGATGTCAATCACGGCGTTGAAGCAGGAGTGAGGGAGCACTGCGCCTTTGGGCTCGCCGGTTGTGCCGGAAGTGTATATTATGGTGGCGATATCTTTGGCCGAAGCTGAAGAGGTGCGCTTTTCTACGGAAGCGCGGCAGTCGGCCGAGGCATTTGAACCGAGTTCAAGCATATTGTCGAAAGTGAGGGTAGTGCGGTCACCGGCCTCACGCGCGATAGCTGAATCGTAACAGATGATTTGTTTGAGAGTGGGGCACTGAGTCATTGCTTCTCGGGCAATGGCATACTGACGCTCATCGCCTACGAATATGAAGCGGGCTTTACAGTCGTTGACGATGTAGATAACCTGTTCAAGAGAGGAGGTAGCATATATGGAGATGGGTACGGCTCGGTTGGCATAAGCAGCAAAATCGGTGAGCAGGATTTCACCTCGGTTCGAAGAAAACACAGTCAGGTTTTCAAATTCCTGGATGCCGAGAATCTCGAGAGCATATGATATGAGGTCGCGCCGACATTTGAAATCTTCCCATGAAGTCGATGTCCATGAACCTGAAGTATTGTCGCGGAAAGCTTCACGGGAAGGGTGCTGAAGCGCGTGGCGGGTTACTAATTCTGTGAGGGTATTGGCCATAAGAACTTCTTTTTTGGACTAACTTTTTGCAAAGGTAGCTACGCATAATTTGTAACTAAACAAATTCTCGGCTCAAAACGGCGAACTCTTAACAACCATTATGGGAATCGTGGCTTAAATTAACCACATTTAACCAATATGTTTCTCTTTGAAAAGTAATGGTGCCAAAAATGACCCCCCTTTTCCGGCCAGTTGTTGAACGGTATAGATGATGTGTAATTTCAGCTTTTCAATTCCCTTTTTGTCCTGCAGAGCATCGTTTAGTGTTTGCCGCGCGAGTGATCGTGAGCCCTCTCTCCGGTAGTTTGCGGCGAGTACCGCACGTTTTGCGTTCAGCAGTTGCCGGTAGGAGGGGCGGTTGTCAAGAATAGCGTCAATAGCGTCCAATGCGCGTTGCTGTGGTTCAGCTCTTGATGAAAAAGTGGGGCCGGTGAGGGAATCATCGGTGTAGTTTATGATCACTCTTGGTGAGCCGTTGAGGTAGCGTATGGTAGGTGCGGGGGAGCTGCACAGCAGACGCACGCCCAGTTCATAGTCGTCCCACGTGGAGAGCGATTCGTTCCAATAGCCGGCATTGCGGATAAAATCGGTGCGGACGCAGTAGCGCTGAGTTCCGAGGATGGAATGCAATATCTGTTCAGAGAGTTTGTCGCCGTCTTCCCGCGATTCTTTCTTGTCAGTCCAGCCGTCGGGGTCACGGAAGGCCACCGCCCAATGCAGAATGTCGGTTTCTGGATTTCGCTGCAGCTCGCCTGCAACGCGGCTTAGATGGTCGTATTCCATAGTGTCATCCGAGTCGAAGAACATCACGTAGGGCGATGTAACCTCCTTCAGCCCGCGGTTTCGTGCCCGCGAAGCGCCTGGCTGAGGCTCGGAGAGTAGAGTGATGTTGAAATCATCAGCGCGGTGCGGCGCAGCCCATCGTTCCATGATGCGGAAAGTGTTGTCAGTCGAGCCGTTGTCAACGATTACAAGGTTTATGGGGCGAATGTCCTGTTGGGCAATGCTGTCGAGGGTGCGCTCAATCAGAGCGGCTCTGTCGCGCACGGGAATCACTATGGTTACTATGCTGGAATCATTCATATAATCTCAACGCTTCACAGAATTTAATATTGTGGTAAAGGGCAATTTTGGAGGGCGGATTAGCGTTTATACTCTGATGGAAGGAGAGAAAAAATTGCTGATTATAACTGATGCTCGCCGTGAGCCGCTGTATGATGAGATTTCGTTGCTGAAGGCGGCTTGCGCTGCCTCGGTGTTTGAGGCGGCCGACTGCCGGCAGCCGTCGGGATCGCTGTTCAAATCGGTGGTGTCCTCTATGCGCAAGATGGCTGGGGCCGCAAGGATTAGCCGCGCAGCCGGAAATGGTGTAGGGGCAGTCTTGGCCTATGGGGTTTCGGAGATATCCACAGCTGTGGCCGCGAATCTGAAAGTTCCGTGCGTCAGTCGCTCGGAGCTCTCGGTAAATCCGTCAGTCAATGGTTTGCATAGGGCTAAGCGACATACAGTTGCGCAGCATGCGCTGACCATCGTTACACCCACCGCTGATTCTTTCACGGGGGAGCGGATAACGGCCTTGGCCGTGGCGCGTCCCGGCTCTCGGATTGTTTGGCGTCCGCTGTCGGTCAGCGAATTGACTCTCCCTTTGCCTGAGAATTTGGAAGTCAGGCAGGCTCAATCGCTAAAAGCTGCGGTTGAAGAGTCGCCGGTCGACTGGTTCGTGGCTTTCGGCGCGGATGTGGCCGAGGGAGATGTGCTGAAATCACTTTCCGCGGGCGTCCCGATAGCCACGGATGATTGCGATTTGGCCGACAGACTGCTTGATGATGACTGCGCGGTGATATTCGGACCATCGCCTGAAAATGAGGGGTTTGTTAGAGGTGTACTGCCATTCATAGAGAGCGATTTCCGCTCGCAGTCAATGAGTGACAGCGCCTTCAACCGTTGGCACGACCAATATAATCTTGAGGCCAACGGGCCGCTTCTCGTGGCTGAAATAGAACGGCTTATAACTCAATCAAGGTCATGAATCCGGAAGTTAGCATACTCGTCCTGACTTATAATCAGGCCGATAAGATTGGTCGGGCGCTCGACAGTATTCTTGCCCAGCAGTGCGATTCCAATTATGAAATAATTATTGGTGAAGATGCTTCCACAGATTCAACCCGTGCCGTGTGTGAGCGTTACGCCGCTCAATTTCCAGAAAAAATCAGGCTCATGCCGCAGGCTCCCAACAAGGGTGTGGTGGATAATTACTATGATTGCTTGCTGCAAAGCCGCGGCAAATACATAACCGACTGTGCGGGCGATGATTATTGGCCCGACCTCCGGCGGCTCCAACGACAGCACGATTACCTTGAGACTCATCCTCAGGATGTTGCGGTGATGAGTGACTGGATTATCGCCTCGCCCTTGGAGCGCGTTGTTTCTCGCGACCTTGAAAAATTCGCGCCGTTCACCCGACGCTGCAGTGGCCGCGAGATGCTTGAGTTGTCGCTCGGCGCAATAAGCAATTTCCCACTGCTCTCGGCCATGATGTATCGCCGCGAAGCGCTGATGAAACTCTATTACGCCGACACGTCACTCCTTAGGCGAAAAGATTGGAAATGTGAGGATTTCCCCCTTGTGGCCGCACTTGCCACGCAGGGTGCGTTCGGCTATCTGCCACTTGATGCCACTGTCTATGAGGTAGGCGATGCAAGCGTCTCAAATTCGGTGGATTACGGCAAGCAATTCGACTTCTATATCGGTCCGGCCCGCGCCATGGTCGAGCTTACCCGTCGATACGGAGTAGGTTTTGCCCGCTTATTGCCTGCATTTGATGCCCGAATCAAATATCTCGCCGCAATGGCTTGGAAATCACCCTCGAAAGAGCGCACAAGTCAGCTCGCCAAACTGGTTGGCGCATGGCCGGTGAGAGTGCCGTTGAAAGCACGGTTCAGGCTTTGGGCGCTGCTGCTTTTCCGTCGCTGAGAGCCCCGCGAAATTGATGGTAAAGGCAAAAGAAAAAGTTGCCTCCGCGCCGCCACTGCCGCCAGCTTTTGAGCAGCGTGCGCAGAATCCAAGTCCTTGGGAATTCAAGGCGTATAACCTTTCCGGACGCAGCCGCAATTCCGGGCTTTGACAGAACACGGTCGCCGGTAGTAGGCCCGGTGTGGGTGGCTACATCTAATGGAATGAATCGGCAGTCAAGTCCGGCTTTGCGGGCATCCCAAAGGAACTTCTCATCCTCGGCTGCCTGCCACACCGGAGAGCCGGGCCCATAAAGCTCATCAAATCGCAGTCCGTGGCATTCTTTGCGTCTCACAGCTATTTCAAACGTTGCAACGCCGTAGTTTTTTGGCAGCGGAAACCGCAGCGGCGTCTCCGACTTGGGATATTGCTTCATTGCGCCGTGGTAACGGAACGTTGCAACCTGCATTTCAGGCCGTTGCTCAAAAGCCTTGATTACTCCCTTTAGCTCCTCGGCGCGGTAAGAGAGATCATCATCGCTCATCAGCACAATCTCGGCACTGCAATGGTCAAGAGCATTATTGCGGTTGCGCGAAACGCCTTTCTCCTCACATAAACAAACCGTAATATCCTCTCGGCAAGCTATTTCGGGTGGAATCGCGGGGTTGTTGCCATGCTCTTGCCACGATACGACGTAGCGCACCCCCGGGACGCCGGGCAGCTTCATCTCAGCTATGCGCCAAAGCCCCGAGGGTTGCCATGTAGCAATGGCTACATCAAGTGTCATACATTATTGATTTACATATACTTTGCCACCGACTGCTCAATCTTGCTGACGTCAGTGAGGCGTTCGCGGATTTCGCCGTTTTTCAGCACGAACAGAGCCGGAAGCTGCCCCACGTTATAGCTGCTGAGAGCCTGTGAGCCGTCGTTGGCCGAATTATAGACCGTTATCCACGGCAGATTGCGTGCAGTCTCGCGCCAGTCATATTCGTTTTCATCAAAGCCAATCTGATAGATTTCAAGGCCTTGGTTGCGATATTTTGAATAGACTTTGTTGAGTTCAATGTTGAGCGCCGGGGAGAAATCGCCGCTGTAACTTGTGAAGTTAAGCAACACCACCGGTTTCTCCTTGGCCACCTTTTCAAGGCTGTGCTTAACGCCCTTTTGGTCAAAGAGGTTCACGTCGATCATGGTCATCTCCTGCGCAATAAGCGTGTCGGGGCGACCGGTGGGCTTGCGGTTGGCTATAAAGAGCTTTTTAAGGTAGTTTGTGCGCGGGTCAAGCGGGCGATATACATCAAAAGCATTGGCCACGGCACCTATTATGCGTAGGTCGTTCTTGTCAGATGGGTTGAAAATGGGTGTGCCACCAATGCGCTTGTTTATAATGTAATAGGCCACGATTCCCGACGGATTGTCAAGCAGCATTGTTGAAAGTTCACGTTTCAGCAGCGAGTCGCTCACAATGCTCTGCAGACCCTTTTTGCCAGCGGCTGCAAACACCTTGCGGTCAACCTCCATCAGCTTCTCGGCTGCTGGCGAGCCGGCCAAAGTATAATCATGATCAAAAGCACCGGCCTTTGAAACAACCGTAACGGTTTCAATACTGTCTATGGGAAAATAGAGCGTCTTGTCGCCGAGGCGCAGGCGGTAAATGTCAGGATAACCCGAAGCATCAGAAGTGAATGAGAAATCGCCTGAGGCGGGAAGCTGCACTGAGTCAAGTACATACCAACGTCCATTGTCGTTAGCCTCGACATACATTGTCTGGCCGTCGGCACCGTCTATCCGGCCATCGACATGCCATTGCGGTTTGTTGTTGCAGGCAAAAGCCATGCAAGCCAGCAATCCGGCGGAGAGGTATTTAGTGATTCTGTTCATTTTTATGCGTATTTTGAGTAATAGAACACAAAATTAACTATTTTTTACGAAAGAACCAATTTTTGCCGCCAAATCCATTCCGCAGTCCCCAACAAAACCATTGTTTAGACAAGGAGGCGCTGGAGGATGAGGGCGTCGGAGTAGGAGCTGCCGGTGCGAATCCAGGAGCGGAGGTTGCCGCAGGTGAGGAAGCCGCAGCCGGTGTAGAGCTTCAGGGAGGCTTCGTTTGCGCGGGCCACCACGGCCCACAGTTGATGCAGTCCGAGGTCGGTCTGGCAGTAGTCGCACATCAGGCGCAGCGCTCTCGCAGCGTAGCCGTGATTCTGAAATTCCCGCGAAATCACAATGCCTGTTCCGGCGCGGCGGTTCACGGAATCATATTCGTAGAGATCAATGCACCCCACCGGGGTGTGGGTGGCCTCAAGCTCTATTATAAGCCGCAGCTGTCCGGCCGAGGCGGGGTCGGGGTTGTAGTAATTCACGAAGTCACAGAGAGTTTTCCGTGACATGGGGGCGCGTAGGGCGCCGTCCTTCCAAATGGTGGGGTCGTTTTCCCAAATATACATCGTGTCGATGTCTGAAGGCTCGGGGGCGCGCAGAATGATTGTTCCGTCGGTAATCATGATGAGAAAGATTCAGAGAAGAGAGTGCGCTGCAGCAGCGAGCGGCCGAGGGTGATTTCATCGGTGTATTCAAGGTCGTTGCCCACGGCCACGCCGCGAGCGAGCTGAGTGATTTTCACCTCGGGGAACGGCGCGAGTTTGCGGAAAATGTAGAAGTTGGTGGTATCGCCCTCCATTGTGGCGCCAAGTGCCAGGATTACCTCTTTGACTGTGCCCGAAGAAACGCGCTCAACGAGCGAATCAATTGTCAAGGCGTCGGGCCCGATGCCGTCCATGGGCGAAATCACTCCACCGAGTACGTGGTAGAGTCCATTGTACTGCCGGGTGCGCTCAAGAATCATCACATCGTTCACGTTCTCAACTACGCACACCGTTGACTTGTCGCGCGAGGGTGAGGCGCAAATGGGACAGATGTCAGTCTCGGAAATGTTGTGACACACATGGCAGTAGCGGATGCCACGGCGCATGTCGATGAGCGCCTGACCGAGGGCCACGCCTTCGCTTTCATCGCGGCGCAATATGTGGAGCGCCAGGCGCAGGGCTGTTTTGCGCCCTACGCCCGGCAGTCGGGAAAGTTCGGTGACGGCATGTTCAAGGAGTGTTGATGCAAACTGCTCGTTATCCATTATTTAGCGAGGGTAGAATAGTCGCGAGAATAGCGGAGCATCTGCGGAATGAAGTCCTCGGTGTAGGTGACGGTGACGTCAACAATGTTGCCATTGGCATCCTTCACCGGAGTGTAAATCGGGTTCACGAATCCGCGGTAGGGAGCAATTGACAGGTGGGCGTAGCGGTCAAGCACCTCTTTGTGGAGCTTGGGGTCGACCTTCACGGCATAAGTCTCCACGAGGTTGCGACCGGCTTCATAGTCGCCTTCGCTTTTGATGCGCTGAATTTCGGCAAGGAGTTCGCCGAACAGCTCGCGCAGACGGGGATAGTCATTGATTTTCACGTAGGTCTTGCCGTTATTCTTAACGAGTTCAATCACCTTGTCCTTAGCGCCCTTTTCAAGCGCCCATTCCGAGATGAGCTTGCGGTTGCGCATGTGGGCTTCCTCCACGTCCTTGCCCGGTTCAATGCGCATGAGCTGAGTCATGAGGCCATTGAGTATGTATTTGTAATACTGGGCTTTGTAGGCGTCGGGATTGTCAATGAGGCCAAGCTCAATGAGTTTGGGATCGGCGAGATAATAGAGTGCGAAGAGGTCGGCGCGGGCTTCCTCGAGGGTAGAACCGTGGGCTTTCAGAGCATCGGGGTCAACGCCGGGGAGCAGTCGGCCCGAAGCGTGGCCAAGACATTCATGGAGGTCGGTGTGCAGATTGTCGGTGATAAACAAGTATTTATCCATGAGGTCGCGCATTTCAGAATCTGGCACAAACTCATCGTTGAATCCGTTGCCGTGCGATGCCTCATCATAGGCCTGAGTGATGTTTTCGAGCGTCACTGATTTCGAGCCGTGAGCGGCGCGAATCCAGTTGGCATTGGGGAGGTTGATGCCGATGGGAGTAGAGGGATAAGAGTCACCGGCAAGGATGGCTGCGGTGATCACCTTGGCAGTCACGCCCTTAACCTTATCCTTGCGGAAACGCGGGTCGACGGGCGAATGGCTCTCAAACCACTGCGCGTTGTCGGAAATTACCTCAGTGCGGTGTGATGCCTCAAGATTCTTGAAGTTTACGATTGATTCCCAGTTGCCTGTCATGCCCAGGGGGTCATCGTAGCTCTCAATGAAGCCGTTGATGAAGTCAACGCGCGAATCGGTGTCATCGACCCAGAGAATAGAGTAGTCATCGAAGGTTTTCAGGTCACCGGTGGTGTAGTATTGGATAAGACTTTCAATGACAGCCTTTTGTTTTGCGTTTTCGGCATATTTGGCAGCTTCTTTGAGGTTGCCGACAATCCGCTCTATGGCAGGTGAATAGAGACCGCCGATTTTGTAGGTCTGTTCAATCACTTTGCCGTCCTTTTTTGTCACTCTGCGGTTGAGCCCGTAGGAAATTGGAGTCAGGTCAGTAGTGTCCTTCAGAGCTGCGTAGTAGTTTTCCACCTCTTTTTGCGTAACGCCTTCATAGAGGTTAGTGGCAGAAGTGGCTATGAGGTCCTGACCTTCGGCCTGATTCACTTTTTTGGCCATGAAGGTTGGATCGAAAATCACCTTTTCAAGAGTGGCGAGGTTGGCCGGACGCTGCGAGGCGGGGAGGCGACGCACCTGTTTATTGAAGAACTCCTTGCTGAATTCGGGAGTGAACTTATCCATTGAATAATGGTGGTGGATGCCGTTACCGAACTCAACCTGCTTCAGATATTTCTCAAATGCCTTGAACTGAGCGTCATCGCGCGATCCTGAGTAATTCCTGTAAATGTTTTCAAGAAGGGCGCGAAGCTCAAGATTGTAGCGGTTGTTCTGGTCCCACAGAATGTCGCGGCCGGAGAGAGCGGCCTCCGTAAGATAATAGATGAGTTTCTTCTGGTCAGTGGAGAGCTGTTCAAAACCGGGCACCGGGTAACGTAGCACTTCAATGTCGGCGAAGCGGTCCACGATATAGTTAAATTTGTCAGAGTCTTTTGCCATGATTGCTGATGTGCCTAATGCAAGCGCTATGCCTGCGGCGGCAACTGTTTTAAAAAGTGACATATACGGTATGATTGTGTTTGATTATTCTATGTAGAGGATTAGACCTTTAAGATATTCTCCTTCAGGATGATAGATGTTGATAGGGTGGTCGGCCGGCTGGGTTAGCTGATGGAGAATCCTTACTCGGCGACCGGTCTGAGCCGCAGCAGAGAACACTGCCAGGCGGAACTGTTCCTTATTTATGGCCTGCGAGCAGGAGAAGGTGAAGAGAATGCTGCCTGAGGGCATTTTCTCCATTGCGCGGGCATTGAGCCGCTGGTAGCCACGCAGAGCATTGCGGATGGCACTACGGTGTTTGGCGAAAGCGGGAGGGTCGAGCACCACAAGGTCATAGGCTCCCTCAGGCATATCGGCAAGATATTTGAAAGCGTCCTCGGCAAAAGCCTCATGCGGAGCTTCAGCGCCGAAATTGAGCACAACATTGTCGCGAGTTAGCGCCACAGCCTTTGCCGAACTGTCGACGGAATGAACCAGCTCAGCGCCCCCGCGCAAAGCATAGACTGAGAATCCACCGGTGTAGCAGAACATGTTGAGCACACGGCGCCCCTTAGCAAATTTCTGCAGAAGCAGGCGGTTCTCGCGCTGGTCAACGAAGAATCCGGTTTTTTGTCCCTTGAGCCAGTCGACATGCAGTTTCAGTCCGTTCTCAATGGCTATATTGGTGTCGTAACTGCCAATGATATATTCGTTCTGAGGGTCGAGGCTCGCTTTGTAGGGGAGAGTGGTCTCCGATTTATAGTAAACGTTGCGTATTCCGGCATCGGGGAGAGCTACAAGCTGAGCGGCAATGATGTTGCGAGCATAGTGCATGCCCGGTGAATGAGCCTGGAGCACAGCCGTGGAGCCGTAAACGTCAACAATCAGGCCCGGCAGGAAGTCACCCTCGCCGTGAACAAGGCGGTAAGCATTATTGTCTTCGCGAATAAGATTGAGCGCGCTGCGCAGCCGGAACGCGTTTTCGAGACGTTCTCTGAAAAATCTTTCATTAATCTCTTCGGCTGCCGATGAAAGCATTCTCACGGCAATACTTCCTATCTGATAGTGGCCAACGCCTAAGGAAGTGCCGTCGGATGAGCGGACTTCCACAATGTCGCCCTCCTCAATATTGTCGGGCAGAGAGGCTATTGCGCCGGAAAATACCCAGGGGTGGAATCGGAGTAACGACTCTTCTTTGCCCCGGCGCAATGTGATGATTGGATATTGTGTCATTCTTGATACTTTTTTCGTTTAATTCATGACAGCCCGGATTATATCGGCTCCGTTGGCATAGAGAAGGAGAGCGAGCAGGAAAAACATACCGGCCATCTGAGCGTATTCAAGCACTTTCTCGGCAGGCTTTCGGCGAGTCACTATCTCGTAGAGAAGGAAAAGCACATGGCCGCCGTCAAGTGCCGGAATGGGAAGTATGTTCATGAATGCGAGAGCAACTGAAAGGAATGCTGTGATTTCCCAGAATGAAAGCCAGTTCCATTGGTTTGGGAACATGTCGCCTATGGCGCCGAATCCGCCTATGCTCTGTGCGCCCTCTTTTGAGAAGATGTGCTTCATGGAGCCAACATAGTTGGAGAGCATCGTGGTTCCGTTTTCCCAGCCTTTGGGGAAGGATTGGAAAAATCCATAGTGGACAGTTACAGCAGGGTAAACGTCGGTGATAGGCTTGAGCTGGAATCCGAGTTTGCCCCCCTCAGTAGGCGTCACGGGGAGCTGCATGGTTTTGCCGTTGCGTTCAATTGTGACAGTGGTTTTTTTGTTGGCATATTTCTGCAGAGCCGCAGTAAGTTCCGAGAATGCGCGGGTGCTTACGGTGTCAATAGCAACAATGCGGTCGCCCTCTCTGAGACCTGCATCCTGAGCCGGACTCATTGATTGTACTTTGTCAACGACTACGGGCTGGCGGTAGGTCATGAAGCCGTTTTTCCCAAGCTTTATCAGGAAGTCCGACGGGAGATTTACCGTCACCGTGTCGGCATGGTTGCGAAGCACTGTAACATGTTTGGCCGAAGCGGTTGTGAACAGAAAGTCCTCTTCAGAAGCATCAATCTTTTTGCCGTCGGCAGTCAGGGGGATATCGCCGTTGCGGAATCCGGCCTCAATGGCCACGGGAGAAAAGTCCATACCCTCCGTTGCCTTTTCAAGAGGGATGTATTTGTTGCCCCAGTAAAAAGCTATCCCAGCGTATATCAGGATGGCGAGAATGAAATTGAACATCACGCCGCCAATCATCACGAGCAGTCGCTGGTAGGCGGGCTTTGACCTGAATTCCCATGGCTGCGGCGGGAGTTTCATCTGTTCTTTGTCCATTGATTCATCAATCATGCCGGCTATTTTCACATATCCGCCGAGCGGGAGCCATCCAATGCCGTACTCGGTGTCACGCCAAGTGGCTTTCTCGTTGCCGTCCTTGTCATATTTCGGTTTGCCTTTTTTCGGCTTCCATTTTGCGAGCGAGAACCACGGATTGAAGAAAAGATAGAATTTTTCAACTTTTATGCCGAAAAAACGGGCTATTATGTAATGTCCGAACTCATGGATTATGACCAAAAAGGCCAGGGCCACCACAAGCTGGAGAGCTTTCATAAGGAATGATTCCATTGTTTGATGGTAAATGTTTCTTAGTTAATTTGAATGAGATGTCAGATGGTTGGTTGTAATTTCTTAGCAAGCAGCGGCAAGGCGTCCGAGGCTATTCGGCGGGAAATGCGGTTGATTTCCACATAGTCCTCGTAATCAGGCTTTTCAATGAACGGAGCCTTTTCCAGCGTGAGTTCAATCAGGCGATTGATGTCGCGGAATCCTATTTCACCATTCAGGAATGCGGCCACGGCTATTTCGTTGGCCGCGTTTACCGTGCAAGCGGCCGTGCCCATTCGTTCAAGGGCGAAAGCGGCGTAGCCGAGGCAGGGGAATCGGTGCAGGTCGGGGCGTTCAAATGTCAGCGTGGCGTAGTCGGATATGTCCATGTGGCGGTCGGTGGTAGCAAGACGTTCGGTTTCGGCCAGTGCATAACGTATGGGGAGGCGCATGTCGGGGAGGCCGAGCTGCGCTTTAATGGCGCCATCGCGGAACTGAACCATTGAGTGAATGATTGATTGCGGATGTACAACCGCCTCAATCCTTGAAGCGTCAATGTCAAAGAGCCAGCGTGCTTCAATGATTTCAAAAGCCTTGTTCATCATTGAGGCTGAATCAATGGTTATCTTAGCCCCCATGTCCCAGTTGGGGTGGCGAAGTGCATCGGCAGGGGTCACTCGTTCAAGCTGTTCTTCGGTGAATCTACGGAATGGGCCTCCGGAAGCTGTGATTATGAGCTTTGAAACGCTTTCAGCTTTTTCGCCTCGGAGGCACTGATAAATGGCTGAGTGCTCGGAGTCGACCGGAATTACAGTAGCAGTGGATTCCTTGAGCATACGGGTGATCATCTCTCCGGCAACAACAAGGGTTTCCTTATTGGCCAGTGCTATGCGTTTGCCCGCTTTGATGGCGGCCATTGTAGGCGCAAGGCCGCTGTAACCCACTGTGGCTGTGACCACAGTGTTCACCTGAGGTAACGAAGCCGCATGCAGCAGAGCATCGCTCCCGGATTCCACTTGAATCCCGTGGGGTTCCAGGGCATCCCTTACTTCGGCGTACTTGCCGGAATCGGTTATGACCACAAGCGAAGGCCTGAATTTCAGAGCTTGAGCAATAAGGAGTTGCGCGTTGCTGCGCGCAGTAAGGGCCTCAGCCTTGAACAGATTAGGGTATGAGGCTATGGTGTCAAGAGTCTGGGTGCCTATGCTTCCCGTGCTCCCGATTATTGCAATCTTTTGGGGTGATGTTTCTTTCATGACAATTATCTCTGCAAAGTTAGCGATTTTTATGGCTAAAAAAAAGTATATAAAGAGTGTTGTTGCCTTATATTGGCTTAAAATTATAGTTAAGATGACCAATGTTTGCGAAAACAAATTAAATTTTGTCAATGTTATTATCTCGGAGGCCGTAATCAGCCTAACGAATGAAAGCAGATTATAAGCCTTCGGCGTGCGGTTTCAACGAGCCGTTAACCAACCCCGCAAGAAACACTTATATATTATCTTTATTGTATACTTTTTTTTAATTTTTGAGAGAATGAAAACCAATTATCTTTTAACAGCTGCTGCCTGCGCTGCAATAGCTTTTACGGCAAGCAGAGCCAACGCCCAGGAAAATGTGGTGGTTGAGGAAGAATCCGTGACAGTTGTCAATGAGGTGGAGTGCAAGACACATTATGCCCCCTCATCATGGCGCGACAACTGGTATTTGCAGTTGGGTGCAGGTATCCAAAGCCCCTTTGTAGAGAATTCAGCCGTCAACGGCAAAGACCACCGTCGCATCACCGCTGTGTATAACCTCGGAGTAGGCCGGTGGATATCACCTTATCTCGGCTTCCGTTTCAGTGCGTATTACGGTTCAATTCACTGGAATCAGGGTGTGACAAGCAAAGCTAAAGTTGCCAATCTTAACGTTGATTTCATGTGGGACATGTTCAACTCAATCGGCGGCTACAGTCCCAAGAGGGTTTTCTCTATTGTTCCCTATGTAGGTCTTGGCGGTTCGTTTGTGTATGACTACAAAGCTCCCGGGGCCAATATCTATAACAAACATGGCAGGATAAAGAACAATCAATGGCTTCTTCCGGTATCGGCAGGCCTGCAGTTGCGGTTCCGTCTGTGTGACTATGTTGATTTCTTTGCCGAGGGGAGGGCACAGTTCTACGGCGATAACTTCAACAACTGTGCGGTTGGACGTCCGGTGGATATAAATATCAGCGCTATAGGCGGTTTTACAATCCATTTCACCGGCTCGAAGTTCGATTCGTATAATCCTTGCGATTACCTGAGCTATATCAATGACCTTAACGGTCAGGTGAACAATCTCCGTGGCGAACTTGCTACTACAACCGCAGCTCTCGCTGCCGCAAACGCCCAGCTGCCGTGTCCTGAAGCTGTAGCCGAGGAAACAGTGGTAAACGTTCAGACTCCAATGCTTGCCTCAGTGAGATTCAAGATAAATTCTGCTGAAATCTCTAATGAGGAGATGGTCAACGTTTACAACGTAGCCCAGTGGATGAAGTCTAATCCTGATGCCAACGTGATTGTTGACGGTTACGCCGATGCCGACACCGGTACGCCCGCTTACAATCAGGCTCTGTCGGAGCGTCGCTCACAGGCCGTCATTGATGCTCTTGTTAATGATTATGGAATTTCCCGCTTGCGTCTGACATCAAAAGCCTACGGCAGCTCTACTCAGCCTTATGAGGAAAACAACTGGAACCGAATCGTAATCTTCACTCAGCCGTAATCACTGTAAAATGATTCGAAGTGAATTTAAAATTGGGAATCCGCGGCAATTTTGTCGCGGATTTTAATTTGTGGGAGAATTTTCACATGTTTTGTGATAATTTGCGTGGATTTTAAGAGTAATATCTTTGTTGATTTGAATATTAGTGACTAAATTTGTGAAGTCACATGAAAAGCGATAGTTATCTCATAACTGAAAATCAAAAATCCTTAAAATAAAAACTTATATGGAAAATAACGAAGAACTTTTGAAAACCGTTACAGCCAAAGCTGAAAAATGGCTTGGCGAAGGCTATGATGCAGAAACTCAAGCTGAGGTAAAGCGCATGCTTGAGAATCCCGATAAAACCGAGCTTATCGATTCATTCTATCGCGACCTGGAATTCGGTCCAGGAAATGGCTATGCCAACGATTCTGCATCTCCACTATGATGTACTCGCCCGTAGAGGTACGGCAGTAAAG
>ENA-ORCP01002180-ORCP01002180.1-human-gut-metagenome-genome-assembly--contig:-NODE-2180-length-15919-cov-6.876341_pt1 | contig 15919 bp, 15 predicted proteins | sample MGYA00242990_ERZ507991 | MGnify/ENA primary metagenome ERZ507991 (study PRJEB26167, sample SAMN06115496) | human gut metagenome | host: Homo sapiens | place: China:Henan | collected 2015-05-07... | reverse complement strand
CCTGCGGGAGCGACCACGGGCTTTGCCCTTTGGATTCCCACAAGCCTTTGAAAAGGCTTGACCGAAACTTTTATATGATGGTGCTGCTACTTTTGTGCCGTACTTGCGGCGCGGCTGCTATCTTTTGGTTCGCACTTAACTTGGGCGCGTCTAAATAAAAAATAAAAAAACATACCAAGCTTCAAAAATTGTTCCGAAACTATTGAACAAATTTTCACAGTATGATATAATTAAACAGATTACATTTGTTTTTATCCGAGGAGTTGCCCAATGTATCAATCCGTTCTTTTTCCGCTGCCTGCGGTCACTCATTTTATTTTTGTTCTGGTTTGCGCAGGTTTTCTGCTCGTGAGCTTTTTTCGGAAGAAGAGGGTCTATAAGCTTATACTTGCGGCGGATATTGCGTTGACTTTGTCAGTCTATGTTTGCGGACGGGGACTGCCTTTTGATATTCTCGGCATTTCAGAGATAGTCTTATTTGCGTTGACGGTCATTGTTAAGCGTTTGGAGGCAAAAGGCTCCGGACTTTTTTTCAAAAAACCTAAGGGTGAGCATTTTTATGATTAGGAGTTAGTTTATGAAAATTGTTATTCTTGAAGCGGCTACCGTTTCAAAAAATGATGTTTCCTTTGAGGAAATTTACAGGCTCGGTGAGGTCAGGGAATACCCCCTTACGCCTGTTGACAAAATAGTTGAATATGTCGGCGATGCGGAGGCTGTTCTTTGCAACAAGACGCCTTTTACCGCTGAAGTTCTTGAAGCCTGCCCCAATTTGAAATATATCGGTCTTTGTGCTACGGGCTACAACAACATTGATGTTGCCGCTGCGACAAGGCTCGGTATCACGGTCTGCAATGCTCCCGCTTATTCAAATGCGGCTGTTGCTCAGCAGGTTTTCTCATTCATTTTACGCTACACTAACCGCACTTCCGCTTATAACCGTTTCGTTCACAACGGCGGCTGGATACGCTCGGAAACATTCTCGGCTTTTGAATACCCCATTACCGAGCTTGCGGGAAAAACCCTCGGCATTATCGGTTACGGCAGAATAGGCAGGCAGGTCGCTAAGATCGCTCACGCTTTCGATATGAATGTTATCGTCAACACCCGTACTGCCAAGCAGGACAGCTCCGTTAAATTCGTCGGGCTGAAAGAACTGCTCTCAAAGTCGGACATAATCACTCTTCATTGCCCTCTTACCGATGAAACCAACGGTCTTATCGACCTTGATGCACTGAAGCTTTGCAAGCCTACCGCTATCCTTATCAACACTTCAAGAGGTGCGGTAATAAATGAAGCTGACCTTGCTTATGCTCTCGATAATGATATTATTGCAGGCGCAGGTCTTGATGTTCTCTGCGAAGAGCCTATGTCTGCCGATAATCCTCTGCTCAACGCAAAGAACTGCATTATCACTCCTCATATTGCATGGGCACCTATCGACACGAGAAAACGTCTTATCACTATCGTTGCGGATAATCTTTCAGCATTTATCAACGGCAAACCTATCAACACTGTAAATTAACGAAAGGACTTAGTACAAAATGTATAATATTGATGATAAAAAACGTATAGTAATTAAAGTCGGAACTTCTACTCTTACTCACAAAACAGGCAGACTTAACATCCGCCGTATGGAAAAGCTGGTCAAGGTAATTTCCGATATTCAGAACAGCGGCAGGCAGGTAACTCTCGTTTCTTCGGGTGCTATCGGTCTTGGAATGGGTAAAATGGGTATGCAGAACCGCCCTACTGAAACTCCGTTAAAGCAGGCTTGTGCGGCTGTCGGTCAGTGTGAGCTTATGTATATCTATGATAAGCTTTTCGGAAACTACAATATAACCGTTGCACAGATACTCCTTACAAAATATATTCTTGACACGCCCAGAAAAAATAACGTTGTAAACACATTTGAACAGCTTTTTGCAAGGGGTGTTATCCCTGTTGTAAATGAGAATGATACTGTTGCCATTGATGAATTGGAGCTTGAATTCGGTGAGAATGATACTCTTGCCGCTCACGTTGCTCAGTTCTCTAATTCCGATATGCTCATTATTCTTTCGGATATTGACGGATTCTATGACGCAAATCCGAAGATCGACCCGAATGCAAAGCTTATCCCGATGGTAACGGAAATAAACGACGACATAAGAAAGCTTGCGGGCGACGCTGTTTCGGGTCTTGGCACGGGCGGTATGATAACAAAGATAAACGCTGCGGAAATGGCTATGAATGCAGGTATTGATATGGCTATCCTCAACGGAAGAAACCCCGATATTCTTTATGACCTTTTCGACGGAAAACAGGTCGGCACGATATTCACAGCCAACAAATAAACGGAGGTATTGATATGAATTATGCTGAAAAGCTCGGACAGCAGGCTAAGGCTGCGGAAAAGTCTATTGCAGCTGCGTCCGCTATGGTAAAAAACAATGCACTTGAAAAAATAGAAGCAGCTCTTCGTTTTAATGCGGAAAAGATCCTTGAAGCAAATGACGCCGACCTTAAGGCTGCAAAGGAAAACGGTATGAGCGAGGCTATGCAGGACAGGCTCCGTCTTACAGAACAGCGTATAAACGGCATTGCCGACGGTGTTGCCGATGTTATCAAGCTTGAAGACCCTATCGGTTCTGTGGACAGCGGTACTGTACGTCCTAACGGAATGAGCATTACAAAGGTGCGTGTTCCGCTTGGTACTATCGCTATCATCTTTGAGTCACGTCCGAATGTTACGGTTGACGCTGCCGTGCTTTGTCTTAAAGCAGGCAATGCGGTAATTCTCCGCGGCGGCAAGGAAGCCTATCACTCAAACAAGTGCCTTTGCGAAATTATGCGTACAGCTATAAAGGACGCAGGTCTTCCCGAGGACGTTGTTCAGTTTGTTGACGATACTTCAAGAGAGGTATCTGCACAGCTTATGAAGTGCAATAAGTACATTGACGTTCTTATCCCAAGAGGCGGAGAGGGTCTTATCCGTGCCTGCGTTGAAAATGCTACCGTTCCCGTTATTGAAACAGGTGTTGGCAACTGCCACGTTTTCGTTGACGCAACAGCCGACGCTGATATGGCTGTAAAGATTGTAAACAACGGCAAGACAAGACGTGTGTCCGTGTGCAATGCGGTCGAATCGCTCCTTGTACACAAGGATATTGCGGAAAAGTTCCTGCCTATGATAAAGGCAAAGCTTGATGAGCATAATGTTGAGATAAGAGGCTGTGAAAAGACAAGAGCTATTCTCGGCGACTGTGTTGTTCCCGCAACCGATGAGGATTATGCGACTGAGTTCCTTGACTATATAATTTCAATAAAGGTCGTATCCTCAATCGATGAAGCTATTGCACATATCGACAGATTTACAACACATCATTCCGAATGTATCGTTACAAACTCACTTGAAAACGCAGAACGCTTTAAAAAGGAGATAGATGCTGCGGCAGTCTATGTAAATGTTTCAACAGCATTTACCGACGGCGGAATGTTCGGTCTGGGTGCTGAGATAGGCATATCAACACAGAAGCTCCACGCAAGAGGACCTATGGGACTTCGTGAGCTTACCTCAATGAAATACCTTATTTCAGGCGACGGTCAGATAAGGTCCTGATGAAAGGAAAGTAAATGGATAATCAGAACAAGGAAATTTTTGACTACGACAGCTATGTAAAGTCAAACGGCAAAAAGAAAAAGAAAAAGAATAAAAACACAAACCGAACTCAGCCCCAGAACAAGACAAAATTTGCTGCTGCGGATAAGCCTGCAAATACGGCTGCCGAAAAAAAGGCGGAAAAGGCTGCAGAAAATCAGACGGCTGAAATTCAGTCTGCCGAAACTCAAAAAGCTGAGGCAAAGCCTGAAAAAACACAGACCAAGCCTGAGGCAAAGCCTGCGGATAAAAAGCAGCCGACAGATAAAAAGGCTGAGAAGCCTGCTGCAAAAGCGCCTAAATCACCTGCTGAAAGGGCGGCAAAAAAGCCTGCGGAAAAGTCAGAAAAGCTTGAAAAAATAAAAGAAGAGGGCAAGGAGTCGATAGAAAACATCAAGCGTATGTTTGACAACGCTCTTGATGAAAACAAGGACGAAATGGCTGAGCTTGTTTCTCCCGAGCCTGAGATAGAAATGCCTGTTGAAAGCAGCGGTCACGACAGAAAGAAGAAGCTTTATTTTGTTTCGGGCGTTATGATCATAATTCTTGCAATAATCGGACTCATCTCCACAATAAGCTTTTCCGTTGACAAAATAAAGGCTTTTGCGGACAATACTCAGCAGAAAAACGAGTTTGCAAAGTTCATTTACCCTATCGTAATATGTGACCCTGCACCATTCGACCAGACAGTAAAGCTCCGCAGCGATACGGTCATAACAGCGGCAATATGGGACATCATTCTTTACGAGGACAAAACCAAGTATGAGAGCGATTTTGACTATATTATCGTGCCGGAGGTTGACATCGAGCAGCACGCCGCAAAGCTTTTCGGCTCAGGACTGACCATAGAGCATACGTCCATACTCAACGGCGATGTGCAGTTCTATTACGAGGAGAACATCAAATCCTACCGAATACCGTCCAACCCGAAATACTTCACCTATTCGCCGTATATCGAGGATATATCCAGAGTAGGCGAGCGTTACACCCTCACGGTCGGCTACGTTTCGCCAACGCCTGCATGGCTTACGCTCACATCGGATGATTCTCCCGAACCTGAAAAATACGTCGAGTACGTTGTATCAAAGCGTGGCAATGACTATACCCTTGTGGCAATTCAGGAATCCGAGCTTGAAATGGAATCACATCAAGGACTTTAATCAATGCCGGCTCAATAAAACAAAGCCGTAACTGTTTATGTTCTGTTTTTGTTTTTTTGGGGGCGGCGGCATATGGTGTGCTGTGGGCTGTAAGATGTCGAGCCGCCGCGGTCGCAGCTGCCAAAAGACCCGCCTTGCCAACGGCGCGGGTGCTTGCTTTGGGTGCGTAATTTCTTGGGCGCGTCCCCAAATAAAAAAATGTGCACTTCATTATGTGAAATGCACATTTTTTATACTAATAACCATTTGTTCTATGGATAAAGACGGTGGATAGAATACGTCCAATCAAAGAAAACGACCGCAGACAGGCTGCCGCCTTTCAAGGGAGTTTGATGCAGAGTGGGCGTATTATACTAAACACCATTTAAAATTTGGAAAAAATCAAGCCGATAATCTCGCATATATAGGATTTCGGCGCAGATTTTTTCCTGTATTTTATTGGTGTTTAGTATTATAGCCGCCGTATTTTATCCATAGGTTAAATGGTTATTAGTATTATATATCAGACTTCAATTTCATGCGGACTTTGACGCTGTTCGGGAGTAAGGTCATAGTCCTTATCATCGGAGCTTTCAAAAACCTCATATTCTTCGCATATATCCTCAAGTCGGCTGTAATTGTATGCAACATAGTCACGCTTTCTCAGTCCGACTGCTACGATAAGTGCATTTATTACGCTCATAGGTGCAACAAGCGAATCAGCAAATGAAGCCATATCACTTCTTGCGATAAGGATATTATCAGCATATTCAGCCAGCGGTGATGCAAGGCTGTCCGTGATCGCTATTACTTTTGCGTTATGGGCATGGGCATAGCGGAACGCTTTTACTGTATGCTTTGAATAGCGGGGAAAGCTTATTCCTATCATAATGTCGTTTTCGCCGATATTGATTATCTGCTCGAACATTTCAGATGTCGATGTGGTATGGATAAGCTTTACGTTATCGAACATCATATTGAAATAGAATGCAAGAAAACGGGCAAGAACGGCTGCGGAACGTGCGCCGATAACATAGATGTTTTTTGCCTTGCAGAGTGTGTCTACGGTGTCATAGAACTCCTTGCGGTCGCCCTCTTCAAGTGTTTTTCTCAGCTTGTCGATGTCCATATTGAGTACCTTTTCGTACACGTCAACGTCGCCAAGCTGGTCGTTCATAACGTCGATACGCTGAACGGTGGTGAGCTTATTGCTCGTAAATTCCTTCAATGCTCTTTGCAGCTCGGGATAGCCCTCAAAGCCAAGCTCCGTTGCAAAACGCACTACTGTTGATTCGCTTACCCCTACTATCGTTCCAAGCTTTGAGGCTGTCATAAATGCCGCTTTGTCATAATGTGAAAGCATGTATTCCGCAATTTTTTTGTGTCCCTTTGAAAGCGACGGCATAATTTCATGCAACTTATCAAATAATGTTCTTTGCATATTACTGAACCTTCCTAATTCCATAAACTGTTCTGCAGGTCGATGACCTTCCTGCGGCGTTCTTTGGTAGCATTGCTGTCTTTACGGTATCTGCCGTTCGGTGTCATTGTAACAATGTCGCCCTCGCAGATCTTTCCGTCAAACTGCGAAATGTCAGCTTTTATCTGTCTGTCATCATCTTCAATAACTACTATTGTACCCTCAATTTTTTCAATTGTCAACATTTTGTTTTGCGTCCCCCTTTTCCGTTACAGCCCGTATATCCTTTCCGTCTGAGTAAATAATAACTGTTCCGTCATAGTCATTGCGGTATATTTTTACGTTACTGCTGTCAAGCTTTTCAATTGTTTCAGCGTGAGGGTGACCGTATGAATTGTCGGTGCCGCATTGTATAACGGCTATGGACGGTGATACGGCTTTAAGAAATGCTTTGCTTGTTGATGTGCTGCTGCCGTGATGTCCGACTTTGAGCACATCTGCGGAAACGTCCGCACCGCTGTCGAGAATGTCATTTTCTGCTGACTTTTCAGCGTCGCCCGTAAAAATAAATGAAGTACCGCCATGGACAAGCTTCAGCACTACCGACCAGTTGTTAAGGTCGTCATAATCATTTTTTACAGGAGCGAGTATCTCAAATTCCGTATTGTCCGACTCAATGTCAGGGTCTGCAATAGAATAGGTATCTCCTGCATTTGCGGCGGTAAGGCGAAGTCCCTTTCCGCTGAGTGCGGTGAGAAAGCGTTCATATGTCTTGGTGGTAGGTGTCATTTCGTCACTTATTCTCGGCGCAATGACCGTTCCTATCTCAAAGCTGTTTATTACATCGGGCAGACCGCCTATATGGTCTGAATGTGGGTGGGTAGCAATTACATAGTCGAGCTTTTCTATGCCAAGGGACTGAATATACTCAACTACTGTACTGCCTGAGTCACGCTCTCCTGCGTCAATAAGTATTGACTTGTCTTTGTATACGATAAGTGAGCTGTCACCCTGTCCGACGTCGATATAATGCACTGCAAGGTCGGCGTCCTTTTTTATGAAGTTTGAAACCACCTGAGGAGGCTCGTCCTCTTCCGTTCCGCTTTCAAGATAGCCGCCGTAAACAAATGCAGCCGCAAACAATATCAGTATAAGTACAATGGGAAAGGTTATCCCGAATTTCCATCTTGACGGGTCTGCTATTTTCTTCGCTGCTTTTTGTACTGTTCTTTTTGCTGCTGTTTTCCTTTTTGCTGCCATGGCTTCCTATCACTTCCGTTTCCCTGTCTGCGGTTTCCGTTTTTTCCGTGCGGCTTGTTTTCCGCAGCCTGTTTTCTCTGCTGTTCCTCACGGAGATACTGTGCATCAGGCTTAACAAGACAATCCTTTGTATTGCCGATAAGATCCGTGCGGTGAGCCTTCTGCAAAGCTTCTATGACCCTGCGCTGATTCTGCGGACGGAAATACTGTAACAATGCTCTCTGCATAGCCTTTTCCTCGGCAGTTTTCGGCACATATACCTTTTCCATTGTATAAGGGTCAAGCTCTGTATAGAACATACAGGTCGAGATCGTTCCGGGGGTAGGGTAAAAGTCCTGCACCTGTTCGGGACGCATTTTAAGGCTCTTTAAGAACAATGCAAGCTCAACAGCTTCTTTAAGCGTGCTGCCCGGGTGAGATGACATAAGATACGGCACAAGATACTGCTCCTTGCCTATCTGACCTGTCATTTTGTAGAATTTATCCTGAAAACGCTTATATGCTTCAATATGCGGCTTTCCCATTTTATCAAGTACGGCTGCGGAGCAATGCTCCGGGGCAACTTTAAGCTGACCGCTGACATGATACTCAATAAGCTCACGCATAAATTCCTCGTCCTTATCCTCGATAAGGTAATCATAGCGTATGCCGCTGCGGATAAATACACGCTTTACCTTTGGTATCTCACGCAGCTTTCTGAGCATGTGAAGATATTCCGTATGGTCAACGACAAGTGCCTTGCATGGTGTGGGAGCAAGACATTTCTTGCCCTTGCATAAGCCGTGTTCAAGCTGTTTGTCGCAGCTTGTGCGGCGGAAATTGGCTGTCGGACCGCCCACATCGTGAATATAGCCTTTAAATCCCGGGAGAGTTGTAAGCAGACGTGCTTCTTTAAGTACGCTCTCTTCGCTGCGGACAGCGATCTTTCTTCCCTGATGAAGAGCAATTGAGCAGAAGTTGCAGTTGCCGAAGCAGCCACGGTTGTGAGTAATGGAAAATTCAACTTCCTTTATGCCGGGAACACCGCCAAGCTCCTCATATATAGGGTGGTAGGTTCGCATATAAGGCAGCTCATAAACGTGGTCAAGCTCTTCCGTTGTGAGAACGGGCGACGGCGGAAGCTGAACAAGCATCATATCGTCCTGACGCTGAATGACAGTTCTTCCATAGACCTCGTCCTGCCAGTCATACTGTATCCTGCAGGCTTTTGCGTATTCCTCTTTTTTCTCACGGCAGGCTTTCAGGGACGGACATTCTACTGCACCGTATGGAGTATCAACAGGCTTGCAAAGATAAGCCGTTCCACGAATATCTTTAAGGTCGTGAACATTTTCACCGTTTGCAAGACGTGTGCATATCTCCTTGATCTGATGCTCCCCCATACCGTACATAAGTATGTCGGCACCGCTGTCTGAGAGAATAGACGGACGAACGGCATCGTCCCAGTAGTCATAATGAGCAAAACGGCGGAGCGAAGCTTCAAGTCCGCCTATGCCTATTGCAATATCGCCGTAAGCTTCACGGATCTTTTTGCAGTAGACGATAACGGCACGGTCAGGACGTTTTCCTGCCTTGCCGCCTGCTGTATAAGCGTCATCGGAACGCTTTCTTTTTGCAGATGTATAGTGAGCGACCATACTGTCAATGTTACCCGATGTAACGAGAAAAGCGTATTTCGGTCTGCCGAGCTTCATAAAGTCACGGGTGCTGTGCCAGTCAGGCTGAGCGATTATGCCGACCGTGAAGCCCAGATCCTCAATAACTCTTGAAACGATAGAAATGCCAAAGCTTGGGTGGTCAACATAGCTGTCGCCTGTAACGCAGATAAAGTCAAGCTGCTCTATCCCGCATTCGTTCATATCTTCCTTTGATATAGGTAAAAATGGCATAGTTTCTCCTTTTTGGTTTAATGCGTAATTTTTACGCACATCAAATTTATTATAAAAAACCTTTTCCTAAAATTTTAAATATTTGAATAAATAAACATCTAATAAAAATAATTACGCACTAATCATTTAAGCATTACGAATTATCTTCAGCCTTCGCCATAGCTTCATCAAAATATTCCGAACCTGTGGACGGCTCTGACGGTGCAATGGTGTCCTCATTGATAAGCTTACGCTGTGCCCACATTTCCTTTGTCACAAGTACGGAGCGTGGCTTTGAGCCTTCATACGGTCCGACGACACCAAGCTCTTCAAGCTGATCCATTATTCTTGCCGCACGGGCATAACCAAGCTTCAGCTTTCTCTGGAGATATGATACGGAAGCCTGTCCTGCATCACAAAGGACATCTACCGCACGGTCAATGATGTCAGCGTCGCTGTCCCCGACAGGTACATCAGATGAATTATCGCCGCTCTTTTCGCCCTTTGGAACAGGCATAGCCTTTTCGATCTCTTCAATTATCTCATTGGAGTATTCTACCGTGCCGCCGCTCTTGATAAATTCAACTACCGCCTCGACTTCCTTAGTGGAAACAAAGCAGCCCTGGATACGGATAGGCTTAGGTATACCCTGCGGATAATAAAGCATATCACCGTAGCCGAGAAGCTTTTCCGCACCTGCCGTATCAATAATTGTACGGCTGTCTATCTGAGATGAAACTGTGAGGGCGATTCTTGACGGGATATTTGCCTTGATAAGACCTGTGATAACGTCAACGGTCGGACGCTGTGTGGCGATGATAAGATGCATACCTGCCGCACGGGCCATCTGTGCAAGTCGGCATATGGAATCCTCGACTTCGTTTGCACAAGCCATCATAAGGTCGGCAAGCTCATCAATGGCTATCACTATTCTCGGCAGCGGCTCAACACCGTCTGTTTCGGCTGCCATTTCGTTATATCCGTTAAGGTCACGGACATTGCTGTCCGCAAAAAGCTTGTAACGCTTCAGCATTTCCTGAACCGCCCAGGAAAGTGCACCCGCCGCTTTCCTCGGGTCGGTAACAACAGGAATGAGCAGGTGAGGTATTCCGTCATAGGTCTTGAATTCAACCATTTTCGGGTCAATAAGTACAAGACGCACTTCATCGGGTGTTGCATTGTATAAAATACTCATAATTATACTATTTGTACAAACTGATTTACCCGAACCGGTAGTACCTGCAATGATAACGTGAGGCATTTTGCCTATGTCGCCTACAATAACTTCACCGTCAATGTTTTTGCCCACAACAAAGGAAAGCTTGCTTTTTGCGGCGGCAAACTCAGGACTTTCTATCATCTCACGGATAGAAACAACGTCCTTCACTCTGTTAGGAACTTCAATGCCCACGGCGGCTTTTCCCGGAATAGGTGCTTCGATACGAACGCCTGCCGCAGCAAGGTTAAGTGCAATATCGTCTGCAAGGGCGGTGATCTTGGAGATTTTTACGCCTGCACTTGGCTGAAGCTCATAACGTGTAACGGTCGGGCCACGGTGAATGTCAACGATACGGGTCTGAACACCGAAGCTTTTGAGCGTATCAACAAGAGTATCGGCATTTGCTTTCATTTCCGCCTCTGCGTCCTCTGCGTTGCGGTCGTTGTCAGCCTCTTTAAGCAGTGATACAGGCGGAAATTTATAAACAACAGCCTCGTGCTTATTTTCGGAGATCTCATTCTGAATGTCTGCTGCGGTAGGTGCATCAGGCATATCAAGCTCTTCTGTTGTATTTATCTTATCGGAAGCAAGGGTTGACTGTTTTTTCTTTATTGCATTTGCAATGTCCTTTTTAAGCTGACCCTGTTCGTCTGCATCGGGGCAGGTTTTCGGTGTCGGCTTAGGCGGAACGGACGCAGCCTTTTTGATAATATCGTCCAGCTCGCTTGAAGCGTGTTTCATTGTTTCCTTTGCCACCTGCTTGTCGGTCTCGACCTTTTTATCCTCTATCTTGGGAGCGGATTCGGGGATAGGAGAGATATTCTCAGGCTCGGCAAGATCCTTTGGCGGCTCGGTAAGCGTACCTGTTGCCTTGACCTGTTCGTTTCGGGAAAGCTTTTTTGAAGATGGGATAGGAATGTCGATATTGAAATTTTTCTGCTTTTCCTTTGCAGCGTTTTCAGGTACATCTGCATTCGGAACAGCTTTTTTGGCTCCCGGAGGAGCAATAAAGTCCTCTGTTTCCTTATAGTTTTTCGCTCTTGCGGCACTTGCTTTATTTGCGGCATTGCGTATCATTTTGAAAAGGTCAATGACAGTTTTGTTTGCCATTATCATAATAAAAACAAAAATGAACAGTATAATTATTATGGTCGCACCTGTTCTTTTAAAAAGTGCAAGAAGCGGTCCTGCGATAATAATGCTGAGTAACCCGCCGCCGCGGAGCTTTTTACCCTCTGAAAACAAAATGGGAAGTATCTCATCAAAAAGCTTTTCGCCCTGCAGTTCGCCCGAAAACACTATCTGAACAAAGCCGGAGATAAGAAGTATAAGTATAAAGCATTGCAGCACTCTTACGCTGACGTAATGTTCCCCTTTGTCCAAAGCTATCATAATGGAAACATATATCATAATAACCGGCACAAGGAATACAGATACTCCGAAAAGTCCGAGGAGGACATTATGTATGCTGTTCCATACCGACTCGCCGGGAATAAGCATAAATGCCAGAGTCAGTACGCCGAGCGCAAAGAGAAGAGTCGACCATAAGACCTTGTCGTGACGTATTTCATTTTCCTTTTCAGCTGCATCCTTTGAAGAGCGTGTTTGCTTTTTCTGTGCCAAAATCAACTTCCCCCAATAAAATTAAAATGATATAACAGTTCCCGTAACGTGTTCGTAAATACCTGCACAAAGAACGATTATTCCAAGTACAAGAGTGTAATAAGCAAATATTCTGAATTTATCCGACACCACAAGAAGCTTGATAAGACGTATAGCAAAATATCCTGCGACAGCGGCAACAACAAAGCATACGATAAGCGGAAGAATGCCAATGCTTTCGGAAGCACCGCCTATGTCTTTAAGCTTAAGAAGAGAGCCTGCAAGTATGATAGGGATACCGAGAATAAAGCTGTATTCAACAGCGTCCTCACGTTTCAGACCTGTGAGAAGTCCTGCTGAGATAGTAGAGCCTGAGCGTGAAATGCCCGGTACAAGCGCAACACCCTGAAATGCACCGATAAGAAGTGCCGAACCCGCAGTCACATCACCGCAGGTATGCTTTCCGTCGGCAAAGCGTTTGCTTGTGCTTAAAAACAGCAGAGCTGAGGTATAAAGGAATCCGATACCCTCAACAATAATATCGCTGTCGGAAGCAAGCCCTTCGAAAAAGTCCTTGAATATGTAGAATACGAACAGCGGAAGTATTGAAACGATAAGCATAATTATCATACGCTGTTCGGGAGAGGATTCCCTGAATTTGAATTTGCCTGTGAATATTTTCCCTAACATACGGAAAAACTCAACGATAAGCCTTTTTATTTTGTCCCAAAAAGCAACAAAAACGGCAATAAGCGTGCCAAGGTGAAGTACCAGCGTTACCGCAACGGCATTTTCACCGTTAAGACCGAAGAAATGCTGAAAAAGTGAGAGGTGACCTGAGCTTGAAACGGGAAGAAACTCTGTAAAACCCTGTATCAAGCCCTGAAGAAAAGCTTCTAAAACTGACATAAACATCATATCCTAAAAGGATATGCACTCCTTTCAAATTTTGTCCTTTAATGTGCTGACCTCAGAAGTCTCCCCAAAAGGCAGCAAAGAGGTCTGCTCCGTTGAAAGTTCAGAGGAAAAAGGTTTGACAGCCGTCGGCTTTGCCGTAACGAACTGCATTTCCCTTTCCTGAGCGTACAATAGATCATATTCATTAATAATAGTATGAATGACCATTTCAGACCTCCGCAGCTTCATCGGGGTATCTTGGCTCTGTGGTTTCAATAAGCTTGTAAAGAGCATCGATAGCGTCTGAAAGCCCTCCAAGGCAGTCGATAAGTCCCTCTTTTACAGCGGTTTCGCCGTCAATGACCGTACCCATATCCATAGTAAGCTCACCTGTGTTCATCATAAGCTTTTTGAAGCGTTCGGGAGAGATATTGCTGTTTGAGCAGACAAAACGGCTTATGCGCTCCTGCATTTTATCAAAATAGGAAAGAGTCTGAGGTACGCCGAGGACTGTTCCGCTCATTCTGACAGGGTGGATAGTCATAGTTGCACTTGGAACGATAAAGGATTTTTTTGCAGATACCGCCAAAGGAACGCCTATGGAATGACCTCCGCCCACAACGATCGAAACGGTAGGTGTTTTCATACCTGCAATAAGCTCAGCAATGGCAAGACCTGCCTCCACATCGCCGCCTACGGTGTTGAGAATGATAACAAGTCCCTCAATGGAGCGATCCTGCTCAACAGCAACGAGAGCGGGCATAATGTGTTCATACTTTGTAGTTTTGTTCTGCGGTGGAAGAATATAATGTCCCTCCACCTGACCAATGACAGTCAGGCAATGAATAAGGTGCTTTGAGTTCTGAGCAATGACCTGCCCTGTTTTTTCGATAAGCTCCGCACGGTCAAGCTGTTCGCTTTCGGGAGCAGAGTTTTCATTATTATCGTTTTTTTCATTATTATCGGGCATTTTATAACCTCCGCAGACAATTTTTTGTGTAAAAATATAATCTGCAAAAAGGGCAAAAATATTCACAGGGCATAATTATTCATACTAATAAATTATACATCATTTAAGCTCAAAAGTCAATCGATTTCCATAAATATACATACAATTGCTTGTATAGCTGTGTTTACTAAAAAACGGCTGCCTTTGCAAAAGCTCAGGCAGCCGTGTGTATTGTATTTATGCGTTTTTATTATATATGACGATAAGACCTTTTAACAGAAGCTCATCGTCGAGAATGATTTTTTTGGTACAGTGTGGGATAATGCTTCCTGCAAGTCCGCCTGTAGCAATGACCGTTGCCTTTTTGCCAAGCTCGGATTCGACTCTGTCAATGATGCCGTCCAGACTTGCAGCCGTGCTGTAAAGGATACCGCTCTTCATACATTCAATGGTGTTCTTTCCTATGATACGCTTAGGCGGTTCAAGGCTTATTCTCGGGAGCTGTGATGTTTGTGAGATCATAGCGTTGAGTGACACATTCACACCGGGGATTATCATTCCGCCGAGATAGTTTTTATTTTCATCAATGACGGAAACGGTAGTGGCTGTTCCCATATCAAAGATAATGAGGGGCAGGGGATATTCCGCAATGCCCGCAGCTGCATCAACAACAAGGTCGCTGCCAAGCTGTGCAGGGTTATCAAGAGTGATGTTCACTCCCGTTTTTAGTCCCGGACCTATTACCATTGAATCCACATTGACTATCTTTTTTATTGCGCTTTTTATTGTAAGGGTCACAGACGGAACGACGGAAGAAATAATAGCACCGTCAATGTCCTCCTGACCGATACCGTAAAGCTCCAGAACGTTTTTAAAGGATATTGCATATTCAAGAACAGTTGCATTCGGGTCGGTGGAGAGCCTTTCAACAAATTCAATTTTATTTTCCTTGCAGCAGCCAATAACGATATTGGTATTGCCGACATCTACCGCTAAAATCATTTATATTAGAACCTTTCGGGATTAAGTTGTTTCGTTTGTTTTATTTGCAGGCTGAGAGATGAGCTTTGACTTGATAAGAGCCGTGCCAACAGCACCTGTGAGTATTGTTGACGAGAGCATTTCAAAAACAGCATTTACTCCTACGAACGTGCAGACGAAAGCGATAACATTCTTTCCGCCCATAAGTCCCTGTACATAATCCGTGCTGCCATAGAGAAGTATCAGAGCCGACATAAAGAAAAGAGTGTTTAAAAGTGCCGAACAGAAGCCTGTTACAAAGCAGGACACATACGGGTTTGAGATCTTCTGCACCCAGCGGAAAATATATCCCAGAAGAAATCCGTCAAGAACACGGGGGATAAAACGCTGAATAAATGCGAGAAAAGGGTTTATTCCGAAAAGAACAGCACCCATTGCGCTTGTTCCGCCCACGCCTATGCATTGGAGAAAGCTTGTAAGTCCGAAAACGGCTCCTACGATCGCTCCGCCCACAGGTCCGAGTGCGACTGCCGCAAGAGCCACAGGGATCACGTTGAACGTAATTGCAAGAGGACCGATATTAAGGTACCCCAGCGGTGTGTAAGCCATCAGCAGCAGAATTGCCGTAAGCAGACCGAGAAGAACGAGCTGCTTGGTTGTAAGCTTTGATTTCATATTAAATTTTCCTCCTTGTTATTATTCCCTTTCGGGATACAATACAATACATCTATATTATAGCATACAAAAAACAGGTTTGCAAGATTATCAAAAGCAAAAATAATGTGTTTTTTTATTTTTTTGGGGGGGCGGCGGTTTAAGTTTTGCTGTAAGCTGTAAGAAACGTTTCCGCCGCGGTCGATAGTACCGAGCGAACCCCATATAAAAGTTTCGGTCAAGCCTTTTCAAAGGCTTGTGGGAATCCAAAGGGCAAAGCCCGTGGTCGC
>ENA-ORCP01002178-ORCP01002178.1-human-gut-metagenome-genome-assembly--contig:-NODE-2178-length-15923-cov-5.510791_pt1 | contig 15923 bp, 24 predicted proteins | sample MGYA00242990_ERZ507991 | MGnify/ENA primary metagenome ERZ507991 (study PRJEB26167, sample SAMN06115496) | human gut metagenome | host: Homo sapiens | place: China:Henan | collected 2015-05-07... | reverse complement strand
TTGATTTGTTGAAATCGAAACCCAATAAAGATTCTGGACGGGGTTTTTATCTTTCAGCTGATTATTATCAAGCGCTTTTATATTGCCTAATTTTAATTACATTGTTGTCTGGATTATCTTAGGATTATATCCTGCTTTCCTCATTGCATTGAGAATCTCTTCTCTATGTTCCATTCCGAATGCTTCAAGCGTAATACCAAGTTCTACTGCAGCATTTCTGTTAATGCTTACGAACTGGTTGTGGTCAATCTTAATAACATTTCCCTTAGCGTCCGCAATAACTTTGGCAACCTTAAGGAGTTCACCCGGCTTATCAGGAAGAAGGACTGACATTGAGAACACTCTTCCTCTCTGTATAAGCCCATGTCTTACTATAGATGACATTGTTATGACATCCATATTACCGCCGCTTAAGATTGATACAACTTTCTTATCCTTAACATCAAGATGTTTAAGAGCGGCAACTGTAAGAAGTCCTGAATTCTCAACTATCATCTTATGATTCTCTACCATATCAAGGAATTCAACTATGAGTTCGTTATCCTCAATCGTGATTATATCATCAATGTTCTGCTGGATATACGGGAAAATTCTGCTTCCCGGCGTCTTAACGGCTGTACCGTCTGCTATTGTGTTGACAGCAGGAAGTGTTGTCACTTTACCATTCTCAAGGGATACCTGCATACAATTTGCTCCGGCAGGTTCAACACCGATTACTTTGATATTCGGATTAAGCATCTTTGCCAGAGTGGAAACACCTGTTGCGAGTCCGCCGCCTCCAATCGGAACAAGAATATAATCGACTGTAGGAAGCTCCTTGATTATCTCCATTGCAATACTTCCCTGTCCTGTTGCTACATCCAGATCATCGAATGGGTGGATAAAAGTATATCCGTGTTCATCAGCAAGCTTAAGTGCATATTCGCATGCTTCATCATACACATCTCCGTAAAGCACAACATCTGCTCCGTAGCTCTTGGTTCTGTTTATTTTAATAATAGGAGTTGATGTAGGCATAACAATTGTTGCCTTAACACCATAAATCTTAGCTGCATATGCAACACCCTGTGCATGATTACCTGCAGATGCAGTAATAAGTCCCTTGCTTCTCTCTTCGTCAGACAATGTACTTATCTTGTAATAAGCGCCTCTTACCTTATATGCACCTGTGTACTGCATATTCTCAGGCTTAAAATAAACCTTATTACCTGTTTCATTGCTGTAATATTCACTGTATACAAGTCTTGTATCACTTGTAACCTCTTTGACGCGTTCGGCCGCCTCTTCAAATTTCTCCAATGTAAGTTTCTCAGTCATTTTCTGTATCTCCTTTTGTATCAAATAAAGCATTAACAAATTCATCGGAATCAAATTTCTGCAAATCATCTATATGTTCACCGACACCGATATATTTAACCGGAACGCCATATTCTGACTGTATTGCAACCGCGATGCCGCCCTTTGCCGTTCCATCCATTTTGGTAAGTATAATTCCGGATATGTCAGCAACCTCGCGGAATTCCTTAAGCTGCGATAATGCATTCTGGCCTGTTGTTCCATCAAGTACAATAAGGTTTTCCCTATACGCATCAGGATACTCTTTCTCTATTATCCTGTCAATCTTCTTAAGCTCATCCATAAGGTTTTTCTTATTGTGAAGTCTTCCTGCTGTATCGCATATAAGAACATCTGCATTACGCGCCTTAGACGCCTGTATGGCATCATATATAACTGCTCCGGGATCCGAACCTTCATGCTGCGCAATAATGTCAACACCGGCCCGGTCAGCCCATTCTGTGAGCTGTTCTATCGCTGCTGCCCTGAATGTATCGGCAGCTGCAAGAATAACTTTCTTTCCCTGTGCTTTAAGCCCGGCGGCAATCTTACCTATTGAAGTCGTCTTACCGACTCCGTTAACTCCAATCACCAGAAGTACCGATTTACGGTTCTCATATTCATATGCATTTTCGCCAAGATTCATCTGTTCTTTAATTGAATCAATAAGAAGCTGCTTGCATTCCAAAGGTTCTTTGATTTTCAATTCCCTGACTTTGGCTTTTAAATCGTCGATAATCTTCTCCGTTGTGGCAACACCGATATCGCCCATAATGAGCATTTCTTCCAATTCCTCATAGAAATCATCATCAATCTTGCTGAATCCGTGAAAAATAGAATTAAGTCCCGAAACCACATTATCTCTCGTCTTGGTAAGACCTGATATTAATTTTTTGAAAAATCCTGCCATAATTCTTATCCTCTTATCCTATCTGATTATTTCCGTCATCCAGTTTTCCTGCTATCAGATCGACGGATACAAGTGTTGATACACCTTTCTCCTGCATGGTAATACCATACAGTCTGTCAGCCGAAGCCATTGTTCCACGCCTGTGTGTGATAACAATAAACTGTGTATTCTTAGTAAGATTATGTAGGTATTTTGCAAATCTGTCAACATTAGAATCATCAAGTGCCGCCTCAATCTCATCAAGGAGACAGAACGGTGACGGTTTAAGATTCTGTATTGCAAAGAGAAGACATATTGCAGTCAATGCTTTTTCTCCACCGGAAAGCTGCATCATGTTCTGTAATTTCTTACCCGGCGGCTGTGATATGATTGTAATGTTTGCTTCAAGAATATCCGCATCCTCGTCCAGTTCAATGCTTCCCTTGCCGCCTCCGAAGAGTTGTTTAAATACCTTGTCGAATTCTATTTTAATCTCAGCAAATTTTTCGGTAAATCGTTCCCGCATTCCGGTATCAAGCTCATTAATAACATCGATAAGCCTGTCTCTTGCGACTATGAGGTCATCATGCTGCCCTTTCAGGAACTCATACCTTTCAGAAACTTCTTTGTAATCTTCTATTGCGTTAACGTTTACCTCTCCGAGAGATTTAATGCTGCTCTTGATTGATGCAACGGTTTTTTTAATCTCTGCTTCATCATCAAGGCTTTCGTCACGCATGGAAGCCGCCTGATTAAGTGTGATTTCATATTCGTTCCACATATAATCAATTCTTGCATCTCTTGCCGATTCAAATTTTTCTCTGTTCTGCGTAAGTCTGAACTGTTCTTTTTCAAGATCCACAAGCCTCTTCTGACATTCCTCTCTGGAATCAAAAAAGCTCTTAATAGATTCATTCATACTTTCACGGCTCATTTTCAGTTCTTCAAGTTCATCAGTGTATGACTTTATGGCATCATCAGCCGCTTTGACTGTTTCATTAATGCTTTCAATTTCTTCGTTTCGTATCGTTACTTCTTTGACCGAATCAACCTTATTATCCTGAAGTTCTTCTATATTATTATTCAGCCTTTCGATTTCCCTTAAAACACGCTTAATGCTCTCTTCAATAAACGCTGCCTTTTGTGATATTTCAGAATATTCTATATGAACATTCTGAACTGATATATTTCTGTCTGCAAGCTCAGTTTTAAGTTTTTCAACGGTCGCTGATTTTTCTTCTATTTCCGCAGTTATCTTTGCGTTGTTATTTTCTATTTCTTCAAGATTGCTTCTTAACACCTTAAGATTATCATTTATATCGGTAACCTGGTTGTCGATTTCTTTGATTTCCTTAGCATTATCCTGATACATGGATTTGATTTCGTTCTGTTTGGACTCTGCCTGGTCATATTGCATCTTTGCGGTATTTTTCTCTATAAGCTTATCCTGAAGTTTGGCGCGGTTATCTTTAAGTTCGGCATCAATACCTGCCATCTCTTCACGGATCTTTGCAATTCCGGCCGTAAGATTTTCAACCGCCTTATCAGCCTTGTCTATCACCGCTTCAAGTTCTTCTATTTCACGGCGTCTTCCGAGAAGATTTCCTGAATTTTTGAAGGCACCACCGCTCATGGATCCGCCCGGACTTAAAAGTTCGCCCTCAAGCGTAACTATTTTAATGGAATGATGGTATTTTCCAGCAATTTTCAGAGCATTATCAATTGTATCAACTACTGCACACCTTCCAAGAAGATATTCTGCAAGTTCACGGTACATGGAATCTGTCTCAACAAGTTCCGATGCATATCCTATAAATCCATTTTCGGTTCCGAGATTTTCTTTTTTTGAGTTTCTGCCGGATATAGCTGATAACGGCAGGAAAGTGGCACGTCCGAACCTGTTCTGTTTGAGATATTGTATCATTCTTTTGGCGGTTCCTTCGTTGTCAGTTACAATATTCTGTATGGTTCCGCCTAATGCAGTCTCAATTGCAGTCTCATATGCCGATTCTGTCTTAATTATGTCTGCAACTACTCCGAATACACCTTTTTCGCGCTCTTTACATTCCATTACTTTACGAATACCGTTGCCGTATCCGTCGTAGCGTTCTGCAATATTCTTAAGTGTCTCAAGCCGTGTGGATGCACGCATTTTTGTTTCTTTGGCTTTGGAAAGTCTGTGTTCATCATCAGACAGTTCCGTATTAAGTTCGTTGCGCTTGGCCGCAAGTTTATTATTCTCGGCCGTAAGATTTTCTATCAATGATGAAACTTCATTAAGAGCCTTACGTCTTTGCATAAGAGTATCATCAAATCTGGTCTCATCCGTCTTGTAATTTATAAGAATACTGTTAATCTGGGCTTTTCGTATTCCAATCTGTTCGAGCATGGTCTCATATCTTTGGATATCCGTACGGATTGCTCCCTTACGGTTAAGGTTATCCATAATTATAGCCTTACCATTCTCAATATCATTTGTATTGGAAGTTATCGCATTATTAAGTTCTGCAAATGATTCATCCGCTTTATTACGTCTTAGTCTGATATCGTCAATCTGTTCATTCATATCAAACTTCTGTTTTATAAGCGCACTTTTCTCTTCATTGCGTTCATCTATTTCTTCTTTGAGTGCATTGATTCGAGATGCAAGCTGCTCATCACTTTGATTTGCTGATTTAATCTGCTCTTTAAGAATTTCAATCTGATTGATGAGTTTGTTTTTGTCTATCTGCGCGCGGTTATTGAGCTCCGTGAGTTCTTCAATTCTTGCATTCGTCTGTTTAATTGCCGCATCCTTCTCATCATATGCGGTCTTAATCTGCTCAAATTCTATTCTTCCGCTCTCGATATCTGCATCAACTATCTCTATTCTCTGTGTGACTTCATCAAGATTTTTCTTAAGGCTTTCGCTTTCCATAAGGAAAAGATTGACTTCGTAATTCTTAAGTTTCTCCTTATATCCAAGGTACTCTCTTGCTTTTTCCGATTGCTTTGCAAGCGGTCCGACCTGTTTTTCAAGTTCCGATAGAATATCATTTATACGGACAAGGTTATTACTCTCATTGTCAAGGCTTTTCTGCGCTGCGGCTTTACGTCTCTTGTATTTAACGATACCTGCAGCTTCATCAAAAATCTCCCGGCGTTCTTCCGGTTTACCGCTTAATATTTTGTCTACCTGTCCCTGACCTATAATTGAATATCCTTCTTTACCGACACCCGTATCATAAAAAAGCTCATTGATGTCCTTTAAACGGCAGGAGTTACCGTTAATCATATACTCGCTTTCACCGGAACGGAATACACGTCTCGTTACCGTCACTTCATCATAATCAATATCTAATTTATGGTCTGAATTATCAATTGACAGAGACACCGAAGCAAAACTTACCGGTTTACGGTTCTCCGTTCCGGCAAATATAACATCCTCCATTTTGGAACCACGTAACTGTTTGGCACTTTGTTCACCGAGAACCCATCTTACAGCATCTGCAATATTGCTTTTACCGCTTCCGTTAGGTCCGACAATTCCCGTTATCCCGTTATCAAATTCAAATACAAGTTTATTTGCAAAAGATTTAAAACCCTGTACTTCTATTTTTTTTAAATACATACCACACCTATACCTTGTTCTTAGAAATAGCGTCATAAGCGGCATGCTGTTCTGCTGCTTTCTTAGTCCTTCCGACGCCTTCACCAACTACGCATCCGTCAACCATAACATTAACTTTAAATTCTTTGTCATGGTCCGGGCCGCTTTCACTTATAAGTTCGTATTGCGGACCATCCTGATGTTTCGCCTGTACTCTTTCCTGTAATATCGACTTGCTGTCAACAAACAGTTTTTTCCTGTCAATATCGTTAAGGATGTGGTTATGGACAAAATTCCTTGCACATTCAATGCCTCCATCCCTGTATATAGCGCCCAGCACTGCTTCCATGGCATCGCTGGTAATGGAGTCCCTGAATCTGCCGCCGGTAACTTCCTCACCTTTACCAAGCATTATCATATCGCCGAGTTCTATTTCCCTGGCACATATAGCCAACGTCGGTTCACATACAATGCTTGCACGGATTTTGGTCAGTTCACCTTCCGGCCTTGTCGCATATTTGTCAAATAAATATTCACTGACTGTAATCTCAAGCACAGCATCTCCGAGAAATTCAAGCCGTTCATTATTATAATGTTTGTCATGGTGGACTTCATTTCCGTAGGAACTATGCGTAAGAGCTAACTTAAGCAGTCCTATATCCTTAAATACATATCCTATTCTGTTTTGAAACTCTGTAAGATTATTATTCATGATTTTTGTTCCTATTTATTACAAAAAGCCCATTGCTGGGCTTTTTGTGTATGCTCTACGCCCTTTTACAAAAGGACGGACGATGCGAAGCCGCATCGCTTATTTGTACTTAGTTAAGTGCATTTTTAATCTGCTCAACAGCATCTGCAACTGTCACAATAGATTCAGCTGCTTCATTAGGTATCTCGATGTCGAATTCTTCTTCAATTCCCATAATAATCTGGAAAACATCGAGTGAATCTGCGCCGAGATCATCAACGAATGTTGTGTCCATTGTAATCTCCTGAGGGTCAATATTTAACACCTCCGCGATAATCTGCTGTATCTTCTCAAATTCCATGACTAACCTTTCCTTTCTTTGATTGTTCTGTTATTTGTCTGTAATCATAGATTGTCTGATTTTACCCGGGATATCAGCCTGTACGAATGATATACACTGGAAAATCGAATTTTTGATTTCTTTGGCATCTGATGAACCATGTGATTTAACTACAAGTCCGTTGAGACCTATCATTGGTGCTCCTCCGTACTCGCTGGCATCATATTTCTTAAGTACCTGCTTCATAGATGACTTAACAAGTAATGCACCTATTTTGCCCTTGAATGTCGAAAGCATGCTATGCTTAAGTTCTGATACTAAAGTAAGTCCTACGCCTTCAAACATCTTAAGAATACAATTACCCACAAAAGCATCACATACAATTACATCCGCATATCCAGCCGGAATATCTCTGGCTTCAATGCTGCCAATAAAATTAATATCCTTACATTCTTTAAGAAGAGGAAATGTCTCTTTGACAAGTGCATTACCTTTCTCTTCTTCTGCGCCAACATTAACTATCGCTACTTTCGGATTCTTAATGCCCATAACATTCTCCATATATATGGATCCCATTTTGGCAAATTTAACAAGGTGATCCGGTCTGGCATCAACATTGGCTCCGCAATCTACCAACAACGCCGGTCCCTTAGCTGTCGGGATGGCCGGTGCAAGCGGCGGCCTGTCAATTCCTTTAATCCTGCCAACAATCAGCTGTCCGCCTACTAATACCGCGCCTGTACTTCCGGCCGATACAAAAGCATCTGCCTCGCCCTTCTTAACAAGATTAAGCGCTACGACCAAAGAAGAATCCTTCTTACGTCTGATAGCCATTACAGGCGGTTCAGCAGTCTCGATAATCTCTGTGGCATTGACTACAACAATCTTATTGCTGTCATACTCGTATTTGGCAAGTTCAGCTTTTACGACATCTTCAGGGCCAACAATCTTGACTATAACGCTGTCACTTTCATTGACTGCCTGAACAGCTCCTTTGATAATCTCTACAGGAGCGTTGTCTCCTCCCATTGCGTCAAGCGCAACTACTATAGGATTATTCATAAAAGTTCCTCACTCTCTGCATTCTCGTGACCATTGAGGTCTAGTGATAATATACTAGAAAACAATATATAAATCAACTGTTTTTTTGAATAAACGCAAAAAAGACCTTCCGGTCAGCCGAAAAGTCTTTTCAGGATTAATCCTGTGCAATAATCTCTTTCTTATTGTATGAGCCGCAAGCTTTGCATACTCTGTGAGACATCATAAGAGCTCCGCACTTGCTGCACTTAACAAGATTAGGTGCGCTCATTTTCCAGTTAGCTCTTCTCATATCTCTGTGAGACTTTGATGATTTGTTCTTTGGACAAATTGACATGGATTTACACCTCCTTAATTCCCTTATTCAGGGCATATCTTTCAATGTTATTTACTAAAATTTTTGAAAATATCCGTTATAACCGACATTCTGGGATCCGGCACAAATGTGTCGCAATCGCAGGTATCTCTGTTGAGATTAATGCCGCACTTTCTGCAGATGCCCTTGCAATCAGGTCTGCATAATATCTTCATAGGCAGCGCCATCGCAATATCCGGATGTATAAATTCATCAACATCTATCAGATATCCGTCGGCAAAAGACATATCTTCCTTATCGGAGTCCGTGTTAAAATCCAGATCACGATCTATGTCATATTCTATATCACATTTCACCGGATCAAGGCATCTGTCACATGGGATAACCAAGGTAATATTACCTCTGCCTTCAATATGCGCTGTATTTCTGCCATTAACCGTAACTGTCAATTCTACAGGCTTCTTATCGACTATGTCATATATGCCCAACCCTGAATCGAATGTGTCCGAATCAATGACTGCCGTGTAACTCTTCGACACCGTACCCTGACTGTCTGCACATCTCTTATAACGAATATTATTATTAAAAAGTTCAGATAAATCAATATTCATTATATCCACCTGCCTATTTACAATCTGATACAGGTGCGAACCAAGATATAGTATACCTTGTGCACACCTGTATTATTATACTAACCACTTATATGTTTGTCAAATCTTTTTTGCAAAAATTTACAACTTTTTCAGTTCTATAATAAGTGCAAAAGCTAAGTTTCATATATACTTACTTTTTATTTCTGATTAATTTTTATTAAAGGAGGTAGCTTTTATGATTTTGAAAGCACAACTTGAGTATCGTGGATACAAGGAAACTGAATATGACTTGACGGCGCAGGGAGGACCGAAGGGAATTTCTAAAACCCTTACTTTCCTTACGGATGATGATGACAAATTGTTATTTTCACGTCCTGATGATGTAGTTATTGATTTTTCTGTTTTGAAAAAGGGAGTAATGTGTGATGTTACTTTTGATGCTGCACTTAAGCCGTATGTTAACAAAGAGACTGACCGCGTCAACTATAAGAATTTTGCGGCTCGTTTCTCGGTAGTTGACGTTGTGCCGGTTGGATTCGTTCCGGCTGATTCGATTCCATTTGATGCAGCTTATCCGGAATCTTCTAAGCCTGCTGATAGCAAGAGTAAAAAGTGAGGTGCATTATATGACTATAAATGTTGATGTCTCTAAACTTAAATTGAGATTTGCTCTTGATATGCATTATGCTTTGTTTACTGATAGAGATTCATCTGATGATTCATCTCTTGGTGGATTCAACTCGAATTTTCTTTCCAGCGTTGATTATCTGATTTACAATATTCTTCTTTATTTTGCTTATGATGTTATGCATCTTGTAGTATTGCGATATGAAGATGGCCGTCACCATTTTCTTGTTTGCTCTGGAAGTGATATTCCTTTTGACGATTTTATTAAATCTCATGGGGTTCTTCCATTCAGTGAATAATGCAGGAGGTGCTTATTAGTGGTTGCAATTTTGATTTTGATTTTCGTATTAATTAATACAACTTTACTTGTCCGGTTAAATAAATGTGGTAAAGTTGTAATCGTTAAAAATGAACATACTTATGTTCCGCAGCCTAAGGTTAAGAAGGTAACCAGGAAGGTGGAAGTCTCTGATGATGAGGATTAATTGATTGGTCGGTTTTATCGTAGTAAAAACGCTATACGATCGAACGCGTTCCGGCTATCATCCTTTTATTCAGGTAAAAAGTAAGAAAGTGGGCAGCTAGTGGAATGGTCTCTTATATCGCGTCCATCTCAAGACCTATGTTGTTGATATAAACCCGGTTCGATTCCGGGAGCTGCTCTTTGTTACGTCTCATGTAACAAAATGCCGAAGGTGTCGGGGATTCCGACAAAATGATATCCTCCGGATTATTTTTCCGGAGGATTATTTTTAGGATTGTTAGGACATTTTTCCATATTGCATTTTTCACATCCTGTATCACATCCTATATTTGTTTTTTTATTTTCGTCCTTTTTCTTTTTCTTTGTAATGTTTAATACGATTAGTATTGGTGCTGCTATTAATAATGTGAAAAAGAATAAGTATCCTATAATGAATATGATTTGTGTTGTTCCTGATAGTAATATCATTTCGGTATACTCCTTTCGGTTTTTATTAAATTATACATCAAATATTGTGGAGGTTCAAGCATGGATTTATTTCTGAATCATAAAAGAATAATATCAATCGTGGCTGCTCTTATGGTGGCTGTTCTTGTCGTGTATAGCTATGGTTCATTTAGGTCTTATGCGGCAGCTCCTGAAGTATCAACCCTGCCGGCTGATATTGATATTGATGTTGATTATACTGCTGATGCTGTAAATTTTACATATTCCGGCAATACTTATTCGATTGATAGAAATCATAATGTGAATTTAACACATTATTCTTCTGGTAATTTTGATTATAATTATCCTGAAACTTTTGAACGTTTATTTAATGGAAATTCTTGCTATGCATCTTATTGGTTTTCACCTTCCGAATTGCGCGTATATGTATTGATTGCCCGGAGTGGAATTTCAAAGGTTAGATGTTATGTTCCATCTGCTAATTATGGTACATTTTGTGTATGTGATAAATATGAAAATGTATATTATTATATGATTACTATTGATTATAGTTCTGGTTCTGCTGTTTATAATAAAATGTCATCTCAAGATGCTATTGATTTAATTTCTTCATATGATGAGTCTAAAAATAAAAGTTGTGATAATTTATATGCTTGTAAACTTTTTGATTCTTCTTCTTTATATGTTAACTATTATCGTACTGGATATCTTGATGGTGATTGGTTTTATGGTGCTGAGATTGGATATAAGGCATCCGGAGAACTTAATTCATCTGATTTTGCATCTAATTATCATTATATTCCGAATGATTTATTGTGCATTTTTTCTAATTATGAAATATCTGGTTTTTATGAGCCTGATACCAGCAAAGTCAATACTCCTGATTACTATTTCAATTATCAGTATATTTTCTTTAAGGAAGGATTTGGTTATATATTCGTTGATTCCGCAAAACGTTGTAAAGAGGTTGGATTTCCGAATGGAGTAAATCGTCCAATGTTTTATTTTGAAGCGGAAGGTAATAATTACGTTTATTCATCCGTTGATGGAATAACCTGGACTCTTAAATCTAGCTTTGAAAAATATACTAGTAATTTTATGTTTAATAATAAATTTGAGGTGAATTGTGGTAGCTATGCTTTTACTGATTATACGCTAGTTTATACCAACGATAAAAACTTTGGAACTCCTCTTGTTACTCCTTCGTATGGTTCATTGTCTGATATTACTGGTGATCTTCCTGATATTTCACATAATTATGGTGATAACGGTAATGGTCAGAATGGTTATACTGTTGATCATGATGATGTTCTTGATGTTACTAATCCACTTTTTACTATTATTTATGGAATTACTTCAAGTATAGACTCTGATGTTTCTTCTGGTGTTGCTAAAGTATTGTCTTATATTCTTGATGAAACACCAGACGCTTTGAAAGATAATACATTATCTACGTTGTTACTTCAATATAATGAATTAACTTCTCGTGTTACTTATGATTATGTTGGTACCTTGAATGGTAAGGATTATTATAATCCACGTACTACTATATATGGATTTGTTTCTGATATTAGTCTGAAACTATCTAATGTCCAGTGGTATCTTAATTCGTTAAGGACATTAATTCATTCTGATTTGAAGAGCGTATTTGATAATATTACTTTAACTAATCAGTATTTGAAGCGGATATTTGATAACCTTGATTCCTTATCAATTCCGGATGCTGCTCCTGACTATTCAGGAAGGTTTGATAAATTGTCGGCTGCTCTTAATAAGCTTCATAATGATTTGATATATGAAGAAGGTGTAACGAAGCTGCCAAACGTTCCGCAGTATCTTGTTTATGTGTACGGAGTTACTAAGGATATCCGAACAAAGCTTGATAATATTAACGTCCAGATATCTGATGACATTGTCACATTCCGAAAGGCTGTAATTTCACGTTTTGATCCGGTGACTGAAAAGCTTGATTCTATAATTGCAAAGATTCCTTCCGGAGGTGGCAATTTTGATGATTCCAACATGGTCGGCTCGATTGTATCTCTTAAGGCTGATATATCTGATAACTTTACGACACTTATTAAGCTGCTTAAAAATGATACTGATGATGTCACTGATTTTAAAGATTTATCTGATTTTTTGACTTCTTATATCGTATCAATGGGAAACGCTGCTTATTTTACTACGCTGTTAGATTTTGCTGATGGCGTCAAAAATAATGTTGTCCTTATCAATGATACTATGGTTACTATGGTTACTGATTCCGGTATTTTTGCGCCTATATTCACGCTGGGAGCCGGTTTCGCTGTATTCAGTGGATTGATTAGAAAGGAGCGCATGAGCTGATGCAGAAATTGTTTTGGGTATTAATTATTGGTGCTGTTATAGCTGCTTTAAGTGTTATTTTGTTGCTTAATGATTATCTTCCTACTTTTATTTTACCTTTTGCTTTTGCTTTGCTTGCTCTATATATCATTCGTATTGACAGATAGGAGGTTGTGATTATGGTATTAGTACATATTTCAAATTTTATATATAAGTATCAGGCCATTTATTTAGATGGTGGTCATTCCGGTGGTGGCTCTGATGGGCCTTTTAATCCAGCGCCGGACATGCTGGAAGTGTTCAAGTGGATTCCGGAGCTATGGCAGAAGGTTATTAGCTGGCTTTCGTCCGCTTCTATTGTTCGCGGTTATCCTTTGCTTGGATTTTTCGCGGCTGCCTTCCTGATTGGTTTCTTGATCAGTTTTATCTTTTCAAGGTAGGAGGTGCAGATTATGGACTTTGCCGAAGCGGATCAGTTGGTTGAGTGGCTGCTTGGCTGCTGTACTGATCTATTTAATTTGATTAAAGGGAATTGGATATTGATGTTATCCTTCTGTGTTTCCTTAATGTCACTTGTTGTTTCTATCCTACATAGGATTAAACATATACATTCGTAACTGTTGACTTTGATTTGAAGGAGGTTTTTATGACTGAATTTCTCTCTATGATCGGAGAAGGTGCAACATGGATTATGACGCAGGCAACCGGAATTGGTACTACTATAGTTAATACTCCGGTACTTGCAATCTCTCTTGTTGTTCCTATCCTCGGTGGAGCTGTCGGCATTTTTAAGCGTTTGCTTAAAGGTTAGTGTTTATAGAGACGTAGCAAAATAAATTAATGGAGGTATTATTTATGCTTGCTGCTGAAGCTACTGCAATGGGTACTTTCCTCTCTATGATCGGGGAAGGTGCAACTTGGATAATGAATCAGGCAACCGGTATTGGTAAGACTATCGTCTCAACTCCGGTTCTTGCGATTGCTCTTGTAGTGCCTATTCTTGGTGGAGCTGTCGGCATCTTTAAGCGTTTGCTTAAGGGCTGATTTATTTCGTTCCGGATGTCTTAATAGATGTCCTCTTACTTTTGAATGAAAGGATGATTTTTAATGGATAATTTTTTCTTTATTTTTTGTTGTATTTTTGGGATTCTTCATATTATTTTTTATATTATATTCCTGATGTATGATAATTTGATTCCAGACTTTATCCTATGCATTGTTTTTCTTTTGTGTTTGTTTTTGTATTCTGCATTTAATGGAGTTTTTTTAGGAAAATGGATTTAATTTTTATATTTTCAATTATTTGGACTGTTATTATTTTTGCTGCTATTATTTTTTTCTTTATTAATGATTTTAAGCGGTGTCCTGTAGATGGCTCTGATATTGCTGCAATCGTTTTTTCTGTTTTTGATTTTTTGGTTTTGGTTATGCTTATGTTTTTATACTATTTTGATTATATGAATTCATTTTCGTATTTTTGTATTAGTTTGTATTTTGTTTTTTCTTTTGCTGTTGAAGTGCATAATTTTTTTAGGAGGTAGTTATTATGCCAGATTTTCAATTTAGTGTTACTGAAGTCACTTGTTTTTTAGTGTTTTGCTGTGCCTTGTTTACTTCTTCGGTTTTATTGTACCGTAGGGGTTCTAATCGTTAGGAGGTTGATTTTATGCTTCAGCTTATATTTGAATTGTTTTATAACTTCGAAATTGGCGGAGTTAATGATTATATATTGTCCATGTTCGATACTGCTTCGGATGTTCTGGTGCCAGTTGCTTTAGTTCTTATGGCTATTACCGGAACGCTTACTGTTTATATGTTTAATGTCTTTACCGGACTTATCCAGCGGATTCTTAACAGAGAGTAGGTGTTATTTATGATTGATGTCCTTTATAAATTTATGTTTGGTTCTGATTTTCCTGAAGTCCTCGGCTTAGATCCTGCTATCTCTGCCAGTATCAAGATATTAGCTCAACTTGAATGTATGCTTGTTGCTTTGTATATTGTTTTTATTTTTGTCTATTTTCTTGTTTGTGTGCTTAAGAAAAACAAACGTAATATTTTATAGGAGGTGGCCGGATGAACTCATTTACTGATTTTTTGGTATCTTTTGGAACCTGCTTTTGGGATTGTTTTTCGCTTGTTTTTGGCAATTATATAGGCATTTTCTGCTTTGTTTGTGTCCTTATAGGTATTATCTTTAGTGTGATTTATAACTTTGCCGGTAAAGGCTACTAGGAGGTTGTTTTTATGTGGCTGCTTAATCTTTTAAAGGTTATTGGCATTATATTTGCTATGGCCTGCTGCTATCTGATTGTTACTAATCCTTATACGAACCCTTACAAGCTGATTATGATATTCGGCAAGAAGGGTTCTGGTAAAAGTACTATCTTAACAAAATATGCTATCCAGTACCTTAAGAAGGGCTGGACTGTCTACTCGACCGAGCATATCCCCGGTGTTTATTATATTCCGCCGGGTTATATTGGTAAATTTATGTTAAAAGATTATAACTATACCCCGATTGATCTTGACGATTACCGGGGTCTTAAACGTCTGCTGCTTAAGCTGCGTCTTAAATTTTTCCCCCATCGGCCTAAAATTTTGCTATTGATAGATGAGGTCGGAATGATTTACGATAACCGTCATTTTAAGAATTTTAATGATTCTGTCCGGGATTTTTTTAAGTTGCAGCGTCATTATTACGTTAAGTGTGTTATGTTTTCCCAAACTTTCGACGTTGATAAAAAGCTCCGCGATCTGACTGATTGTATGTATCTTGTTAAGAATTTTGCAAGGGTCTTTTGCTACGGTAAAAAGATCCGGAAGTACCAGAACATTAACAATGATTCTACTGACGGCTCTGGTGGCAAGATTGTAGATGATTATGAATTTGAACCTTTTCTGCTGTTCTGGCTGGGAACCCGAACGCTTACATTCATCCCTAAATACAGCCGGCATTTTAATAGCTTTATTGCGCCTTCCCTTCCGGAAGTCTCTTTTGCGTGCACTGATTACAACCGCGATAAGCTGCCTGATGTTCCTGCTGTTCCGGATGCCGGAGATGATTCTGAAATCGAATCTGAATCAGGACCTGATGATGAACCGGATTCTGATGATTCAGGAAAAAATTCGGCTTGACTGTGAGAAACCGCGGGAGTAGGCTGTCATGCCGGACGGGAACATGACTTCATACCAGAAGAAGACAGAAAAACAAAAGGAAAGGGCAGAAATACTGTTTAAGGAATA
>ENA-ORCP01002177-ORCP01002177.1-human-gut-metagenome-genome-assembly--contig:-NODE-2177-length-15924-cov-35.043983_pt1 | contig 15924 bp, 8 predicted proteins | sample MGYA00242990_ERZ507991 | MGnify/ENA primary metagenome ERZ507991 (study PRJEB26167, sample SAMN06115496) | human gut metagenome | host: Homo sapiens | place: China:Henan | collected 2015-05-07... | reverse complement strand
GCAGCATATCCTCATTGTCCAATGTACGTGTAAGCTTTACCACATCAAGCGGCACTCCGAACCAGCTGTATGATATGCCCTTTCCCAGATAATCACCATCACCGTAGGTACAGTCCACTGCACACCACGCACCGTCCAGATATACCATATTCCAGGCGTGGTTTGCATCAGATGTGGTGCCTGTCACAATAAGTGAGCTGATACCGGCCCGGTCACACAGATACTTAAACATCATCGCATAGCCCTGACAGACCGTCCTTCCAAGCACTGCTGAGTACATATCCTGGTTGTGAGGAGAATTTTCCTCATACTCGGCATGCTCTATCACATATTCATAGAAATGCACAGCCTTGTCATAATCCGATGCACCTTCATCGATACCTGCCATACAGGCTGACACATAGCCTGAAATCGTACTTATTGCGTTGTCGATATCAGACTCAGACATATTGTATACAGGCGAAAAAATGATGCTGTTTCTCACAGTATACTGACTCTTTTCTATGTAGAAAAACTGTGGATTGTCCAGCAGCACAAACTGCTGTATACGGCTTACGTTGTCAGTGTCTGTAGTATTTAACGAAATTCCATCCATGCGCTTTTGCATCATCGCATAAATCTGCCTGTAAATAAGCTTGTCATCATCTGACAGCTTCTCGTAGTAGTAGTGATATTCCCCTGTAAATACTGACTCATCGTACTCTGTCTGTTCGCCGTTTAAATAGTCTGTTGTGGTCTGCATTTGCCCCTTTACTGCCCTGTGTATAGCTGTAGGAAAATCAGCTATAGCACCTGTAAACCCTCCTGCCTTTAAGCATTTTGCAGCGAACATAAAGCAACAGGCAGCAAACACAAGTGCCGGTATGATTTTTAAAAGCTTTTTCATCTATTCCCCCATTTTAATCGTTGTCTGTCACTCTGTTAGGTGTGAACAGCAGCCATAGCAAGCCTGCATATCAGGTACAGTACAAAAAGATGCACCGGGTAAAAGGCGTAAAAGACATATTTTAGTGAAATGCCTCTTTTTCCATTGTAATAGCGAAGCGGTATAAGCATAAACAGTGCAAAAAACTCTATGGTACCTGAGAAAAGTCCAAGCAGTATGACTGCCACGGCAAATGCAACATCTCGGTTTGAAGAAAGCAGGTACATCATAACAATGCACCCTACACCCGCCGCACCATAATCACAGCAAAGCACAAACTCTGCAATAATCATCATAACAAGCACTACTGATACCATTACTATACACCTGATCAGTGTGACAAAAAACCACTTGACTGCAGAGGATGCCTTTTCTATTTTATCGACCGACTTAAGCCAATCAAGCACTGTGATGGCAAGCAAGCCTAAAAGCAGTGTAAAAAACACATTGTTGCTCTTAAATTCGAGCACTGTATTGTTTATTGCAAGGTCAAACGGTATCTCAGAGATAAGCGCGAATATAAACATCCTCGCAGCATATTTTTCCCTGCTGTGTGTATATTTGAAGCCCTCCACAAGCAGGAAGCAGAAAACAGGAAAGGCCATGCGCCCTATAGAACGCATGACCCAGTAGATATCAATAAGCGTTTGTCCACCTATCCCGTTATTTATCATCTGAAGAATAACCGTTGCCGCAGTATGGTCTATGAGCATGGTAAAAATGGCTATAAGCTTAAGCGTGCTTCCACTGATACCAGACTTTGCGATAACTTTTTCCAAAATCCTATACTCCTGCCATATTTACGGTAATTCTGTCAAGATGCCAGATATCGTCCACATATTCCTGGATTGTTCTGTCTGAAGAGAACTTTCCTACATGTGCGATATTGAGCAGTGCACTCTTTCTCCATGCGCTCTTGTTCTTGTAATAATCATTAATCTTCTGCTGTGCATTTGCATATGAGCGGAAGTCTGCGAGGATAAAGTAGCGGTCAGCCACCTGTCCCTGCTGTGGATTGAGCAGTGAGTTGTAAAGCTCCCTGAAAAGCTCATGGTCATTTGGTGAGTATGTGCCGTCTACGAGCTGGTTTACTACCTTTCTTAGCTCGGCATCGTTATTATATACATCAACAGGATTGTAGTCATGTCTGTTCTCGTGTGAGATGACCTCATCAGAGCTCATTCCAAAGATAAACATGTTGTCAGCCCCTACCTCATCGAACATCTCGACATTGGCACCATCCATAGTTCCGATAGTGAGCGCTCCATTGAGCATAAACTTCATGTTTCCTGTTCCGGATGCCTCCTTGCTCGCTGTGGAAATCTGCTCGCTGACATCTGCTGCCGCAAAAATAATCTCGGCATTGGATACCTTGTAATCCTCGATAAATACTACCTTGAGCTTGCCGCCAATAGAAGCATCGTTATTTATCACATCAGCCACACTGTTGATGAGCTTTATTGTTTTCTTTGCATTTCTGTAGCCTGCTGCTGCCTTTGCTCCAAAAATGAATGTTCTAGGATAGAAATCCATAGACGGATTTTCCTTAATCTTGTTGTACAGATACATCACATGAAGGATGTTCATGAGCTGTCTCTTGTACTCGTGAAGTCTCTTAACCTGCACATCAAAGATAGAATCCGGATTTACATCAATACCATTGTGCTCCTTGATATACTTTGCTAAACGCACCTTGTTTGCTCTCTTAATCTCAGCAAACTCCTGCTGTGCAACAGGGCTGTCCGCATAAGCCTTGAGCTTTGAAAGCATTGTAAGATCTGTAATCCAGCCGGCTCCTACCTTTTTTGTTGCCCAGTCTGCAAGGAGTGGATTTGCATGTGCTAAGAATCTACGCTGTGTGATTCCGTTTGTCTTGTTATTGAACTTCTCAGGGAACATCTCATAGAAATCATGAAGCTCCTGATTCTTAAGTATCTCTGTGTGAAGCTTTGCAACACCGTTTACAGAATAGCCTGCAACGATAGCCATATTTGCCATCTTGACCTGTCCGTCATAGAGGATAGCCATCTTTCTTACCTTGTCCTCATTGCCAGGATATCTCTCATTAATCTGCATCACAAATCTTCTGTTTATCTCGTCAACAATCTGGTATACACGAGGAAGCAGTCTCTGGAATATCTCAATTGGCCACTTCTCAAGCGCCTCAGCCATGATTGTATGGTTAGTGTAGGCTACACATCTTGTAGTGATATCCCATGCATCATCCCATGACAGATGCTCCTCGTCCACAAGGATTCTCATAAGCTCTGCGACTGCAACTGTAGGGTGAGTATCGTTCATCTGGAAAACGACCTTATTCGGAAGATCTTTTAAATCGCTGTGATGCTTTTTAAACCTTGCAAGTGCACGCTGGATGCTTGCTGATACAAAGAAATACTGCTGCTTTAAGCGAAGCTCCTTGCCCTTTACATGGTTATCGTTTGGATAGAGCACCTCAACAAGGTTTCTTGCAAGATTTTCCTGCTCCACTGCCTTGTCGTAGTCACCCTGGTCAAAGGACTCGAGCGAGAAGCCGTTTTTTGGCTCTGCATCCCATATCATGAGAGAATTGACCACATTGTTGTCATAACCGACTATAGGCATATCATAAGGCACTGCAAGCACCGACTGATAGTCCTTCTGCTCGAAATGAAGCTCTCCGTTTTCATCTGTGCTCTCCTGCACATATCCTCCAAACTTGACCTCATAGCAGTACTCCGGACGACGAAGCTCGAATGGATATCCGTCCTTGAGCCAGTTGTCAGGCACCTCAATCTGGAAGCCGTCTGAAATCTGCTGCTTGAACATACCATATCTGTATCTGATTCCACAGCCGTATGCAGGATATCCAAGTGTGGCAAGTGAATCCATGAAACACGCTGCCAGTCTTCCGAGTCCACCGTTTCCAAGTGCCGGATCAGGCTCCTGGTCCTCAATAGCATTGATATCCACACCAATCTCATTGAGAGCCTCCTTGACCTCCTTGTATGCTGAGAGGTTTATAAGGTTGTTGCCGAGAGCTCTTCCCATCAAAAACTCCATGGACATATAGTAAACAACCTTTGGATCGTCCTTGTCCATCACTCTCTGTGTGGCAATCCACTCATCCATGATGACATCCTTTACGGCCTCTGATACAGCCTGATAAAGTTCCTGCTGTGTGGCATCATCTATAGTCTTACGATATTTATTTTTTAAATTGTCTGATACAGTCTTAATAAACACCTTTTTGCTAAACGTATTATCTCTCATCATATTCCTCCTTATGGCACTAAAAGGGAGCAAATTAATGCTCCCTCTCGTGCAGAGATTATTGTTTTTCAACTGCAAGCTTAACAGCCTCACCATTAATCTTCCAATCCTTTTCATAGCCCTTAAGTTCGCCTGATTTAATTGATACGGCAAGAACCTCGGTCTTGATTTCATCACCAAACTTTTCAAATACATTTGAAAGCTTCTCATCTGCCTCGTATGTCACAGCGATGTGGTCCATAACCTCAAAGCCTGCGTCCTTACGCATTGTCTGGATCTTACTGATGATTTCTCTTACGAAACCTTCCTCGATAAGCTCAGGAGTGAGGTTGGTGTCAAGAACAACGGTTATATTGTTGTCAGACTGTGTCACATAGCCCTCCATCTGAGTCATCTCGATAAGTAAATCCTCTTTAGATAATACAACTTCATCGCTAATGCTGTCAAGCTTGAGAGAGCCGGTGCTGTTAAGCTCCTCCATGGCCTTATGACCATCAAGCTCAGCTAAAACTGCCTTAATCTGGCCAAGGTATTTACCATACTTAGGACCCACTGTTCTAAGCTGTGGCTTGAATTTGTAGGTGGTGTAGTGTGATACATCATCAGTGAACTCAACCTCTTTTACGTTGAGCTCGTCTGCGATGATATCCACATAAAATTCATCCAGTTTTTCCGGAGCCTTTACAAACATTTTTCCGATTGGCTGACGGTTTTTGATATTTGCCTCGTTACGGCATGCACGTCCGAGTACTACAACCTTTAGTACCTCATCCATATCAGCTTCGAGCTTTTTGTCAATCAGCTTCTCATCAACTACAGGATAGTCGCACAGATGAATTGACTCCGGTGCGCTCTTGTCGATAGAGCAGACAAGATTTCTGTAGATATCCTCTGTCATGAAAGGAATCATAGGTGCTGCCGCCTTTGATATGGTGACAAGTGCTGTATAAAGTGTCATGTATGCGTTTATCTTGTCCTGCTCCATGCCCTTTGCCCAGAAACGCTCACGGCTGCGGCGTACATACCAGTTACTCAAGTCGTCTACGAACTCCTGAAGGTACTTTGCCGCCTCCGGAATCTTGTAGTTTGACAGGCACTCATCCACGCCTGCCACTGCTGAGTTGAGCTTTGAAAGAATCCACTTGTCCATTACTGCAAGCTTATCATACTCAAGGCTGTATTTTGTAGCATCAAAATTGTCGATATTTGCATAAAGCACGAAGAATGCGTATGTGTTCCAGAGTGTTCCCATAAACTTACGCTGTCCCTCAAGCACGAGCTTTCCTGAAAACTTCTTTGGAATCCATGGAGCTGATGCTGTGTAGAAATACCATCTGATGGCATCTGCACCGTATGTCTCAAGTGCATCAAACGGATCTACCGCGTTGCCCTTTGACTTGGACATCTTCTGTCCGTTCTCATCCTGTACGTGTCCAAGCACGATGACATTCTCATAAGGGGCCTTGTTGAAAAGGAGTGTAGACTCAGCCATGAGTGAATGGAACCATCCACGTGTCTGGTCAACTGCCTCTGAGATAAACTTGGCCGGGAACTGCTTCTCAAATACTTCCTTGTTCTCGAATGGATAGTGGTGCTGTGCAAATGGCATGGCTCCTGAATCAAACCAGCAGTCAAGTACCTCTGGTACACGGTGCATATCCTTGCCACATTCAGGACACTTGATTGTCACAGCGTCGATGTATGGTCTGTGAAGCTCTACCTCTGCTGCCTTTGGATCTCCTGCTTTTTCGGCGAGCTCTGCACGGCTTCCGATACACTCTCTGTGTCCGCATTCACACTCCCAGATATTGAGTGGTGTGCCCCAGTAACGGTTACGTGAGATAGCCCAATCCTGTATATTCTCAAGCCAGTTTCCGAAACGTCCTGAACCGATAGACTCAGGAATCCAGTTTACTGTATTGTTGTTTCTGATAAGGTCATCCTTTACTGCTGTCTCCTTGATGTACCATGACTCTCTTGCATAGTAGATAAGAGGCTTGTCACATCTCCAGCAGTGTGGATACTCATGCTCAAATTTCGGAGCATCGAAGAGCTGCTTTCTGCCGCTTAAGTCCTTTAATACCTCAGGATCTGCATCCTTTACCCACATACCGGCAAACGGAGTCTCTGCTGTAAGCTCTCCCTTGTCGTTTACAAACTGTACAAATGGAAGGTCATAATTTCTTCCGACATTGGCATCATCCTCACCAAATGCAGGAGCGATATGAACGATTCCTGTACCATCTGACATAGTAACATATGTGTCACATGTCACGAAAAAGCCCTTCTTGCCCTGCTTATCGGCAACCTGCTTAGCACAGTCATAAAGCGGCTCATACTCCTTGTACTCAAGATCCTTTCCTTTGTATGTCTCAAGCACCTCATATGCCTTCTTGCCTGCTTCTGCGTCCTCTTTTGAAAGAAGCTGTGAGAGCACCTTGTCTGCAAGTGCCTCTGCCATATAATATGTGTAGCCATCAACAGCCTTTACCTTTACATATGTGTCATTAGGGTTCACACAGAGTGCCACGTTGCTTGGAAGTGTCCATGGAGTTGTGGTCCATGCGAGGAAATATGCATCCTCTCCTACTACCTTAAAACGTACTACTGCTGATTTTTCTTTAACTGTCTTGTAGCCCTGTGCCACCTCCTGTGCAGAAAGCGGTGTTCCACAACGAGGACAGTAAGGAACAATCTTGAAGCCCTTGTAAAGAAGTCCCTTATTCCAGATTTCCTTGAGAGCCCACCACTCTGACTCAATGAAATTGTCGTCATATGTGACGTATGGATTGTCCATATCAGCCCAGAAACCTACTGTGTTGGAGAAATCCTCCCACATACCCTTGTATTTCCATACAGACTCTTTACATTTCTTGATGAATGGCTCAAGTCCGTAGTTCTCAATCTGATCCTTGCCGTCAAGGCCGAGAAGCTTCTCCACCTCGATCTCAACAGGAAGTCCGTGTGTATCCCAGCCTGCTTTACGTGGCACATATTTGCCCTTCATGGTCTGGAATCTTGGAATCATATCCTTTATGGTACGTGTCTCAACATGTCCGATGTGAGGCTTTCCGTTTGCTGTAGGAGGTCCATCATAGAATGTGTATGTCTCTCCTTCTTTTCTGTTTTCCATAGATTTTCTGAAGATATTGTTCTCTCTCCAGAACTGCTCTGTCTTCTTCTCGCGTTCAACGAAGTTCATATTGGTGTCAACTTTGTTGTACATGACTATCTCTCCTTATTCTATATTGTTCGTGAACATCCCAACATGCACCTCAAATTCGACTCTTACGAGGCTTCCTTGTGGCTTACTCCACTAGGATTTTCGGTTTATGGAATATTCACAAAAAAAGGCACACATTCCTGTAATTAGGAACGCGTGCCTGATACGTCTATACCACCTATTACAATGTACTTAAGGGAAATACCCTTGCATACCCGCCCCTGTAACGTAGGGAATACGTCAGAACCTACTCTCGCAACGCTGTATGGCGATTTTAGCCTGCGGCTCAGAAGTGATTTTCAAAATGGCTCTACTCATACCGGCTCTCACCTGTCCCGGCTCTCTTTGACTTTCACGCCATCTCTACTGTCTTCGTCACTGCCTTTTACTAACTGTGTTTAAGTATATAACTGAAAAGCCACTGTTGTCAAGATGTAATTGATTCTGTAATAATTTGATAATAATTAACTCTAATAAATGCCATCATACTCAAAATTCTGATAATCAAAATCGTCATAATCAAAAGAATCATAATCATAATCGTAATCCTCATAGGAATCGTCATCATTATAATACTCATAGCCCTCGTCAAAGCCCTTCATGAACTCCTTTTCTAAATCTGTGCTTACGTTTGAGCCTGCTATAACCCAGAATATTATGCTGACTATAACTGAGATGGCTGCTGTTGCTATACCAACTATACCAAACACCTTGTTGTTGCCCTTTATGATATGTATAATACCAAAAATGATAGCAAGCAGAGCTGTCACATAATTGATGCATGTACAAAACAGTACAATAGATGCGATTCCAAGTACCAGAGAAGCTATACCAAAGCCATTGCTGTTCTTTGGCGGCTGGTTGTATGGATTAGCTCCATACTGTGGCTGATTGTATGCTGTCTGTCCGTATGCGGTCTGATTGTAGCCACCCTGTCCGTTTGGCTGCTGGCCATACTGCGTCTGTCCGTAAGCTGACTGATTAAATGAGCCCTGAGCATATGTGTTCTGGTTGTATGTACCCTGGGCATTTGGATTCTGATTGTATGCGCCCTGGGCATTTGGATTCTGATTGTATGTACCCTGATTTGCATAACCATATGCACTGCCCGGATTATTGACATATCCGTCTGTGCTGCCTGTCTGGTCTGATGACTGTCCATATGCATTCCCACTTTCCTGCTGGGATACAGACTGATTATATGTGTCTGTCGGCTGACTGTATGTGTCCTGCGGCTGGCTGTATGTGTCTGAGCCATTTGCTGTTCCTGAAGACTGACCGAATACACCTGTATTGTCCGGTGTGCCTGACGACCGGTTGTCATTGTTCATATAATTGTTATCGTCCATAACTTCCTCCATATATCCTATTGTTTATGTAGCCATTGTGTTATTGTGTTATTGTGTTAGAAATATTTTATCATATATTACAATAATGTAAATATTTTTATCATAAAAAATATATAAAAATGGCAGGAGCAAATGCGCTCCTGCCGTAAAAAACATATTACTGCTCTTAGAAATCAAATTTCTGACTAAGCTCTTCCTCATTCTCCTCAACAGAGTTTTTGAGGTCATCCGCAAGCATATAGATATTTTCCAGTACCTTCTTGCACTTTGCCATGCTCTCGACTGTGGTATCAGCCATGCGAAGTCCCTCCGTTGAAGAAGCTGCAACCTCTTCTCCGGTAGCTGAAAGGTGTGTGATATTGTCTGATATGACTGTTGTTGAATCAAGAATCTTTTTGATACTCTCCTCAGCCACATTGATATCCTTCATCAACAGCTCAACGGCCTCTCCCATGGCATTAAACTTGTCTCTTGTATCGTCGATAAGCTCATTCTGCTTCTCTACCGATGATACTGAGTTCTCGATACTCTCGTTGGCACGCCTTGTGTCCTCATTGAGCTTGTTTATAATCTCTGTAATATTGGCTGATGCATCCTTTGTCTGCTCTGAGAGCTGTCTGATTTCATCTGCAACTACCGCAAAGCCCTTTCCTGCTTCACCTGCCCTGGCCGCCTCAATTGAAGCATTGAGAGCAAGCAGATTTGTCTGGTTAGAAATATTGATAATCGACTCAACAAAGCTCTTTACTTCCTCTACCTTAGCTGTAAGACTCTGGATAACTGACACTGTAACATTGCTTGCCTCTGCCACGTTGTGTGCCTGCTCCTTGAGTTCTTCCACAACATCAGCTCCCTGCTTTACGGTCTCATCAGTCTGGCGTGAGGCATCTATCATAGCCTTGATTCCACTTTCTGCATTGTCTGTATTTCCCTGAATATCAACACACATAGCTGCCTGCTTCTGGATAGCCTCCGCAGTGCTCTCTGTGCTGTCTGCTATCTCCTGGATTGAACTATGGCTCACCGCAACAGACTCATCGAGATCATTTAACATGGTCATAGCCTCGTCAAAGTGCTTTGAAATATTCTCCGCAACCATTACCATCTTCTTATTGCTGTCCACCTGTGCCATAGCAGATTCTTTGATTTCTTCCATATTTTCATCGAAGAAATGGGTAAGAAGAATCGTGATGCTGTCTGACGCATATCCCACAAGTACAAGTACAAAAACTGCTATCACATCATTCTGAAGAACTGTACCCCCTATTCCAAGCTGCATTACAAGCCTGATGACGCTGGATATGATTATTACTGCGTTCATCACCATCATCATCTTTATATCCAGATATATCATCGCTGCAATAACAAGAGGCAGGGCATATGTCCATGTACCGATTGTTGAATTGATCAGTGCGATAATAAAATATCCTGCTGTCATGGCGCTTACAAGTATAAGCGCACCTGTTCTGCTGTCTCTTTTTGTAATAAATGCAATTACAGCTATTACTATTACTGCTATTGCCGCAACAAGCTGTATACTTATCCTGGTAATATCTGCATCTTTTGTCCCAACTGCTGCAAATAACGTAAATGCTATATATGCAAATACTATGATTACCGCCAGGAATACACGTTTGTTGGCTCTGTTATACTGTTGACTATTCATAAAATCCCCCTTCTTTTGTTTGAGTTTTTAGAGTAGCTTTATTATACAACATTTTTTTATAATAATCCACTACTATTTAGTGCCAACGTACCATTTTTCTCATTTTGCTCCTGATTTGAAGAAAATTCTCCTTTCAAATAAACATTTACACAAAAACACCCGGCAGTTATCCTGCCGGGCATCCTGTAAAAAAATATTTATTCTTTAACTCCACCAAGTGTAAGTCCTGTAACAAAGTATTTCTGTAAAAACGGGTAAATACATATGATCGGAAGCATTGTTATAATTGTTGCTGCGGCACGAACTGAGGTAGGTGTAACTGCACCTACAGCATTTTTCAATGTTTCTGCTGATCCTCCCTGATTTGTTACAGCTGAAAGAAGCTTCATAAGCTCATACTGTAATGTAGTAAGCTTTGTATTCATACGGTTATAAAGCATTGCATCAAACCATGAGTTCCACTGTCCTACTGCTACGAATAAAGCTACTGTCGCATATACCGGTTTGCAGAGAGGTGAATAAATCTTCAGAAAAATGGTGGTATATCCTGCACCGTCAAGCTGCGCTGATTCCTCTAAGCTGTCAGGAATTCCATTCATATAGGTCCTGATAACAAGCATGTTAAACGCACTGACCATTCCAGGGACTACATAAACCCAAAAACTATTGGTAAGCCCAAGTCCCTTGTACAGGAGGAAGGTAGGGATTAATCCACCATTGACATACATTGTGATAACCCAAAACAGGGATAAACCTCTTTTGAACAAAAATCTTTTTCTGCTGACTATAAAAGCAAGGATTGCATTTGCCACCAGTGCTAAGACTGTTCCAATTATTGTTCTGGCAACAGTAATGTATGCTCCTGTTATAAGATTATCTTTTTGTAAAACCGTTATATAATTCTTCCAGGTAAACTTTCTTGGTAAGAGGTAAATTCCACCTCTTAATGCATCTGTACCATCATTAAGCGATATCGCAAGTGTATTAAGCACCGGATAAAGCGTTATGATCAAAAACAATACCATAATGATGCAATTTACAATTGGAAATATACTTATCTTCTTTTTCTTTTTGCTCTTTACAGAGCCTGCTGTTATATCTGCCATCGTACAAGACCTCCTTAAAACAACTGCTCTTCACCATTATGTTTGGCAATTTTATTTGCAATAAATATAAGAATTATACTTACCACACTCTTGAATATACCTGCTGCAGTACCTATTGCATAATCTCCCTGGCTTATGCCCCATTTAAGTACATAAATATCAATAGTCTGTGATACTTTCTGTATCAGACCGTTTCCTAAGAGATACTGTATCTCAAATCCTGCATTTAAAACATTACCTACATTCATAAGAAGAAGGATTATGATAGTTGGTTTGATTCCCGGCAGTGTTACGTACTTGATCTTTGCCCAGCGTCCCGCTCCATCAATAGATGCTGCTTCGTAAAGTGAAGGATCTATTGATGTAATGGCTGCAAGATATATGATTGCATTCCATCCTGTTTCTTTCCATACATTGGCAAATGCCACTATCGGCCAGAAATATCCCGTATGTGCGAAAAAGTTTATCGGTTGGTCTATAATATGCATATTTACAAGGAACTCATTTACAATACCTGTTCCTGAAAGCATATCGTGTAAAATACCTGTTACAATGATCCATGAAAGGAAATGTGGAAGATATGATATAGTCTGTACTACTTTCTTTCCACCCTTTGATGCAATCTCATTAAGTAAGATTGCAAATGCTATGGCTGTGACAAAAGTTACAACCAGATTGATAACGCCCATTGCGAGTGTATTTCTTATAACACGGATAAATGTCATATCCGAGAACAGCATCTTGAATTTGTCCAATCCAACAAATGCAGAATGAAATATACCAAGTCTTGGTTTGTAATCCTGAAATGCCATTGCCCAGCCAGCGAGCGGCAGATAATAGAATATGACTCCATATGCCACCATTATTGCTGCCCAGAACAGCAGCACTTTCTGGCGTTTGACTTCTTTCCATGTAATTTTTGTTCTAGGTTTTCTGACCTTTTCTTTTTTGTTTTCTCTCGTTAATGACATGACACCACTCCTTAAAAGGCAGCAGGCAGATAAAACGCTATTACATCTGCCTGCCTTAAATTTCATTTAAGCTTTATTTGAACTTAGCAGCCTGCTCTAATCTTTTATCAAGCTCAGTCTGTAATTCATCCAGGAAATCCTGTGGATTGCATGCATTGTATGCATCCATGTATGTATCCCATGCTTTGTCAAAGTTTTTTGCCATAACAACCTGTGGAAGCTGCTCATGCTTAACTTCGCCAATCTTTGTCCAGGCTACTCCACCAGGAGTGCTTGTGTTAAAGTTGTTAGAATATGACCACATCGGATACCAATCTCCAGGTGCATCGTTTGTTCCAAGCATTTCAACGTATGTCTTAACACCATAGGCATCGAAAGCTTCTTGTACATCACTGTTAAGACCATCATAGAACTCTCTTGCCTGTCCATCAGGTTTGTTGGCATTGATTCCATCATCACTTGTTCCATTGTACTGTGGGAAGTATGAGTATGAGCATAAATGAGAAGCCTTGTATGCTGTATCAGAAGCCTGCTTTCTCTCATCTGCTGTTCTGTAGAACTCACCATTCTCATCTACTTCATAGTCAGTACCCTTGACACCCCAGAATCTGAGATTGTGGATATCCTGATCAAGAAGATCATTTACAAACTTCATGGCCGCATCTACATCATCACAGGCTGTTGTAACAGCAAGACCTGTTGCCTCGTTGAAAGCACCGCCTGCATTGTGCCACTGATTGTCACGGCCGTCGATTGTTACAGGTACCGGAATGTAATCGCATCCCTGCTCAGCAAGACCTGCCTGTTTAATTGCATCACCTGCTGTGAATGCAAAATCCCACCACTGGTCAATCATTCCAAGTACACGTCCTGTAGAAAGCTTAGAGATATATTCATCATATGTCTGTGTGAATGACTCAGGATCTACAATTCCCTTATTATACTCTTCATTGAGCTTCTTGAAATATTTAACTGCTGTATCAGATGTATTATAGTCAAGTATTTTCTTTGTATCAGGATCTACCATACATGATCCATCGTTTGGATATCCGTCAAGGAACTGTGGTGCATTCTCAAGACAGAAATATCTCCAATCCTCACAAAGGATTGTATATGGAATATTTTCTGTTCCATCAGCCATTGTTGGATTTGCTTCATTATATTTCTCGATGAGGTCAAAATACTGATCCAGTGTCTTGATCTGCGGATAGTTAGCCCATTTAAGTACTCTTGCCTGGATCCAGAATGCCTCGTCATTGTGTGTGCAGACTTTCTCGTCTCCCTTTATGCAGCTAAACTGTGGTATCCAGTAGATATGTCCGTCATCCTGACGAAGTTTTTCCCACTCAAGTTCTGTGAAAAGATTTTTGATGTTTGGATATTTCTCGATGTAGTCATCCAGTGGAACAAGTGCACCTGCTTCATATAACTGCTTCTGTCCACTTGCACCTTCAATGAAATCAGGATACTCGCCACCTGCGATCATTGTTCCGACTGCCTCATCTGCTGTCTGTCCGGTAAGCCAGGTTTCCTTTACCCTTACACCTGTCTTTTCCTCGATGATCTTCTGGATTTCATTATCATCATTGATTTCAGATCCCGGTACAGCAAAGAATGCATCAAACTCTTTCACACCTCCGGAGCTACCTTTTTTGCCACTATCATTACCACATCCGGCAAACATTGTTGCTGCCATAGTAGCCACAAGCAGCATGCTTACAATTTTTTTTCTTCTCATATTGTAATGTCCTCCCTTTTGATAACTTAATTTTATACTTTTTAAGTTTTCAAACAATCGGAGTAACTATAGTCAAAAACAGGGTAAACTATAGTTTCTCGAAAAAACTATAATTTACCCTGTTTTGCAGTAATATATATTATTCTCCACTTTGCATCTGCCGTCTGAAACGCGCCGGTGTGCAGCCTTTTACCTGTATAAACCTGTTCACAAAATAATCCATATCATGATATCCGACTTCCTCTGCTATCTGTATTATCTTCTTATCAGTCCTAAGCAGAAGCTCTGCCGCACGTTCCATCCTGTAATTGTTCAGATAATCCTTAAAGGACTGTCCGTATTTTTTTCTGAAAAGCTGCCCTAAGTATGCACTGTTTACATAATACTTCTCACTCAGGCTCTTAAGCGTGATGTTCGTGGCATAATTGTCTCTTACTTCCTTTTCTACCATGCCGATCACACCTCTTGACACATTTTTTCTAAGCTGCGACAGATAATCACCATACTCACAGCAAAATCTGGTCATATGTGCACGGCTTCCCCTCTCAATACCGGTCTTAAAGCTGCTCTCACTTATGAGTCGCAAAATCTCCTGCTGATTTACATTATCATCCTGCTCACTTGCCAGGTGTATGAACTGAAACAACAGATAATTGATATTTAAGTTCATGCTTTCCCCATTCATACCCATGCTGGACATCTCATCATAAAATGTGGCAACTGCATTTCTTATCTCAACATGGTTGTTCTGTTCCACTGTCCTAAGCAGCTCATCCAGACTATCTTTACAAAGCACTATTCCATCTGCCGATATCTTTACTTCATCCTCATAGTAATATATGCTCTTTACTATGCGAAATCCCTGAAACGACCTGAGCATACATGCATTGCCGTATGATCTGGCTATCTTTGATATATCTGATACTTTTCTTCCGACCAGCATAACTATATTCTTTTGTGTATTATCACATATATACCTTCTCAGATCCTCCAGATATTTTCTCTCGTTTTTTGCGGCTTCCTCTGCCATATAATCTGAGCATATAAAGCCTATGTCATACACTTTTTCATTTACCGATACATCAAATACACAATGTGCCGAATCAGCCCCCAGAAAAGCAACACAGCTTTCGTACATCTTGCGCTGTAAGCTTCTCATATCACTATCGAGTATCTCATCACCTGCCGGAAGCTGCTCCACCTGTATCTCAACATACCTTGCTCCACCCTCACACCTCATATTTTCTTTTACATAGTTCAGGTTTACTTCATCATATTTGCCCCGTATCAGAGATATCAGGTGTCCTGCAAGGTATGCCTGTTTCATCTTTTTGTTATCCTCGTCGATCTTGTTTTTCTCGTTTTTGAGCACAAGAACCTTGTTTAGTACCTTAAGCAGCATCTCCTTGTCCACCGGCTTTAGTATGTAATCCGTACAGTCATTCTGCATAGCCTGCTGCGCATAGCTAAAATCTGCATAACCGCTTAATATCACAAAATACACATCTGATTTTTTATCTTTTCTCAAAGTCTCAAGCAGCTCAAGTCCTGTCATCTCCGGCATCCTTATATCGGCTATGACCAGATCCACATTCTCATTTTCAAGAAACTGCAGGGCTTCCTTTCCATTTGAGACCATTCCTGCTATCTCAAATCCTTCATTTTCCCAATCAATGATCACCTTAAGCCCCTGT
>ENA-ORCP01002176-ORCP01002176.1-human-gut-metagenome-genome-assembly--contig:-NODE-2176-length-15937-cov-6.052963_pt1 | contig 15937 bp, 8 predicted proteins | sample MGYA00242990_ERZ507991 | MGnify/ENA primary metagenome ERZ507991 (study PRJEB26167, sample SAMN06115496) | human gut metagenome | host: Homo sapiens | place: China:Henan | collected 2015-05-07 | study... | reverse complement strand
TGGCGTTGATCCGGGCCGCGACCTGCGTACGGAGTCCCTGGAAAATAAGCTGAAATGCAATGAATGATAGTGCCAAAAAACGCCACCGGGTGCAAAGGTGCTGTGAATCAGCCGTGATTTCTGACCATAAAATGCTATTCAACGCCCTCTGAACAGATATTATAGATTATTGAACAAAAATTCATGTTGGGTTAATATTTTTTTTGACAATTTTGCTATCGTTTTCAGTGCGCATCAAACAGCGGGCTGCAACCATGGGAAATATTCTAACCGAAAAACTGATATTAATTAATGAAAAAAGCATTGCAATTTGCCCTGGCGACCTGCGCGGCTCTTTCGGTGAGCGCGCAGACGCCTGACTTATTCAATCCTTACAGGTCCACTGAGCTCCGACTGCCCTCGGTGCCCCTTGTCACCTCTGACCCCTACTTTTCAATCTGGTCACCTTTTGACAAACTTACCGACGGCTCGCCCCGTCATTGGACCGATGAGGAGAAGCCTCTTGAGGGACTTGTACGCGTTGACGGCAAGAATTATCGTTTCATGGGCGTGAAGAACGCCACACTCGAGACTATTGTTCCCATGGCCGATGAGGCCGAGTGGGAAGCGGCCATGACCCGCGAGACTCCCGCCAAGGGCTGGGAGAAGCCTGGATTCAACGATTCGGGTTGGAAACGTGCCAAGGCCGCTTTCGGCTCACCCAATCTCAGCAATGTGCGCACTCGCTGGAATGATGAAAACAGCGACATTTATCTGCGCCGCGTAGTGGAGCTGACTCCTGCCGATCTTGAGGGCGACCTGTTCATGGTTTATTCCCATGACGACGCTCTGACCATCTTTATCAACGGAACCAAGATCACAACTTCGGAACCTACATATAAAGAAGGTGTGAAAATGCAGCTTGCCGAGGATGTAAGGAAGCTTCTGCGTCCGGGCAAAAACGTTATCGCCGCCCACTGCCACAACAACGGCGGAGGCGCTTACACTGACTTCGGTCTCTATCGCAACGTGAGCCCCGACGACGGCTCAACTCTCACGGCAAAACAGAAGAGTTGCGATGTGATGGCTACTTCGACTTACTATACATTTGAATGCGGTCCCGTGGAACTTGATGTGGTTTTCACGGCCCCTATGCTGATTGACAACTACGACCTGCTTTCCTCGCCGATAAACTATATCTCGTATCAGGTGCGCTCAGTTGACGGCGCCGACCACAGCGTGCAGCTGATGCTCACCGCGTCGCCCCGCATTGCGCAGAACAAGTCGAGCCAGCCAACACGTACATCGATTGTGAACCACAATGGAGTGACCTATGCCAAGACCGGCACTATTGAGCAGCCTATCCTCGCCAAGACCGGCGACCATATCTGCATTGACTGGGGTTATCTCTATCTGCCCGCAATTAACGGAAGCGTCTGCATCAATTCCGATGACGCCATCAAGTCCGAGTTCCTGCGCAACGGCCGCCTTCCGGCAACGGAGAACGAAATCAATTCCTACAAGGCCACCGATATGCCCCTCATGGCTTATCTCCACGATTTCGGCAAGACCCGTCAGGCAGCAAGCTACGCCATGATAGGCTACGATGAAATCTATGACATGGAGTATTTTCACAAACGCTATAAAGCTTACTGGGCACATGACGGCAACGTGACGATATTCGATATGTTCAACCGTCTGGCCGGCTCTTACGCTTCAATCATGAACCGTTGCCGTAATTTTGACAAGACCATTTACGATGACGGTTTCAATGCCGGCGGAAAGAAATATGCCGAAATGCTATCCGGAAGCTACCGCCACGTGATTGCCGCCCACAAGCTTTTCAAGGATGATGAAGGCAAACTCCTCTTTTTCTCAAAAGAGAATGATTCAAACGGGTGCGTCAACACTGTTGACCTCACCTATCCCGAGGCACCCCTGTTCCTCATATATAATCCTGAGCTGCAGAAGGCCATGATGACCTCTATTCTTGATTATAGCAAATCAGGCAGATGGACCAAACCTTTCGCTGCGCATGACCTCGGACAGTATCCGCGTGCAAACGGTCAGGTCTACGGCGGCGACATGCCGCTGGAGGAGGCCGGCAACATGCTTACGCTTATAGCCCAATGCTGCAAGCTCGACGGCAACGCAGGCTATGCAATGCCCTATTATGACATTCTGCGCACATGGGCCGATTATCTCTCGGACCACGGGCAGGACCCCGCCAATCAGCTTTGCACCGATGACTTCGCCGGCCATTGGGCCCACAACGCCAACCTGTCCATCAAGGCAATCATGGGTGTTGCCGGTTTTGCCGAGATAGCCAAGCTCAATGGCGACACCGACACATATAATAAGTATATGGGCCGCGCAAAGGAAATGGCCGTTAAATGGGAGTCCGACGCACGCGAAGGCTCTAAGGGCGACCTCCATTACCGTCTGGCTTTTGACCGCGAGGACACCTGGAGTCAGAAGTACAATATGATCTGGGATAAACTCTGGGACCTGAACATATTCCCCAATAACGCCATGCTCACCGAAATCAACTATTATCTCAAGAAGCAGAACCAATACGGACTGCCTTTGGATTGCCGCAAGGATTACACCAAGAGCGACTGGATAATGTGGACTGCCGGAATGGCGCCAGATAAAAAAACTTTTGCTAAATTTGTAGACCCGCTTTACAGCTATATCCATGAGACACAGACCCGAGTGCCAATCAGTGACTGGTATGACACGGTTACCGGACGCAAAACCGGGTTCATGGCTCGCTCCGTAATCGGAGGCCATTGGATGGGCGTTTTTGTGGACCGTATGAACGGCTTCAAAAAGTAAGGCGCTTGCGCATAGTTAACCCTTGAATTATATCAATCTTACCAATCTAATAATCATCACTATCACTAATCGCAATGAAACTGCCAAAATTACAGAAAGCACTTGGCAACATCCTCCTCGGGTTCATAGCGGCCCTGTTGTGTGGATTCGCCGTATCGTGCAAAGATGATGATGAGAACACCACTAATGTGGAGTTTGACCCATCAAAGCCAGTGGTCATTACCGGCTTCACTCCTGAAACCGGAGGCTACGAGGAGCAAATCATAGTAAAAGGTCAGAACTTCGGTACTGACAAGAACCGTGTCACACTTACCATAGGCGGAATAAAGGCCGTGGTAATCAATGTGATGTCCGACAAACTCTACGGTATAGTACCGGCCCGCGCCTTCTCAGGTGAAATCGTGGTAACCGTAACCGATGCTGAAGGAAATCAGTATTCCGGAAAATCAGAAAAGAATTTCGTTTATCAGGCACAGAAAGTAGTAGGCACTCTCTGCGGATATCAGAACGACAATGATACGCAGGGCGAGCAGTGGGGCTCCTTCGACATCTGCAGCGGATTCAACTCTGAAGGCTGTCTGGCATTCGATCCTCTTTATCCAAACCGTCTTTACATCTGCTACGACGGTGCCCACAAGATTGCACAGCTTGACCTTGACACACGTGAGGCATCGCTGCTTATGTCGGCCAACAAATTCGGCGACAGGCGTCTGCGTAACATCGATTTCACAGCCGACGGCAAGTACATGCTCGTTTCCACTGACCGCGATGACAACGGTCAGAAATCAACAAGCGTATGGATTGTTACCCGTAATTCAGACGGCACATTCAGCGACCGCTCGTCATGTCAGCCCCTGGTGGCCTACAAGCAGTGTAACGGAGTGGCCGTTCACCCCGTAAACGGTGAAATTTACTTCAACAGCTACGAAAACGGTCAGCTTTTCCGCATGAATCTTCAGGATTATTTCGACGCTATCACTCCTGATCCCGAAACCGGCGAGTCAAAAGGCTGGACAGGTTATCTTGAGGACGGCGCCTTCACTGAACTTTTCAAAATCCAGGATCCCTCCTACGAGTTCCAGATTACTATCCATCCTTCAGGCGACTTTGCTTACATCACTGTAATCAACCGCAACTATATCCTTCGCACCGACTATAACTGGGAGAAGAAAGAGTTCACAACGCCTTACGTGGTAGTGGGCCAGAACGGAGCAGCCGGCTGGGTTGACGCCGTAGGCACTAACGCCCGCGTGAACCGTCCGTATCAGGGCGTGTTCGTGAAGAACCCCGAATATGTGGCTGAAGGCCGCGATGATGTCTATGACTATTATTTCGCTGACTGCCTGAACTTCTGCGTTCGCTACATCACTCCGGAAGGTCTCGTGCGCACCTATGCCGGCCGCGCACCTTCAACCAACGGTAACATCTGGGGAACAGAGGACGGCGCTCTCCGCACCGCCGCACGCTTCCGCGACGTGACCGGTATGGCCTACGATGAGAACCGCGATATGTTCTATGTGCTTGACCACAATAACCGCCGAGTGCGCACCATAGGTTCAGAGGACGCCTCAACCGTCACTCCTCCTTCGGAACCCGAAACCGGCGATGACACAAATCAGTAATCCAATAAGCCCTAAAGCTTTTTAAACCATAAAAAACCAAATGAAACAGCGATTATTAATGCTCTTTGCAGCCCTCACGCTCATTTCAGGGCTGGCAAAGGCAAAGACTATAACGGGCAAGGTGCTCGATGCTGCCGATGATGAACCGATTATCGGTGCGTCAGTGATTGTCAAGGGGGGCACTGTGGGTGTCACCACCGATATTGACGGTAAATTCGTTATTGATGTGCCTGCATCGGCCAAAACCCTGGTGTTCACCTACGTTGGTATGCAGCCTCAGGAAGTGGCCGTGAAGACCATTCCGTCGGAGAACTTCGTGGTTCGCCTGTCGTCCAACAACAGCCTCGATGAAGTTGTGGTAACCGGTATGGGTACCCGTAAGAAAATCACTCTTACCGGTGCGGTCACCAACGTGAACATGGGCGACCTCAAACATTACAGCACCTCCAACCTCTCGAATGCTCTTGCCGGTAACGTTCCGGGTATCATTGCCATGCAGACCTCAGGTCAGCCCGGTAAGAACAAATCGGAGTTCTGGATTCGCGGTATCTCCACTTTCGGTGCCGGTTCAGGCGCCTACATTCTCGTTGACGGTTTTGAGCGCGAAAGCATCGACGACCTGAACATCGAGGATATCGAGAACTTTACAGTGCTCAAGGATGCCTCGGCAACCGCAATCTACGGTTCGAAGGGTGCCAATGGCGTTGTGCTCATCACCACCAAGCGCGGTAAGGAGGGTAAAATCAAAATCAGCGCAAAAGTTGAGACCTCTTACAACTCCCGCACAAAAACTCCCGAATTCGTTGACGGATTGACTTACGCCTCACTTCTCAACGAGGCCAACATAACCCGCAGCAAGGGTACGTATTTCACTCCTACCGAACTTGAACTTTTTGCCAACGGCCTTGACCCCGACCTCTATCCTAACGTTGACTGGAAAGACCTCATCCTTAAGGACGGCGCAATGAGCTACCGTGCCAACCTCAACCTAAGCGGCGGCGGCTCTACAGCACGTTATTATGCATCAATCTCTTACGTTGAGGATGAAGGTATGTACAAAACCGATGCCACTCTGCGCGACCGCTACAACACCAACGCCAACTATCGCCGCTGGAACTACCGCGTGAACCTCGATATCGACATCACCAAGACAACCCTTCTGCGCATCGGTACTGCCGGCGACCTCTCGCTCCGTAACGCTCCGGGTCAGGGCGATACAGATACATGGAACTCTCTCTTTGGTTACAACGCTATCCTTACTCCTATCATGTATTCCAACGGTTACGTGCCTATGATCAACATGAACCGTGACGACTTCCGCACCAACCCGTGGGTAATGACCACTCAGACCGGTTACAAGCAGGAATGGAACAACAACCTGCAGAACAACGTTTCGCTCGAGCAGGATCTCGGCTTCATCACTGAAGGCCTCCGCTTTGTGGGCCGTTTCGGATATGACACTTACAACTACAATTACATCAACCATATCCAGCGCCCCGACTGCTGGTATGTCAACGGCCGCGACAGCAACGGCGAGCTTATCTTCGACAAAATCAAGGACCGCATTGACATGCATCAGGAATCGGGCAACGATGGTTCGCGCCGCTCATTCCTTGACCTCCTCCTTTCATGGAACCGCGAGTTCAACGGCGGCCACAACGCAGGCGCCACAGTGAAATACACCTACGACTCCAGCATTGCCACTCAGAACATCGGCGATGACCTCAAGAACAGTATTGCCCGCAAGAACCTTGCCTTGGCAGGTCAGGTGACCTACAACTGGAAATACCGCTACTTCCTTGACGCCAACTTCGGTTACAACGGTTCGGAAAACTTTGCAAAGCATCACCGCTTCGGTTTCTTCCCTGCAGCTTCAGTGGCATGGAACATTGCCAGCGAGCCTTTCATGGAACCCACACGCAAGGTTCTCGACCTCCTGAAGGTGCGCTTCTCATACGGTAAGGTAGGTAACGACAACATGGGCGACATCCGCTTCCCCTACCTTTACACCCTTGATTATGCAGGCGACAATGTATATAACTTCGGTACAATCAACGAATCCACCCGCGGCGAATACCAGCACGGTATGCACTACACCGCCCTCGCCTCGCGCAATGTTACATGGGAAGTCGCCACGAAGAAGGACGTAGGTATCGACCTCGGACTGTTCAACAACACCTTCACCCTTACAATGGACTACTTCCACGAGAAACGTAACGGTATCTACATGGCCCGTAACTTCCTGCCCGCATCGCTCGGTCTGGAATCAGTGCCCTGGGCCAACGTGGGTTCAATGAAGCAGGAAGGTTTCGACGGCCACTTCGCCTACACCAACCGCTTCGGTGAATTCAACCTCACACTGCGCGGTAACATCACTTACAGCAAGAACACAATTCTTAACTATGATGTTGAGAACAACGTTTATCCCTATCAGTATCAGACCGGCCACCGCTTCAATCAGGTTCGTGGTCTTATCTCGGAAGGATTGTTTGCCGATTATGAAGATATCCGCAACTCGCCCAAGCAGATGTTTGGCGACGTTCAGCCCGGTGACATCAAGTACAAGGATGTGAACGGTGACGGTGTGGTAGACTCGAACGATGAGGTGGCAATCGGTGCAACCAGCACCCCGAGCCTCATCTACGGTCTCGGTGCATCGCTCCAGTGGCGTGACTTCGATTTCAACGTCCACTTCCAGGGCAGCGGCAAATCAACCGTGATGATTCAGGGCAAGACCGTATGGGCCTTCAGCCAGGACCGCTACGGACAGATTCTCTCTGACCTCGTGGAGAACCGTTGGGTCGATGCCGAGACAGCCGCAACCATCGGTATTCCGGCCAATGAAAACCCCAATGCCTCTTATCCCCGCCTGGTTTATCTTCAGGGCAATGCCTCGCACAACAACTACCGCTCATCGAGCTACTGGATGCGTGACTGCAGCTACCTGCGTCTGAAAAACCTCGAAATCGGTTACACTCTCCCCAAACATATCCTTCAGGCCATACATTTCGAAAACTGCCGTTTCTTCCTTCAGGGCACCAACCTCGTTACCTGGACCAACTTCAAGCTGTGGGATCCTGAAATGGGCAGCAACAACGGCGAGGCCTACCCGCTCACCAAGTCAGTAACAGTAGGACTTCAAATCAACATCTAATCTCTGAACCTATCATGAAAAAATATATTGCATTATCCATCCTTGCCGCTGCCGGCGGAGCCTGGGCGCTCACTTCATGCAGCGACACTCTGGATGCCGACAAATATCTCGATGACCGCCGCACAATAGAATCGGTGTTCACCGACATCAACCAGACCAACGGCTGGCTTTCACAGGCCTTCTCATTCCTTCGCGGCGACCTTGCCGAGGTGCGAACCAAAGAGGGAGCTTACTTCCAGTGTTTCGCCGACGACATGTACTTCGGCGACCGCGACCCGAACAAAGGCGACGGCTACTCTTACATGGAATCCTACAATGCGCTCAAGCAGGGCGACTATGACGAGAACTTCGGCTCAGGCGCATGGACCAATGCCTACAAGGGCATCTATCAGGCTTCGATTTTCATTCACAACATTGACATGAATGAAAAGCTCACTCCTACGGAGCGCCGCGACATGAAGGGTCAGGCCCGATTTGTGCGCGCCTACTATTACTGGCTGCTTCTGCGCCGCTACGGTCCGGTGCCCATCATGCCTGATGAGGGCGCAGACTACACACTCTCCTATGATGAACTCTCAATTCCCCGCAGCACTTACGAGGATGTGGCCCAGTACATTGCCAAAGAGATGGAGCAGGCCGCTACCGAGCTTCAGTCATGGAGCCGCTTCCAGGGCAATACTGACGCAACTTCAATTATCCGTCCTACCCGCGGCGCCGCTCTCGCAACCCGTGCACTTGCCTATATTTATGCGGCCAGCCCTCTGGCCAACGGTCAGCTGGCCAACGGCTATCACCCCGCACAGGTAGGTGACGGTTTCGCCAAGAACTTCCTGAACAAAGACGGTCAGCCGCTGCTCGGTCTCACCTACGATGAGTCGAAATGGGCACGCGCAGCAGCAGCCTGCCGCGACGTCATCGAATGTCCGGCCAACTATGAGCTGTATCATGCCGGCGTGAACGAAGTGGACAACCGCACTACCGGTTACCCGCGCACAATCACACCTCCGGCCGACGGCGACTTCTCAACCAAAAACTGGCCTGAAGGCTGGGCCGACATTGACCCCTATCTCTCGTACCGCGACCTTTTCAACGGCGCCGTAGGTCTTGATAACTCTGAAATTATCTTCACTCGCGGCTACAATGCCGGTCCTGAAGGCAATCTTAAGTGGCATCAGGGCGTCGATGGTTTGGTGACTCATGAGCTTCCCAACTCGCTCTTCGGCTTCAACTGCCACGGCCTTACCCAGAAGATGGTGGATGCCTACTATATGAACGATGGCGGGGATGTTCCCGGCAAAGACAGCGAAATGAACGGCGGTGACGGCTCGGAACGCAGCAAGGGATGGACTACCAACCGCGGCGAGATGGCTTACACCAAATACCCTCCCCTCGGACCCGGCGTATCAATGCAGTATGCCAACCGTGAGCCTCGTTTCTACGCCAGCGTAGCCTTCAACGGCTCTTACTGGTGGGATGCATGCCCCACGCGTAACAACAAGTACATGCAGATATTCTACTGGCGCGGAACCACATCGATCAGCAACTCCGACGGTACGAAAACCACATTCAACAACGGTTTCTCCAACGGTTCGTACTATCTGCGCACAGGTATCGGCTGCAAGAAATGGGTTAATCCCAATGATTACCGTACAGTCAAGGATGGCAACGATTATGACCACATTGTCCACAAATGGGAGCCTGCCATACGCTATGCCGACATACTTCTGCTCTACGCCGAAGCCCTTAATGAGCTGACCGGTTCTTATCAGGTTGCTTCATGGGACGGCTCGCAGACTTACACCATAAGCCGCGATGTGAACGAGATGAAGCGCGGTATCCGCCCGGTTCGCTGCCGTGCCGGTCTGCCCGACTATACAACATCGGAATATGGCGACCAGCGCACACTTCGCGACAAAATCAAACGCGAGCGTATGATTGAGTTGCTCGGCGAAGGCAAGCGCTACTACGACCTGCGCCGCTGGATGGATGCTCCTGTTGAGGAGGCCAAAACGGTTTATGGCTGCAACATCATGATGACCGAGAAGCAGAAAGATGATTTCCAGCGTATTATCCGCGTGTACGACCTGCCAACCATCTTCACTGACAAGATGTATTTCTGGCCCATCTCTTTCAGCGAGCTAAAGCGCAACAAGAATCTGGTTCAGAATCCCGGCTGGCAGACTCATGATTAATACATTAAACACCCTCTTAATATCATTGAAACATGAAATTTTCAACAATATATAAATCACTGCTTCTTGCCGCAGTAAGCACCGCTGCACTCGGAACAGCCACTTCGTGTAACGATGAATGGACTGAAGAGCAGTACACCCAGTATGCCAGCTTCAAGGCTCCGCTTGACACCGAAGGCAACAGCGTGGGCGTGACCACCGTGTATGTTCCTTACACCCGCTCCAACGAGGACGGTTCGCCCCTTTATGGCGAACAGGGTCTGTCGAGCTATAATCTTCCGGTAATCATAAGCGGTTCAACCGAAAATTCGGCAAACCGAACAATCCACTTCGCTCCCTCCGATACGCTCGATATTCTCAACCGCGCCCGCTTCAGCGAAACGCGCCGCGAGCTCTGGTACATGGACATGAGTCAATATGCTTCTTATCCGGAGACGCTTGCCATTCCTGCCGGACAGAGCGTGGGTCTTCTCCCCATCAAGTTCGACTTCCGCGGAATTGACCTGATGGACCGCTACGTGCTCCCCATCACAATCGTTGAACGCCCGGAGGACGGCTGCTTCCGCAATCCGCGAAAGAATTATGCCACAGCTATGCTTCGTATTCTTCCGTTCACCGACTATTCAGGCGTGTTCCAGGCCACAAACGTGAAGTTCTACCTCGTATCGGGCGGTGTGGTCGATGATGAGCCGGGCGCTATGTCGACCGTTCAGACCTACGTTGTAGATGAAAACACGGTGTTCTTCTATGCCGGTACGTTCAACGAAAGCAGCCAGCTGCGTCGCGATTATAAGATCTATGCCCGCTTCGAGCCCTACGAGCCGGGCGGAAAACGCGGCACGGTCACTCTCTACACTGACAATGAGAAGATGAAATTTGTGCAGAACAAGCTCGCCACTTTCACAATCATAGAGCAGGACGATGAGGTTCAGAGCTACATAATGCGCCGCACACTCATTGTCAATGACATTGACTACACGTTCACTGACTATTCAACTGCCTCGGGTTCAGAAATCACTTACCTGATTCAGGGTAATATGACAATGGAGCGCAAGCTCAACACTCAGATGCCTATCGAGGACCAGATTATTTTTGAATAAAGATTTCCACCAATAATCAAGGAGTGCGTTCAGAGACACCCGAGTGTGTGTTTGGACGCACTCTATCAATAATGAAAATGTCGATACTATCCCGATTTCCTATAGTGGCCGTATGCCTGACGGGTTCATGGCTTGCGGCAGGTGCCGCCGTTGATTCCACGCCCCGCATATTCTGGGACATTGCTTCGGAATCAACAGTGTTTGCCCGAAACAATTCCTACACCGGTTATTCACGCCTCATAGAGCTGACCGACGGACGGTTGCTTGCAGTTGTGGAGAACGCGGGCATCAAAATAGCATTCAGCGATGACAAGGGTGCCACATGGTATGGCGAAAAGAAAATAGCAACGAATCCGCAGGGCATAGCCGAGTGCGTGCCAGACTTGCTGCAACTGTCGGACGGCACAATAATCGTGGGTTACAACCCGCGACCGTCATCACCCTATTCCGCCGAACGCAAATTCGGCATCCGTTGCCGCCTGAGCAGCGACGGGGGCGCTTCATGGAGCGATGAAATATACATCTACGATGCTTCGCACGATGGGGCCGACGGCTGTTGGGAGCCACATTTCATTCAGCTCCCTTCGGGCGAGCTGCAATGTTATTTTGCTGATGAGAGTCCCTACAGAAGCAGCAATGAGCAGCAGATTTCGGTGTGCCGTTCGTTTGACGGGGGCCACACATGGTCAAGCCCGGAGTGTGTGAGTTTCCGTCCCGGAAACCGCGACGGAATGCCCGCGGCTATTCTGCTCGAGGAGCCCGATGAGATAGTGGTGATTGTGGAGGACAACGGCTGGTACGGCAACATGGGAAACTTCACACCCACCACAGTGCGCTGTCCGCTCGAAACCAATTGGCACGGCTATCATGTGGGAGGCCCCGAAGATGCGAACCGCGATATGATCTACACGTTCAAGCCCGGAGTGAACATGGCGGCGCCTTACATCCGCAAAATAGCGTCGGGTTACACTGTGGCGTCCTGCCAGGGGCTGTATCAGCGCACCGGCGGACAGCTTGACATGTGGGTGGCCGTAGGCGACAAGCGGGCGCGTAATTTCAAGCGTCTGTCACGTCCGTTCGCGCTTCCCGAGTCGGCTTCATCAATGTGGAATTCGCTTGCCGTGATTCAGGATAGCGTGGTTGTGGCCGTGGGCGGATTCAATGGCGGAATCCATATGATAAAAGGCTACCCCATGGAGGCGGCAAGAATAAGCCGCAGTTCATCGGTGAAAATCGACGGGGAGGCCGGAGAAGGAGAAAGCTTCACCTCGGAATCGCGCAAATTGATTCCTATGGGTGCCGAAACCCGCAACGATGCGGCGATTGATATGGCTTACGATGATGCATATTTCTACTTCACGGCAGCTGTTGCCGACAAGACTCCCGATGAGAATAACGACAGGGTAACCCTTTATCTTGACCCTGAAAACAAATGCACGGCATCGTTGGCCAAGGGGCTTTACCGCCTGACGCTCAACATTGACGGCTCGGCCACAATGGCCGCTTCGCTCGGGCGCGCGTGGGGCAAGGACGAGGCCGTTGAGGGAGTGAATTATGCCGTTAACAGCGGCAGTGACGGCTATCTCATGGAGCTGGCAGTGCCCTGGGCGGCTCTTGGCCTTGAAGGGGCAACAAAAGAGGGGCTTATGCGCTTTGCCATAGAGATTGGTGACGGCAGTGAAACGGGGATTGTTACCGATAATATGGCTGATGTCAACACACGCCGTTCCGATTCCTGGATGCCGCTGATTCTTGCAGGGAATGCCGATGCCGGCATTTCCGCGCCGGAAGCTGATTCCGAAGAGAGTGTGAGAATCACTAAGGAGGGCAACCGACTGACCATCGATTCATTCTGCGGAGTGGAGCGCGTAAGAATTTACTCAGTTGCAGGCCAATTGATTGCCGATGAGGCGGTGACTGAACGGCCCGCCACATTCACCGTTGATTTCGCAGGAATGGCCATAGCGTCAGTGATGCTCCGGAATGGTCGAATAATCAACCGAAAAATATAAAAGATTATGTTACGACAAATCATATCCATTACAATACTTGCCGGGGGCGCTGCCGCTATGTGGGGAGCCTCTGCGGAAGCCGTGGGCAAAGCTGTGGAGAATGTTGAACGCGCCATAGCCATAACCGATGCGGCGTGGCGAAAATCAATGAAAGGCTCAAGCACAAACCGCTATATGTCCGATACATACAACACAGCCAACGGAGCTTCGGGAGGAACATCGGACGTGTGGCCGTACACGGCTGCCATAGAGGCTCACTGTTCAGTGCTGGAAGCTCTTGAAAAGCTCAAGAATGACGCGCCGCAGCTTTATGCCGACAATCATGACCGCTACGCAGATCGCCTTAATGAGCTGATTGATAATCTTGAATATTATCGCGGCACCTATCGCCTCAGCTCTTACGCCACAAGCAACCGCGAGCGCAGCCCCTACGCCGTTCCGCGCGCCTCGCAGCGAGGCAAGGCCAATGTTACGGGCATTCTGAATGTGTACGATGACCAGATGTGGATTGCGCGCGAGCTGATTCGCGCCTACCGCCTGACTCAGGACGCCGAATATCTTGACCTGGCCACTTATCTCACTGACTATGTGGTGGAAGGATGGGACTGCTGGCGCGATGAAAACGGAAAAGAATATGGCGGCATCACATGGGGTCCGGGCTACAACTCAAAGCATTCATGCAGCAACGGTCCTATAATCCAGCCCCTCGTGTGGCTCGCTAAAATTTATGCCGACACCGATGCTACGATGGATTACTACTATCGTGACGAGGCCAACGCCTTGACGCACGAGACACGCCGTCGCTCGGAGCTTTATCTTGAATTCGCCCGCAAAGTCTATGACTGGCAGAAGGAGAAACTGCAGCACTCATCTGGGGTTTATTGGGACATGATGGGCGCCGACAATACCATTCAGGTTTCGCGCGGTTACCGTCAGCATGTTGACTGCGGCAATCCTACAGGCAGCTTTTTCAGCTACAACACCGGCACCATGATTTCAGGCGCTTCGGAACTCTACGCCGTTACTGCCGATGCCACCCTCCTCAATGACATAACCCTCACCACGCGCGCTGCCATGAGCACCTTCGCAAAATATGTGAGAAAACATGCCACCTACGAGTTCACAACGGACGAAACGGCTCAAAACGGATTCAACACATGGTTCAACGACGTGCTGATGCGCTCGTTTGTCGATGCTTCGCCATACGAAACTACCTATACGCGCCGCGGGCTTTCGGGATTCCAGACCAATCTTGACTATGCCTACGATAACTATCAGCGCGACGGATTTCTGCCCATCCATCTGCTTGACGGCTGGGGCGATGAAACTGTCACAAAGGCATTCCATCAGTTTGCGTTCGCGTCAGAATATGCCTTGCTGGCCGTGTGGACCATCGAGGCCGATGAGCGTGCTGCAATAGTCGCCGTGGAGGCAGACGCAAAGGAGGTTGACGATACCGTCTATAACCTCAATGGAATACGCCTTGGCAGCCTAAAAGAGGTGGGCGACGGACTCTCTCGTGGACTTTATATTGTGGGTAACAGTAAGATGATTCTTGGAAAATGAGACGCAGTTCACTTTTGATATCGCTCATGCTTGCAGTGACCGCTTCGGCAGGGGGCAATGACTGGATGGCTATGCTGCCCGGCGATGCACTTGTGCGTCAGCTTTCAATACCGGGTGCACACGACTCGGCCACCGGCTGCGGATTTACCGAAAGCTCCTCTTTTCTCGGCTCAATAGCGGGCATCACGCAGGTGCTTACCATTGGTGAGCAATGGGACGCCGGCGTGAGGGCCTTTGACCTCCGGCCGGCCTACAGGAAAGAGGATGGTACGGTGGCTCTTCATCACGGGGCTTTGGAAACCAGCGTGAGCCTGCGCGAGGCGCTTCAGACCCTCGCCGACAAGCTTGCGGCCAACCCCGAGGAGTTTGCCGTTATAGTGATGCGCCATGAGAGCGAGGGCGATTCCAACGCGCCTGAGTGGGCCGATGCGGTCAAAACGGTGTTTGATGAATTTGATGACCGGCTTGTGGCCTTTTCCGGCTCGCTCTCGGTGAGTCAGGTTCGCGGCAAAATCTTAGTAATGACCCGCGATTCATTCGGTTCTGCTAAAGCCGGAGTTATAAGCGGATGGAGCCATAGCGAGCATTTTGCCGACCAGCAGGGCGCCGTGGTGGGTCTCGGCCGCAACAAGGCTAAAATGTTCGCCCAGGATTTCTACGAGTGCGGCACGGCTGAGCGCAAGATAGCCGCCGTGACGGCCATGCTTGACTATTCCACCGCCAACACAGCCGCCACCACATGGGTTATGAACAACACCTCGGGCTATACCGGCTCAATAGGTTTCAACTCCAACATCACGGAGCTGGCATCGGCATCAAACAGCGCCATGGCTCACTATCTTGAAACGAGTCAGGCAGGCCGCACAGGCATAGTGATGATGGATTTTGCGGGCGCTGACCTTAACGGAGCTACCCGCGTGGAAGGCGCGCGGCTTGTCGATGCTATAATTGACCAGAACCGCCGCTATCTTGACTGCAGCGCCATTGCTGAAGTGGGAGTGGATGGCATGGATAATGACGCTAATGCTGCTGTTTATAATCTGTCAGGTATCTGCGTGGCTGTCGGCTCAACTTCAATAAGCTCATTGCCCGCGGGCATCTACATAATCAACGGCAAGAAGATCCGCAAATAACCCATAGCTAAAGGCATGTAGCACGGGTGATACGGTGCATATAGGGTAGGGGGGAGGACAGTATCACAGCTGCGCGCCTGAAAAACAGTAGTAGGCCACTGCAAGCCATAGGCGAAGCTGTGGTATCGATGCCAATTGATATATCAGCGCCGCGTTGCGGTGCAACTTCAAAAAAGCAATGTAATTAGCTGGAAGCCATAGCTTAGGTTAACCGCGTGCGGCCGCCCCGTGGAAGTCGTAACACACTGATATCAACCCCGGAGTGTTCTAGTGGTCGGAAGATTTAGCCACACTTGAATGTCAGTTGTTCTAAATAAAAAAGTCATGACAACTGGAACCAA
>ENA-ORCP01002175-ORCP01002175.1-human-gut-metagenome-genome-assembly--contig:-NODE-2175-length-15954-cov-46.173144_pt1 | contig 15954 bp, 11 predicted proteins | sample MGYA00242990_ERZ507991 | MGnify/ENA primary metagenome ERZ507991 (study PRJEB26167, sample SAMN06115496) | human gut metagenome | host: Homo sapiens | place: China:Henan | collected 2015-05-07... | reverse complement strand
TTCCTCCGCGCCGGAAATGTACCCGCCTTCGGACAGCATCTGAATCGCGCGCTTGCTTGCGTCAAACTCCACCGGCAGCGTCACCAGCGCGAACACAGTCGACGCGGCGAACAAGCCGATGCCGATGTACACCAGCGGCTGCCACGCGAAAATCAAGCCGAGAATGAACATCGGCGTGGAGAGCGACGAACAGATATTCACCGCCGGAACGATAGCGGAGCGCAGGTTCAGCGGCGCGTAGTTCTCCAGCTTCTGCATGGCGTGGCCCGCCTCGTGCGCGGCGATGCCCATCGCGGCAATGCTGTTGCTGCTGTACACGCCGTCGGAGAGATTGAGAACTTCCTTCGACGGGTCGTAGTGGTCGGTCAGTTCGCCGGACACATGCCCGACGCACACGCGGGTGTTGCCGTTGCGGCGGAGCAAATCCGCGACCATCTGACTCGCCGTCAGACCGCACTTAGCGGGAATCCGGCTGCACTGCGCATAGGCGCTTTTCACCTTCGCCTGCGCAATCAGGCCGAGAATCAGACCGGGGATAATCAGCAGATACGTCCAGTCCCAATAATAATAGTAGGGCATTTTGTTCATTCCTTTCTGAAATTCACCGGAAAGCATTTTCCCCGGTTTTCTCTTATCCTATCACATCTGCCGCGCAAGTGCAAGCGGACAAAAACACCGAAAATGTTCAAATTGTGCGTTTTTCGTCCGCGAAAGTGGATTTTTTCGGATTCTGCCCGGAAAAGTCCGCTTGTTACATTGACGAAACGGGAAAGAAGCGGTATAATAAATGTATGTGTGCCCATGCGGAATGAATCATTCGTGCAGGGGACAAATTTCGTTTTTCGGCAGAAGGGAGGAAGCGCGGTGAAGCATGTGGGACGTGCGGTCTTTTTTGCGTGCCTGACGGCGCTTCTGCTGCTGGGGATGCGGCAGCTTGTCGTCGCCCCGGAATCCGCTTCTGCTGAATCCTCCTCTGCCCCGCCCGGTATTCCGGCAGTGATGACGGCTGCTTTGCCCGCGCCGGAGAGCGCCGCGGCATCCGCATCCACCGCACAGGAGGCGCTGCACCGCCCTGCTGCCTTGCCAGCGCATCCCCCCATGCCGGTGCTGACCCGCGCGGATGGCTGCGGATGGCTCATCACCGGGCGAAGCTACGTCCGCACGGTGTACATCGCGTTCCATTTGGAGGGCAGCGCCGGATAGAGGGTGTCCGTTGGCTGTCCACTTCCCCATGAAAAGAATGAAAGGAAGCATTCTCATGAAGAATACGAAGACGAAATCCATCGTCGCACTGGCCATCGTGCTGGTGCTGACCGTGGTCTTCGGCATCGTCGGCGTGACCGGTATGCCCCTGAGCGGCGACGGGCTGTACAAGCTCCTGCCGTGGCTGCCGACGACCAACGCTGATGCTTGGCCGCAGGCCATTTCTCTGGGTCTTGACCTGCGCGGCGGCGTGTATGTGGAGTACAGCGCCGAAGCCCCCGAAGGCAACGACGCGAACTTCTCCGCCCTGCTGGACGCGACCGTTTCCGCCATCCAGTCCCGTCTGACCGACAAGGGCTATGCCGAAAGCACCGTGCAGGTGCTGGGCACGAGCGGCATCCGCGTTGAAATCCCGGATGTGAGCGATCCGAGCGAAATCCTGAACCTGATCGGCGAACCCGCGCTGCTGGAGTTCAAGGATCCCGACGGCAACACCTTCATGACCGGCTCTGACGTCCGTCTGGCGCAGGCAGCCATGACGCAGGACGGTCAGTGGGCGATTTCCTTCCAGCTGACCAGCGAAGGCACGAAGCTCTTTGCCGACATGACCAGCAAGAACATCGGCAAGACGCTGGGCATCTATCTGGACGGCGAGAAGCTGATGGCGCCCACCGTGCAGTCCGCCATCACCGGCGGCTCCGGTCAGATTACCGGCAACTTCACGATGGATCGTGCGCAGACCATCGCCGCGCAGATTCAGTCCGGCGCACTGCCGCTGGTGCTGACGCAGCAGAAGGTTGATACCGTATCCGCCACGCTGGGCGATAATGCGCTGTCCACCTCCGTCTTCGCAGCCATCATCGGCATCGCGCTGGTCATGCTCATCATGATTGTCCGCTACCGCCTGAACGGCGTGGTCGCCTCCTGGGCGCTGTGCATTTACACAATCGTGCTGTTCTGGGTGCTGGCGGTTTTCCCCGGCATTCAGCTGACCCTGCCGGGCATTGCCGGTATCGTGCTGGGCATCGGCATGGCGGTAGACGCCAATGTCGTTATCTTCGAGCGCTTCAATGAGGAAGTCCGCGCGGGCCGCAGCCTGAAGGTTGCCCTCAAGACCGGCTTCCACAACGCGCTGAGCGCCATCATCGACGCGAACGTGACCACCATTATCGCCGCCATCGTGCTGATGATTTTCGGCACCGGCTCTGTGCAGGGCTTCGCCAAGACGCTGCTGCTGGGCGTTATCGTGTCCCTGTTCTCGGCGCTGCTGGTCACTCGCTTCCTGATGAAGCAGTTTATCCAGCTCAAGAACTGGAACGTGAGCGCTTTCACCTCCGGCGTTCAGTCTGCAAAGGAGGCCAAGTAATATGACAATCAAGAATTACTCCAAGCAGTGCCTGATGATTTCCGCCGGCATCATGGTGCTGGCGCTGCTGCTGAGCCTGTTCGGCATGGGCATCAACGTCGGCATTGACTTCTCCGGCGGCATGTCCATGCAGTACACCATGGGCGAAGCCGTCACGCAGTCTGACATCGAGGGTGTGCTCAACGGCATCGGTCTGAAGGACTACGCCGTGTCCGTGCAGGGCAGCAACCGCGATTCCATCAACATCCGCATCAAGGCGATTGACGAGGACGGCGTGCAGGGCATTCAGGCGTCCATCACCGAAGCCTTGCAGACGAAGTACCCCAACGCCGCCATCTACGGCGACGTGAACTACGTCGGCCCGGTCGCCGGCGCGACGCTGCTGCGCAACGCCTTCTTCTCCGTGCTGATTGCCGCGCTGTGCATGCTCATCTACATCGCCATCCGCTTCGACTTCAACTCCGGTGCGGCGGCGGTGCTGGGTCTGGTACATGACGTGCTGATCATGCTTTCCTTCATGGTCATCCTGCGCTCCTTCGTGCAGATGAATTCTTCCTTCATCGCGGCGATGCTGACGATTGTTGGCTACTCCATCAACAACACCATCATCATCTTCGACCGCATCCGCGAGAACGCCCGCAAGATGCCGTCCTCCACGCCGCGCGTGGACGTCGTCAACCGCTCCATCAAGGAGTGCCTCGGCCGCACCATCAACACCACGCTGACCACGCTGGTGACGATCGTCTGCCTGTACATCTTCGGCGTTTCCTCCATCCGCGAGTTCGCCCTGCCCATCATCGTCGGCATCATCTCCGGCGTGTACAGCGCGAACATGATCAACGGCTACGTCTGGGCGTTCCTCGAAGAGAAGAAGCGCGCCAAGAAGGCCGCCAAGGCGTAATTTCTCCTACTTTACCCTCACTGGACGGTGCAGTTTCGGGCTGCACCGTCTTTTGTTGTTCTTCACGGAATCTTTGGGGAAGAGCAGCTTGAGGGCGCGTCTGCGGACGCGCAAAGTTACTGGCAGGGACGCTTCGCTGCCTGCACCTTTGTTGAGTGCGTTTGGCATACTGGTCGCCCGTGGAACTGTTGGGGCGTTGCCCCAAACCCCACAAGGGACGCTGTCCCTTGACCCTGCAAGGGGCAATTGCCCCTTGACCCCTTTTCGCGATTGAGTTGGTCGCGCTTTCATGCTCCTTCCGCGTGCAGCTTTTTGGGGCTTCGCCTAAGCCCCTGTTTGCTTCCCCTACTTTCCGTGAAGAGCCCTTTTTTTAATGCGCTGCTAAATATTCATTGTAGGTCTGCTGAACCTGCTTCTTGCGTGGCTGGGAGATTTTCAGCTCCTCGCCGTTATCCAGCAGCAAACTGTATCCCTTGATGCCCGCAATGTGCTGCAAATTCACCAGATAGCAGCTGTTGCAGCGGACAAATTGTTTGTCCGTCAAATCGGCTTCAAGCGTGGAAATCGTGCCGCACTGCCGAATCTGCCCCTCGGCGGTGTGGAAAATCAGGTAATGCCCATCCGTCTCAGCATACAGCAAATCCCGCAGGCGCAGTCGAATTTTGCTGCCGCCTGACACAAGCAGTATCGTCGCTTCCTGCTTTTCCGGCAGATGCTCCAGCGCCCAATGCAGCTTCAGCGCGAAGTCATAATACTTGACCGGCTTGAGGATATAGTCAAACGCGCCGACCGTGTACCCCTCCAGCGCATACTGCGCCAGGCTGGTCACAAAAATCAGCATGACCATGCGATCCATCTTCCGCAGATTCCGCGCCGTTTCCATCCCGGACAGCGCGGGCATCCGAATATCCATATAAACGATGTCGTACTCCGCCTGATATTCCTCCAAGAAGAGCAGCGGGTCATGCCAGACACGAATCGTAAACGACACCTTGTTTTCCGTTCCGTAGCGCTGAATCGCCTGTTCCAGCGCGCGAGCGGCAGACTTTTCGTCCTCGACGATGGCAATGCGCACAGCCATGGCATTCCCTCCTCTCTGATGGTTAATATTTTACCATGCGCGGAGGGAAAATGCAAGGCAGGATTCATCCCCTTGTTTCATCTGCTTTCTCTGTGTCCCCTATCTTTTGTTTTGACGCGGAAACGATTTTTCGTCCGCCGTATCTATCAGCAGCACCGCAACATCGTTGACATTTGTGCCGGTTGGGCCAGTAAAAATAAGCCCGTTTGCCTTTTCCAGCGCATGATAAGCATTATTTTCTTGCAGCATCTGCGCAATCGAGATTCCCTGTGCCGACAGCTGGGAAGCGGTGTCGCCATCCACATAGCCGCCCGCAGCGTCCGTGGGGCCGTCCGTACCGTCACTCCCAATGCTAAAAACAGCTGCATTGGTGATTCCTGATAATTCCTGTGCAGCGGCAAGGGCAAGCTCCTGATTGCGCCCGCCTTTTCCATGGCCTGTGACATGCACGACCGTTTCGCCGCCCATCAGGAAAGCGCGCTTCTGCCCATCCTGCGCATGCGTCCGAGCAATGGCGGAAAGTACCTGCCCCGCGTCGCGCGCCTGACAAGCCAAGACATCCGTGAGCACAATGGGGGTGTAGCCCAGAGAACTGCAAGCTGCCGCTGCTGCTGCGCATAGCTCCCGAACGCTGCCCGTGACATGGGTTTCGACGTTTGAAAGTGCCTTGGGCGTCTCCTGATGCAGCAGTGACATCGCTTCCGGCGAAAGGCGCAAATGGTAACGCGCGGCAATCGAAAGTGCCTCGCTGCAGGTGGATGCATCCGGACAGGCAGGGCCAGAGGCTATCATATCCAGCGGGTCGCCCAGAATGTCAGACAGCACGATGGAAAACACACGCGCCGGCTGGCATAGCTTGGCAAAGCGTCCGCCCTTTACGGCAGAAATGCGCTTGCGAATGGCGTTGATTTCGACAATACTTGCGCCGCTGGCAAGAAGCTGCTGGGTTATATCCTGCAATTCATGCAAGAGAATCAGCGGCTTCTCGAAAAGCGCACTGCCGCCGCCCGAAAGCAGGAATAGAACCGTATCCTGCGCTGTCAGTCCCTGAACGAGGGACAGTGCGGCATCGGTGGCGCGAAGGCTGTTTTCATCCGGAATGGGATGACCACCTTCGCAGCAGGTGATTTTCGGCAGTTTTCCCCCGCAATGCCCGTATTTGGTGCAGATAACGCCGCATTCCAGCGAATCGCCCAGCGTCTTGCTGGCAGCCTGCGCCATTTGCCACGCTGCTTTCCCCGCGGCTACCAATCGAATTCGACCAGGAAAAGAAGCTGCTTCCAGCGCCCGGATGACCGCTTGGTCAGGCAAAACAGCATGAATCGCGTCTGCAATAATGCGGTCAGCATCCTGCCGAAGCTGCTGATTCATAAAATGGCCACCTCCCCTGCATCACGATGCCTGCTGCCGTATCATAGCGCGGCGCAAGCAGATGGCGCAGTTGAATCTGGAAATCGTATCAGTCAAGAAATACCCCTTGCTCCCGCAACGTCCGGCGAAGAAGCTGCACATCCAGCTTTCGCGGAAGCACGCCTTCGCGGACACACAGCGCGGCAGCAGTACCAACGGCCTGTCCCTGCGCCATGCAGGAAACGGTGTTGCGGGTGGACATATGCGCTTCCCACTCGCGGGTCACGCAGCGCCCGGCAACCAGCAGCCCCTCCACCCCTACCGGCACGAGCGCGCGGTACGGGAAGCCATACCATTTACCGTCCCGAATGGTAATCCTCGGCGCGCAGTCGTGGAAGCCGTAAAGGAAAACCTCGTCAGGGAAGCGTGTGCCGCTAACAATTTCATCCAGCGTCAGGACATGTTCGCACTTGACAATCCGGGTCAGCCGAACGCCCACTTTTTCCGGTGTCCAGCTGAGATAAGCATGTTCAAAGCCGGGAATATAGCGAATGAGCATGTCGGAAAGCTGCTTGACCTGCAAACGGAGCTTGATTTCAGCATCCGAAAGTGCCTGTGCATCCGTCGCATCGACATTTTTGATGCATGTGCCGTTGATATAGGTGAATTCGCCGTCGTGCAGCGAATAACCGAGCGGCCCCCAGATGCCATTCTCTTCCATGAATTGCGTAAATTCCGGCACTTTTTTCAAATCAAAGCCAAGGCGGATTGCCTGATTGCCCTCCGAAAGTTTGCCGCCAGATACAAGCTGGGTAATCAGCTGCTTATCCTCCAGATAAGCAACGAGCCGCTTCATATCGACATGCTGCATACTGAACGGCATTCCGACACTGGTTGTCTGGTGTCGCTTTTCGACTTCGCAGCCCGATGAGGCGGCAACATCGGCGTCACCGGTGGTATCAATCACAACCTTTGCGCAGATTGCCTCGCGGCCGGATTTGTTTTGAACGACAACATCGTGCACACGGTCGTCTTCCTTGCATACAGAAACCACATCCGTATGCAGCAGCAGCTGAACGCCTGCCTCCTGCAGCATTTCCAGCGCCAGCGCCTTATAGCCTTCCCAGTCAATCAGCGTAATCACGGAGTCGTAGTTGCCGCCGCGCTTTTGCTCCATGTGCCCGGTTGATTCTCCGCGCGCTTGCAGTTTTTCAACAATCTCCTGCGCAATGCCGCGAACGACCTGATGCTTTCCCGCTTCGGGATAGGCATTGTAAAGATTGAAGAAGCTGTGCAGCGGGCCTGCGCCGTTCACCAGCGTACCGCCAACATAGCCGCCATGTTCAACAAGCATCGTTTGCGCGCCATTGCGGGCTGCGGCGAGGGCTGCTGTAACACCAGCTGTGCCGCCGCCGCAGACCAGCACATCACAGTTGTAGTTGACGGGAGTCGTCACCGTTTCCGTTAAAAATTGCGTGGTCATTTTTCTTTCTCCTTATCCCATTGACAGGAAACGATGGTTTGATCATACGCCGTTTCCGCATAGATGACGCCACTGCTGGGCGAATGCAGTACGCGAATGCATTTGGTCTCGCCCGGCAGTAAATCAAAGAAATTATCATCAAACAGGGGTTCAAAGCCGTCGCCATGGAGCGAGACGCAGCGGGCATAGTGCTCGCAGCGCAGCAGCAGCGTATCGGTATCCGCCGACGCAATCATCGAAAGCCCCACTTGCTGGGGATACGGCAGCCGTCGTTCAATATCCAGCGGCTGAATCGTTTCGGCAAGCAGCGTCCTGCGCTTATCCAGTACGCGTACACAGACTATCTGTTCTTTGCGGATCTGTCCCCATTCATCCAATGTGCAGAGCCGCGCTGTTGCATCCGGTTCAATCGTGAACGGAAGCTCCATTTGGCGCGTTCGCTCATTTTTCACAAGATGGAAAAGGGAAACCTCGACGCTGCCCGCAATGGTTCTCGTTGTGTCATTCGTCAGATAAATGCCTGCGTGATCATCCAGCGTGACGCTGGCGAAAACGGGCGCATAGCAGCGTTTCATTTCGTAGTAGGCATGTCCGGGCTGCAAAAAATAGTCTACTACCCCGAAGGAAATGACGTTGCTGTTCTCATTCAAGCGCCACAGCAGGTGACCGTTGGTATGGCGGATGTCGCTATTTTCCCACGGCGCACGCCCTCGCCGAAAACGGCCGACCTGTTCATGAATGTACTCTGCATGGGCAGCGCAGACACGGTACACCATCTCCTGCGGTGTTTCTGCATCGCGATAATGCTCCACAGGCCCCAGCTTCAGCCAGCCTTCGTTGGGCGTGTGCTTCATCCAGCTTTCCGGAATTTCGCAGGGATGATGTGCCGTCAGCGCGTACGTTCCTTCCTCCCACAGCTCATCAGGCGTCATCATCTGATTCATGCTTTGCCATGTTGGGGTAGAAACACGACAGTTTTCGCTCAAAAAGTGCGGATAGGCGCGTCCCGGTACGAACCACAGGTGTGTGTAGCCATGGGTATCGCCGCATTGCGGGTCGTTCGCGAAGGAACCGCCGCAGGGAGAAGAAGGGTAATACAGACGATGCGGGTCAAGCCGCGCGCAAACTTCCGGGAATACCTCGCGAATGATTTTTTCTCCATATACCGGCGCCTCAGGGTGCTGATATTCCTGCGCCAGATACAGCTCGTTTCCGCCGCACCACAGCGCGATGCAGGGATGGTGCTTTCGCGTGCGCAGCAGCATTTCAGCCTCCTGCCGATAAAGCGAAAGCTGATCCTCCTCTTCAGAATACAAAGAGCAGCCGAGAAAAAAATCTTGCCAGAGGAGAATTCCGCGGCGGTCACATTCCTCATAAAAGGCTTCCGGCAATTTATCTGCTTCGCCCCAAACGCGCAGCATATTGCAGTTGGCCAGCTGCGCAAGGTCAAGGATTCTTGCCATTTTCTCCGGGGCATAGCAGTTCGTCAGGGTGTCCAGATGCATGAGGTTTGCACCCCACATCCGCACAGGCATTCCGTTCACACGGAAGAGAAGCCTATCGCTGATGTCAATTTGCCGGAAGCCGACAAGCCGGGAAACGGCTTCCTTTTCGGTGCGTACCGTCAGCGTATAGTAAGTCGGTGTGCCGTGCGTCCACGGATACCAGCGTTCCGGCTGATGGACAGACAAGGAGAGCCGCTGCCTGCCATGCGCAGTTGTCCCCGAAGCGTCGGCGACAACTGTTCCATGCGCATCCACCAGCGAAACAGCGTACGGCGTATCTGCCTGACCCATCCATGTCAGCTGGACTTGCACCACGCCATCCCCATCTTCCGTCAGCCATGTGTCGCAGGTGATTTCCGCCAAGGCGACAGGTTCTGCCTGCCGCAGGGTGACAGGTGCATACAAACCGCAGCGAATGAGGCAGGGAGATGGGCCGCAGTAATCATGATACCCCGTGCGAAAAACGCGAGCCGCAGAAATCGTTGGAACAAGCCCTGCATAGCGTTCGGGCAAGGAAAGTTTTTTCAGCTCCGTCTGCGCAGCGTGAAAGTAGACAATCAGCGTATTCTCCGTTCGCAGCAGATGGCCAACATCATACTCCCATGAAAGATAAACATCGCTGCAGCTGCCAAGCAGTGTGCCATTGAGCCACACATCCGCAAAGGTATCCACGCCATCGAAGGTTAGCAAGGATGGTACATTTGCCTGTGCGGAAAAGCGGCAGCAGTACACCCAGTCGCGCTCGTGAATCCAGAGGTCGCGATTGACGCCCCGAATATTCGGGTTCTCGATGATACCATATGCCAGCAGGACATCATGCACTTGCATAGGAAAACGCGGAAGAGAAAAGGCATCTGAATTCTCTGAAAACAGTGCGCTGAGTGCTGTCCAGTCCGGCGGACAAGGCGATTCCAAGCCTTTCAGAAACCAGTTCGTATCAAGACAAATGCAGCTCATCTTGCTTCTCCCGCCTGCAATCAGTACACAAAGCCGGGCACGTCTGCCAGGCGCTGACGCATGTCCTCCGGAATACGCAAACCGGCTGCCTGCACATTTTTGCGCACCTGTTCCGGCGTTTTGCCGCCCGGAATCACGCAGGTAACACCGGGTGTGCTCAAGTTATAGGCAAGCGCAAGCTCCGCCATCGACATGCCGGCTTCTTTTGCGCAGGCGGCAATCTCCCGCAAAGAGCTTTCCATGGTTTCCCAGCGCATATCATTCCAGAAGCCTTTGCGATGGTCGCCGTCTGCAAAGTCCGTCTGCGCATGGTATTTGCCGGTCAATACGCCACTGGCAAGCGGTTCACTGGTCAGAACGGCAATGTTTCGCTCACGGGCGATACGGAGCACCTCAAAGTTGCTTTTGTTGAGGATGTTAAATGGCACTTCCAGCACGTCGATAACGCCGTCTGTATCCTTCTCCAGCGCGTGCAGTGTATCCGCAGCCCCCCACATGGCAAGACCAACAAAATGCGCTTTTCCGCTATTCTTGATTTCCCGCAGTGTATCCAGCACATGCGCCTCGTCCTGCCACTGCGCGTTGGGAACATGCAGCAGATAAACGTCCACATAGTCCGTTTGCAGCCGTTCAAGGCTTTCATCCAGCGAGCGAATCAGGTAATCGCGCGTAAAGTCCTTGCTGCGTTCCTTCACGCGGTAGCTCGTACCGCCTTTGGTAACGATGACGGCCTTTTCGCGCTGCCCAAGGAGGAATGCGCCAATCAGCGCTTCGCTGTGGCCATCGCCGTAGCAGTCAGCTGTGTCAAAGAGGTTGATGCCTTGCTGCCAAGCCTCTTGCAGTGCAGCCATGGCATTTTTGTCGGTGATGTCATTTCCCCATGCTTGTCCACCGATAGCCCACGCACCAAAGCCAATTTCGGAAACGCGCAAGCCAGTTTTACCCAATTCAGTATATTTCATATAGTTACCCTTCCTTTCAAAAAATGTGCAATTCATTCAGCAGTGCGACAACGTCCTTCATGCGGTTCTTCTGAAATTTTTTGAGAATGTGGTTGATTTGCGAACGAATGGTGGTTTCTTCAACATATCGTTCCCGCGCCATCTGTTTGTAGCTCATGCCGGCACATGCCATGCGCAGAATTTCATATTCGGTCGTGTTGATTTTGAGCATCACCTGCATGGTTTCTTTCATGCGGTTCTCTTGATTCTGAACGCGCTGATACTCCTGAATCAGCCGCTGACCGACTTCGGGACGCAGAAGCAGTCGATTGTTGACGACCGCAAGAATGGAATTCTTGATGGTGTCAATGCTCCGTGTCTTGATGATGTAATCTGCCGCACCGGCAAGGTACGCCTGAAAGATGAGTTCATCATCCTCGTGAATCGTCAAGGCAATGCACTTGATATCGGGATGCCTTTCATGAATGATGCGGATAGCATAAATTCCTTCTGTGCGGGTCTTCATCTGGATGTCCATCAGGACAACGTCCGGCAGGAGCGAATCAACGAGCTTGACAGCTTCTGTACCATCCTCCGCAGCGCCTACAACCGAAAACTGCTCTGACGCGGCAGCTAATTCCTCCGCAAGATAATTACGAATATCCGGCATATCATCCACGATAACAAGACGAATCATGCGCTAACCACCTTTTTGTGCTTTTTCTGTCTACCACCGGGCAGCATGATGACCACGCGCGTGTAGATACCGGGCTGACTGTCAATGTGGATTTGCCCCATGTGCGCCTTCACCACTCGGTATGCATAGGAAAGCCCCATTCCCCAATTCAAGCGACCCTCTTTCCCGGAGTAGTGCGGCGCAAAAATCATGGCGCGCTCCTTATGTGAGATGCCACAGCCATTGTCGGTAATACTAACAACCACCCAGCGAAGGAAATTCCCGGTTTCTACGCGAATGCGGCCATGACTGTTTCCTGCGGTTTCAATCGCTTCAACGGCGTTCATCAGCACATTGACCAGCACATGCTCCATGCTGTATGCATTCACCATAACCGTCGTGTTATCCTTTGCACTGTCCTCCGGATGCCAATGCAGATGGATGGTATCCGGAAGATGCAGCTGCGCAATCGCGTTGGAAACAATGCTGACAATGTTTTCTTGCTCACTTTGCGCTTCAACGCGGCGAATGGCATCCAGTATCTCTGCTGTACGCTCAAGCGAAGCAGTAATCAGCTCATGCAGCCGTGCAGCTTCCGGCACTTTGGATAGATCCGCCTGACGTTCAATCCGGTTCATCAGAATCTGCATGGAGAAAAAAACATTCTTCTGCGAGTGAAGTGTTTCGCCAAGCGCTTCGTTGAGCGTAGCGATGTTGCGCTGAATCCGCCGTTCGGTCAGCGGCGAAATGAGTACGTCCAGCTGGCAGCTGAGCAAAGCAAACGCACAGAAGCTGAGAATCAGGAAAATGATGATGGAACCGATGATGTAGGAGTACGGAATCACGCCATCCAGCGGCTGAAAAAGCCAGAAACCAGTTTTGATGACCGTTGCGACCGAAATGCTGCAAGTGCCCAGATAGAAGAACGCGAAGAAAATGCTGTTTGCTAAAAGCATCCCGATGCTGAACATCCACAAGCGGCGTTTGAGGAAGAACACATTGTTTTTTCGGATCACAAGGATATAAACCACCAGCATCACGATCCTTTCCAATAGAGATCGATATGCAAAACGGTTTGATCATGCTGTTCTATGATAATCCGGCAGCTGGAGTTTGGCAAGCTTCAGAATCAAAAAGATGAACAAGCCGGTATGAAAAACTGCATAACCTGCGTGCTGCCATTTGGGAAAGGCTTTCCTGCCGATGAAAAAGGGCTGCCGCATATGCTGCGGCAGCCGGAGAGAAGGGACAAAGGGTTTGAGGACTTACTCAGCCAGGCCGTACAGGTTGGTGTAGTACTCAATGACCATCTGGTCGAAGGAGGACAGCTGGTCGAAGGTGGTGCTGACCACATCGATGTACTGGTAGGCAGCGCTTTCTGCGTTGGCGGCGGGCCATTCAACGACGCTCACGCCGCTGGGATCGCCGGTCTTGGCGAAGTTGGTCCAGTAATCGGAGGTCTCCTCGGCCACCATGTAGTCATACACCTCCCAGGCGGGCTGCCATTCGGCATCCATGCCCTCGAAGGAGTAGCCCAGGTTGTTGAACATGTACCACAGCTCGCCGGAGTGCCAGCCGAGGTTCTTGTTGGGGGTCACGCGGCCAAAGGAGTAGATGTAGGAGGGGGAATCCTCGTTGCGCTCGGCCTTCAGGCGGGCGTACAGGCGGATCTCGTCCAGCGCTTCATCCTGCTTCAGCAGATAGTTGTAGTAGCCCACATTGGTATCGGTGATGGGCATGGTGTTTTCCAGGTCATACTTGTCGCACAGCTCGTCGCCGTACACCTCGCGGATCTTGGCGAACAGGTCGGCGGCAGAGGTGGCCTCGTAGCTGCCCTTTTCACCGAACACCCAGCCGGCCATCATTTCGATGCCGTTCAGGTTGCCTTCGCCCAGATAGAAATCGGAGCGTTCGCCGGTGATGTACTTGCCGTCGATGACCATGGCGCCGCCTGCAGCACCGGCAGCCGCGTAGATGGTCTCGGCGGGGATGGCGCGCAGCTCTTCCAGGGTCGCGTCACGGCTCACGCCCAGCGCGTCCAGCAGGGCCAGACCGGTCTCCTTGTTGGCTTCGGGGGTCGCCATGCCCATGTTGGAGCCGGAACCGCTGAAGATGCCGAAGGAGCTCTGGGTGGAGAAGCGGGCGACCTTGCCTTGCGTCTGGGGCGCAGCCACGGAAGCCAGGGTCTTGGCGCCGCCGCCGCTCTGGCCGAACACCATGATGTTCTCAGGGTCGCCGCCAAAGGCAGCAATGTTGTCATAGACCCAATTGATGGCCTTGACGCAGTCCATCAGGCCGTAGTTGCCGGAGATGCCGGTCTCGCTCTCGGCATCCAGCTGGGGCAGGGAGATGTAGCCCATCACGCCCAGGCGCTGGGCCACGGTGACCAGGATCACGCCCTTGGAGGCCAGGCCTTCGCCGTCAAAGGGAACCTGCCAGCTGTAGCCGTGGGACAGGCCGCCGCCATGGAACCACACCATCACGGGCAGCTTTTCATCAGCGCTGGTGGCGGGGGTGGTCACATTCAGGTACAGGCAGTCCTCGCTCTGCGCCGGGGCACCCATGGGATAGAAGTCGGAGCCGGGACGCATCATGAAAGCGGTGTAGGAAGGCTGCATGGCGGCGGGAGCATAGGTATCGCAGGCCAGCACACCCTCCCAGGGCTCAGGATCGACGGGCTCGTGCCAGCGCAGCTCGCCCACGGGCGGGGCGGCAAAGGGGATGCCCTTGAACATGGTCACATTCTTCGTGGGTCCGATGACACCGGAGACATCGCCAAACTGGGTGTGAACGATGCCGATGCCGGCAAAGGCTTCCTCAGCCAGGGAAGGCAGGGCCAGCATGGTCAGGGCCAGGCTGAAGGCCAGCAGCATGGAAACAAGCTTCTTCATTGCAGGGCCACCTTTCGTTAGTCGTGATGAAATGGACACAGGCTTACGCGTCCTTACCCAACACAGATCGGCCGCTCTGTGCGGGGCAGGAACGCAACCTTTAGCTGCATTATAGACAAAACAGGCCAGGCGTGCTATAATTTTCATATACATTCTGGTAAATGAAGTGTTGTTTTTGGAGGTTGTGATGGATAAGGGGATGCTTATGGAGGCTTCTGAACGGATCTTCGGTCTCACGGTCCGGTCGGCGGAGGAGAACGCGCCGCTAACGGTCTTTCCGACGGCTGACCGGCTGTTTCAGCCGAAACAGTTCCTGAAGCAGGAAGCGTTCATGCAATTGCTCGGCACGGTCAGGACCCGCTGCCGCTGCGTGATCATGGATCTGTTCATGCTGCGGTGGCAGATCATCCGCCACAACGGGCAGATCGTGATGGCGGGGCCGTACCGCAGCAGCAGGCTGGTGGAATCCGGCAGCAGGGATATCATCCGCATGACGGAGCTTACGGAAACGGACCTGAAATCGTTTCTTCAGTACCTGTCCGAATGCCCTGTGATGACGGATGAGGTGGTGCTGCAGATCGTGATGGCTGCGGCCGGGATGGAACGCTGCGATCACCCGGATGAGACCGCCTACATGGACCTGCAGCAGGACCTGACCACCTTCTCCCAGCCGCTGAAGGCCGAAAGCCAGCCAACGACCCGACCGGATACGGAGTTTGAGTACATGAAGGCTGTGCGGAACGGCGATGCAGAGAAGGCGAAGGAGATCCAGCGTAAGATCTACCAGCGTTATCGCGGCATGCGGCAAACGGATAAGGCGCTGCTTCACAGCATCAGCACCTGTGCGGTCTACAGGACCATGGCCCGCACGGCGGCCCGTATGGCGGGGGTACCGACTGTGCTGCTGGATACGGTGACCGGACGCTACCGCACTGCATCCATGCAGATGCCGACCGCTGTCACCGGCGAGGACCTGTCGCTGGCCATGACGGATGAGCTGTGCCGCCTGGTGCGCACCTACCGCAACAGCCGGTATACCGGTGTGGTCCGCAACGCGATGAGCTACATCGACATGTATTATCATGCGGAGCTGTCTGTGCAGGGCATCGCGGATGCCTTCCATATCCAGCAGAGCCGCCTGTCAGCCGTGTTCCTGCAGCAGACGGGCATGGCGGTGTCGGATTATATCACGAAGACACGGCTGCGCGAGGCGTGCAGCATGCTGGTGCTGAGCGAGAACCCGATCGGCTGGATCGGCGCAGCGTGCGGTATTCCGGATGCCAGCTATTTTTCCAAGGTGTTCCGCAAGGCCTACGGGATGTCGCCCGCCGAATACCGCAAACGGCACGGTGACGGTGAGGCGCTGCCTGTGTTCCCTGCGGAATGACGGAAGAAATGCTTCGAGTACGGTGCTTTGGCCTTATGACACGAGGTGTCAAAAGACCGGAAAAGAAAGAATCAGGGGACACATGGCTGCGGCATGTGCTGTCAACTAAAAAAATGATCTGCTATGGAAGGAGATAACTATAGCACTTCTCACAAAAGCGGTCACCCCTTTACAGCAGGTGTATAATAGGCATAGGAGATGATAGAAATGCTG
>ENA-ORCP01002173-ORCP01002173.1-human-gut-metagenome-genome-assembly--contig:-NODE-2173-length-15970-cov-45.707544_pt1 | contig 15970 bp, 13 predicted proteins | sample MGYA00242990_ERZ507991 | MGnify/ENA primary metagenome ERZ507991 (study PRJEB26167, sample SAMN06115496) | human gut metagenome | host: Homo sapiens | place: China:Henan | collected 2015-05-07... | reverse complement strand
ATTTTTACATATCCGCTTGAGTATGTGGATTATTTCCTCCTTAATGAGATAGAAGCTAAGGATTTGACAGGATTAGGCGATTCCGTTGGAGAAGTCAGGTGTATTGAAACTGATGAACTCCTTGATGCAGTATGCAGTCATTTCCCGAAAAGTAAGGTTGTGTTGACTTTAGGAGAATACGGCTCAATCTATAAAGATGAAAAACAAAAAATTCACCAGCCGATAGTGAAGGTACCGGTCGTTGATACAACAGCGGCAGGAGATACATTTACCGGATTTTTTATCGGAAGTATTGCAAAAGGACTTTCACCGAAGGAAGCAATGCAGATGGCAGCAAAGGCATCGGCTATAGCTGTTTCAAGACAGGGAGCAGCACCATCTATACCTGAATTGAATGAAGTATATGATTTTGGCCGATAAAGGGTATGGTATTATGGGGGAGCACGAAAGACCTTGAGTTTATAATGAACTCAAGGTCTTTTTCTGTATTATAAGCAATGAATTTATAACAAATATAAAAATCTGTATGAAGTTTGACTACTAAATACAGTAGATATGGTGTAAAATGATTCTTATAGTAAAGTCAGGACATTATCAAATGCAATGGAGCTATGGAAATATAAGGGAATGTATATAACAACTATACGATATAAATCTTAAAAGAAGAGGGAATATCATTATGGCAAAAAAGGTTACTATTAAAGATATAGCTGATATGGCAGGGGTTTCAATCGCAACCGTTTCTCATGTTATAAACAGAACAAGATATGTGAGTCCGGATCTTGTTGAAAAAATAGAAAATATTATTATAGAAACCGGATATCAGAAAAAAATAGAAGAAAAAGAAAGACGACTCAAGGTTGGAAGGCAGTCGGAAATAGTTGCAGTTATTCCAAATGTTGAAAGCACCATTTATCGTGATATGGTGGGATATTTAAAAAAATATGTTAGCATTCAGGGGTATCAGTTTTATATTGCAATTACGGACAATGATATTAAAGAAGAGGCTCAGGTGCTGGAAGGACTGATACAGAATAAAAAAACAGCAGGTATTATACATGTACCAGTCAGTGATGTTGCGGCAGATTATAAAAAGCTGATTGAATCTGGAATTCCATTTGTCTGCATGGAAAGAAATATTTTGGGAGATGGTATAGACTCTGTTGAATTTCGAGATAGAGAAGCCATTTTCAAGGGAACTGATTATCTGTTAGAATGTGGTCATAAGAATATTTTGTTTTTAAGAGAAAGCTTGAAGAGTACGACGAGAGATGAAAGAACACGAGGCTTTCTCCTTGCATTAGAAGAACATGGAATCAATACAAATGATGCAAATATTTCAGACATTAATATCGAATCCGGAGCTGATAACTGTATTTTGGAAATACAAAAGGCAATGAGACGATATATGCCAACTGCAATTATGGCGGGAGGAAATAGAATTACTTTATATCTTATGAAAACTATGAGGGATAGAGGAATTGAATGTCCTGAAGAGATATCGGTTGTTGGATTTGGTGATGAGGGATGGTCGGAGTTAACGTATCCACCATTGACGATTTTAAAGAGAGATGTTGAAGGGCTGAGCAGACGAGCAGTAAATATGCTTTTTGAAAAGATAAATACAGGACATGTGATTGAACAGGATTATTATGCCGATGTAGAGTTGATAATAAGAAAATCCACAAGAATGTTGGATAATGGACCTTTTGGAGAAGAAGCAGCTACACCGGAATCAATAGTCATAACAAAAGAGGAAAAGAGCCGTTTGCGTGCCGGAAATTTCCGTGTGGCAATTTCGTTTCATTATACAGGAACATCATGGGCGGAATTACACGAAAAGGGAATCCGCGATGAATTGGAACAATATGGAATTGATATTATATCAGTAACAGATGCACATTTTGATGCATCTTTGCAAAATGCACAGCTTGAAGGTATTCGTTTACAGAAACCGGATGCTGTAATTGCAATTCCGGCTGATGATAAAGAAACAAAAGAACAATTCCGTGAATTGGCAAAGGTGTCAAAGCTTGTTTTCCTGAGTAATGTCCCTGAGAATATGGAAAAAAATAGTTATGTTTGCTGTGTGTCTGTTAATGAGATTGAAAATGGAGTTAATGTTGGCAGAATGATGGGGGAGTACTGTAAAGGAAAACACGTGGAAGCCGGATTTATCATACATGGAGCGGTCTTTTATGGTACGCGTGCCAGAGATGAGGCAGCAGAAAAAATTATTTCAGAACAATACAAAAATATAGATATTAAGGCAATAAGAGGTTTTGGAGAAATTGAAAATGCATATCAGGTTTGTAAAGATATGATTACTGAGAATCCACAAATTAAAGTCTTGTATGTAAGCTGGGATAGACCGGCGCTGTTGGCAATTAAGGCGTTGAAAGAGATGCATAGAGAAGACATCGCTATATTTACAACTGATTTAGATTATAAAATTGCACAATTTATGGAAAGTGGTATTGTAAAGGGATTAAGTACTCAAAGACCTTATGAGCAGGGAAGAACAGCTGCGCATGTGGTAGCGAAATCTTTATTAAGTAATGATGTGCCAAAATATGTTGGAGTGCAGCCGTATGTTGTGGATGCTAAGCAGCTAGGAAGGGCATGGAAGGATATTTTTCATGAGGGAATGCCAGAAGAAATGAAATAATGCCGGATAAAATTAAATATCTAAAAAGAAATATATGCGAAGAAAAAGAATATCATTTTGGTATTCTTTTTTTAGTTGTTGGAAATTTACGTAAAAAATACTTTTGAAATGTTAATTTGCGCAAAACACAATCGTATAATTGTTGAAAACGACGAATTAAACAAGATTTTACGTAAAATTATTGACAAATAATAGAGCAAAATATATCATGTAATCACAGAAACAAACAAAAACAAATAAATTTACGTAAATTTAAAAAGTGGAGGAAAAAACTATGGCAAAAATAAAAAAATTATTAGCGTTGGGTTTATGCTTATGCATGGCAGCAGGTATTACGGTAGGATGTGGCGATAGTAAGTCGTCAAAGAATGGTACAGATTCTGGAAAGAATACAAATGATGGATTATCGTTTGCATTTTGTACTAATACCTTAAACAATACATTTCAAAGCTCAATTGATTCAAAGCTAAAAGAACTGTGTGACAAAGATGGAATATCATATACATGTTTAGATCCTGACTATGATTTGAATAAGCAGCTTAGCCAGTTGTCAGATGTAGCAAATAATGGATATGATGCAGTATTTGTTATTCCTGTTGATTCAGCAGGAATAACATCGGGACTGGCAGAAATAAGCGAAGCTGGTATTCCTATATTTAATGTAGACACTGCAGTTATAGATGATGACCTTGAGAGCTTTGTAACACAATTTGTTGGAACTAATGCGTATATGGCAGGACAGCTTGTTGGAGAACAGATGGTTAAGGATCATCCGGATGGAGGAAATATTGCAATTTTGGATTTCCCTTCAAATGAAAGCTGTGTTGATCGTGTAAATGGATTTCTTGATGGACTTGGAGACAGTAAAGATAAGTTTAAGATAGTAGCCCAGCAGGATGGTGGAGCAGCCTTAGACAAATCAATGGAGCTGGCAGAAGACATTATTACAGCATCTCCTGATATGGATGCATTTTTCTGTATCAATGATCCATCTGCACTTGGTGCTGCAGCTGCTATTAAAGCAGCAAATAAAACAGGCAAAATTGGTGTATATAGTATTGATGCCTCACCGGATGGAAAACAGGCATTACTGGATGATGAATTTACAGCTGTTGCATGTCAGGTACCTGTACAGATTGCAGATTATTCTTTTAAGGAAGCTGTAAAGTATGTTGATGGAGATACTAAAATTGATGAGAAAAAGGTATATCTCGATTCGCATTTAGTGTCTAAGGATGAGGCTGAGAAAACTCTTAAAGAATGGCAATAATAAGGGAGAGTTATTATGGGACAGACAGTATTAGAAATGACAGGGATAAAGAAAAGCTTTGCGGGTATTTACGCTTTAAATGGAATTGACTTTTCTTTGGAACTGGGCGAAGTACATGCACTGCTTGGTGAGAATGGAGCAGGAAAGTCAACATTAATTAAAGTGCTTGGCGGAATTTATCAGCCGGATTGTGGATTGATAAAAGTTAATGGAAAAGAAGTAAAAATTGATGGAGTCCCAGCAGCAAGAGCAAATGGTATAGGTATTATACACCAGGAAATAGTATTGGTGCCTTACCTTACAGTTGCACAAAATCTGTTTTTGGGAAGAGAAATTAGAACTAGACTTGGAACCTTGGATGAAGCGGAGATGAACCGCAGGGCAGCAGATATGATCTCTGCCCTGGGGGTCAATATAAAAGCTGAAACAGTAGTTGAGAAGCTGACTATCGCACAACAACAAATGGTAGAGATTGTAAAAGCTGTATCATTTAACGGAAAAATAATTGTTATGGATGAACCTACATCATCTCTTTCAAATGAAGAGGTGGAGCAGCTATTTGGAATTATTGAGAATCTAAGGAAGAAAAAAGTAAGTATTATTTATATTTCTCATAGAATGGAAGAGTTATTCCGAATATCAGATCGAATTACTGTTATCAGAGACGGAACATATGTAGGAACCAAAAAAACTGTCGAGACGAATGCGAATGAATTGGTGGCAATGATGGTTGGAAGAGATCTTGATAATTTCTATGTAAGAGATTATTGCGATGTGGAACATGCTCCAATTGCACTTGAAGTAAAAAATCTATCACGTCAGGGAACATTTGAAGATATCAGCTTTTCGGTTCATAAAGGCGAGATACTTGGATTTGCAGGACTTGTAGGCGCTGGAAGAAGTGAGATTATGGAAGCTGTTTTCGGAGCAAGACCATATGATGCCGGTCAGATTTTCCTGAATGGAGATGAAGTGCATTTTAAAAATCCTATGCAGGCAATCAAATCAGGAATCGCATTGGTTCCTGAGGATAGAAAAAAACAGGGGCTTGTACTGGGAAACAGTGTTGCATTCAATTTAACTTTATCAAGTCTGCGTTTTTGTATGAATGGAATTGCTATCAGTGAAAAAAAACGTGATTCGACTATTGAACATTATAGTAAAAGACTTAGGATTAAAGCAGCTTCTCCGGAGATTGAAGCAGGTAGTCTTTCGGGTGGAAATCAACAGAAGGTTGTACTTGGAAAATGGCTTGCAACAAAGCCGGATGTCTTGATTCTGGATGAGCCTACAAGAGGCGTAGATGTAAATGCCAAGTATGAAATATATACTGTAATAAATGAACTGGCAAAGGCAGGCATTGCAATTATTATGGTTTCAAGTGAATTGCCTGAGATTATCAACATGTGTGATAACGTTTGTGTTATAAGAGCAGGTAAGCTTGTTGGAAAGCTTGGAAAAGACCAGATGAATCAGGAAGAAATTATGAAGTATGCTGCAGGAGGCGTAGAGTAATATGAGTGAGAAGAAAAGAGAAGTAAATGCATTTGGAAAAAGAAATCCATTTACTTCAATTATAAAAGGCAATATAGGAATTATTGCAGTATTGATTATTATGTGCGTAATAGTGTCAATTGCAACGGATAAATTCCTTACAACAAATAATATAATTTCTGTTTTAAGACAAATTTCAATAAATACATATATCGCACTGGGAATGACACTCGTAATTATACTGGGACACATTGATTTGTCGGTTGGTTCAATTGTTGCGATGTCGGGAACCCTTACGGTTGGACTTACTGTAAATCAGGGAATGCCACTTATAGTAGCAATAATTATTGGATTGGCAGTAGGAACTCTTGCTGGATTTATCAGTGGATTTATAGTATCTCATTTTAAGGTACCTGCATTTATTATTACAATGGCAATGATGAATATTGCAAGTGGTATTGCATATGTGTATACAGGTGGACAGTCTACACGTATTACAGATAAGATGTTTATAGCTATAGGTACAGGATATTTGTTTAATGTAATTCCGCTTCCGGTAGTATATATGGTAATTTTGATTGCAATATTCAGTTTCCTTTTAAGCAAAACTAAATTTGGAACTTATGTATATGCAATTGGAGGAAACAGGGAAGCTGCAAGATTATCTGGCGTTCCTATTAAAAAAATAGAAATTATTGTATTTACGCTTTCAGGTGCGCTTGCAGCCTTCGCAGGACTTGTTCTTTGCTCAAGAATGTATTCAGGACAGCCATCAGTAGGAAGTGGATATGAATTGGATGCAATTGCCGCATGTGTGCTTGGTGGAACATCAATGACCGGAGGAAAGGGCCGGATAAGTGGAACCGTATTTGGTGCGATGGTAATTGGAATTATTTCCAATGGATTAAATCTGATAGGAGTTTCATCTTATTGGCAGCTAATCATTAAGGGTCTGATTATTGCATGTGCAGTTCTGCTGGATTGTCAGAAGGATAAAATATCGTTGTTAAAAAATAAGGTAAGGGCTGCAAAATAAATTGGAAAGGAAATCTGTTCGTTTTTTACGATACACAGAAAGATAAGCAAATGGAAATTTTTCGTAAAATGTCTTTCGCGGATTCTACGGGAGATGCAATTCCGTTTTACCACGAAGGAAAATATCATATTTTTTCACTTACATCTCCACCGGGAACGACCGTCTATCCGGAGAGACTGCGTACAACCTGGAGCCATAGTATATCGGATGACTTAGTGCATTGGCAGGAGCTTCCGACGGCATTATATCCGGGGGAAGGAGATGAACCGGATGCTTCTGGAGTGTGGACCGGTTCAGTAATATATGGTGAGGGACAATATCATGCATTTTATACAGGATATTGTCTAACAGCGGAGTTTCAGCAGACCATATGTCACGCAACAAGCGATGATGGAATAACGTGGACAAAAGATATCGCAAATCCGGTTATTACTCCGATGACAGAGCTCTATGAAAAACTTGATTGGAGAGATCCGTATGTTTTTTATAATGAAGAAGATGAAAATTATTGGATTTTGATTTCAGCGAGAAGACTTGATATGCCGGTTACACGAAGGGGCTGTATAGTGCTGTACCGTTCAAAGAATTTAAAGGATTGGACGTATTATGGACCAATATATTCACCGGGGCATACAAATTGTCCGGAATGTCCGGAAATGTACAAGATGGGAGGTCACTGGTATTTGTCTTACTCAAGATTTTCAGAGTTTGTAAATACAATATACCGTGTATCAGAGTCTCCTTTTGGTCCATGGAGAAAACCTAAAAAGGATGGTATTGGTGGAAGACGCTTTTATGCTGCTAAGTCAATGCAAAATGATGATGGAAGACGTTTTTATTTTGGATGGGCGCATGATCGTGCAGAGCAGAGTGACAAAGGTGAATGGTATTGGGGTGGAACATTTTGTATTCCACATGAAGTGGTGCCGACCGAAAATGGAGAGTTAAATGTAAAGTTACCATGTGAATATGAGCATATTTTTGATAAAGCTGTTAATTGGAAATATATATCAGTTCTTGGAAATGCAAAAGATTATGGTGAAAAAACTATAACATTGAATGCGTTGGAAAGCTGTTCATATGGATTTTTGAGACATACGGAAGAAAGCTATATGCTGACATGCAAAATAGTGCCAAGAGAAACATATGATACGTTTGGTATTCTTTTAAAGTCTGATAAAGAGGCAAGTGGATGTTTATTTCTTGAATTTGACAAAGCAATGCAAAGGGTCTCATTTTTAAATCTTCCGATGGGAGTGGATCCATTTTGGGTACAGTCGTGTCAGGCGGTTCCGCCGGCAACCGAGCCGGGACCGGATGGGGTGCGTGTCTGTGAGAAAACAATGCAAATTGAAGACGGAAAGGCAATAGACGTAAAGATTATTGTGGATCATGACATGATAGAGGCATTTATTGATGAACAGATAGCGTTCACATATAGAATATATGCCAAACCGGAATTTGAAACTGGTATAATTGCTCAGGATTCGAATGTTGAATTCTATAATTTAAGCATTTCCGGAAAATAATTGCGAATGGGAGAGACATGGATGGAAAAAGAATATGATATAGTTGCGATGGGAGAATTATTAATTGATTTTACACCGGCAGGAGTTTCAGAAACCGGCATGTGTCTTTATGAACGTAATCCGGGAGGGGCACCGGTAAATATGCTTACTGCAGCAGCTAAAGCAGGATTGAGAACAGCCTTTATAGGCAAGGTTGGAAATGACATGCATGGTAAATTCTTAATAGAAGCTGTTGAAAATCAAAATATTAATAGCGATGGCATTATATTGGATGATAATGTATTTACTACACTTGCATTTGTAAATCTTACAAAAGATGGAGAAAGATCATTTGCGTTTGCAAGGAAACCCGGAGCAGATACAATGATAGGGTACAAGGAAGTCGATACAAAATTATTACAGAATACAAAAGTTTTTCATGTGGGTTCACTCTCTCTTACTGATGAACCTGCACGTTCCACAACATTCCAGGCAGTAAAATGTGCAAAAAATGCAGGTGCAGTTATATCATATGACCCTAACTACAGGGCGCCTCTTTGGAATAATGAGAAGACTGCTATAGAACGTATGCGTTCAATGCTTCCGTTTGCAGATATGATTAAATTGTCCGATGAAGAAACTGCTTTACTTACGCCATACGAAAATCCGGATGAAGCAGCAAACTATTTATTAGACCATGGAATAAAAATAGTTGCAGTGACACTCGGAAAAGAAGGGGTGTTAATATGTAATAGGAAGGATCATCAAAAGGTAAGTGGTTTTTCAAGTCAAGTAGTAGATACTACAGGGGCAGGAGATTCATTTTGGGGCGGATTTATGTCTCAATTTGTAAAAAGCAAACTTAACCCTGAAGATTGTTCTATGGAAGAATTAAAAAAATTTGCAAGGTATGGAAATGCAGTAGCAAGCCTGTGCATAGAAAAAAAAGGAGGAATATTGTCGATTCCTGAAGAAAAAGAAACTTTTAAACGTTTACAGCTAAGTGTGTGAAAAACAATCGTAGTGCAAAATAATTGAAATTATACGATTATAGCCTCACTTTCAAATTTAAAATTATAGTAATGAAAAATGCAACATTTCTCTAAGAAATGTTGCATTTTTTATTTTACAGTTACTATATCGGACATCAATTCTAATACTTTACACCTAATTGCAACTTATTTAAAAATTATATTTGCTCTTTATTGGTTGTATCTGCCTTTTTTGACGACCACTTCCCACAAAAATCCTTGTTCTTAGACAAAAAATGCAACATTTCTTAGAGAATTGTTACATTTCACATAAGCATGGAAATAGCTTAAATCAAGTGCACGGAGGTATACAGAATGCTTAAATTATCGCTAAAAGAGGGAGAATATGTAAATATCGGGGACAACATCAGAGTGGTCTATGCCGGTGGAAGCGGAAAGAATGGTCGACTCATGATAGATGCTCCAAGAGAAATGAACATCTCAAGGTCTAACAACGATCCGAATCCTGAGAAGAGAAAAGATACATATTATCCGGAGCCAAAGATTTCAGAGGAAGCACAGCATGAAATCAAGAAGATTATCTGGAATGAAAGACAGAAGAAAGCAAAGCCGACTAAAGCAGATAAGAAAGCATAGCCAAACAAGTTAATAGGCGGCTGTGGCATCTGCCACACCCGGGAAGCCGCTTGTTATAGAAAACCGCAACTGCTTAAATAAAAATATACACAAAGCAGCTGCAAAACCCTCGGGAAAAGGATTTCCAGAGGTCAAACATAATAACCCACAGTGTGGGACAAGGAGGATTATATTATGGTAGTACAACACAACATGCAGGCAGCAAATGCCAACAGAATGCTCAACGTAACAACAAGCGCACAGTCAAAGAGCACAGAGAAGCTTTCTTCTGGTTATAGAATCAACCGTGCAGCAGATGATGCAGCAGGACTTTCAATTTCAGAGAAGATGAGAAAGCAGATTCGTGGACTTGACAAAGCTTCTTCAAATGCTGAGGATGGAGTTTCATCAGTACAGACAGCAGAGGGTGCGCTTACAGAAGTTCACTCAATGCTTCAGAGAATGAATGAGTTAGCTGTTCAGGCAGCTAATGGAACAAACTCTGACACAGATAGAGGCGCAATTCAGGACGAAATCTCACAGCTTACAACAGAGATTGATCGTGTAGCAGAGACAACAAAGTTCAACGAGACATACCTTCTTAAAGGTGGTGATGGAACGAAAAAAGAGTACATGACCGCTCATGATGCAGGTCTTAAGGGAACACTTACAGATGGTGCTACAACAGCAACTTTTAAAATAGCTGCCGGTGCACTTGATAGTGGAAAAAATGTTACCATCGGAGGCAAGGAATATTCGATTGGAACAGCAAAGGATACTGTAACAGCTGAAGTTAAAAAAGCTTCAAAAGATGGAGATCAGGTTACTGTTAATGGTAAAACGTATACATATACGACAAAAGCTGGAACTAACAAAAATGAGACTGGTTGGGTAGCTGGCTCAACAGCACCTGCTGAAGGGGCAACATTAGATATTAAGACTGCAGATTTTGCTGCTAAAGATGGTGATAAGATTACATTAAAGATAACAGGAAAAGAAGCTGTTTCATATGCAGTTGCTGATTTTAATGCTGATGGTGTTAGTAAATCTGATTCATCTGTAATAAGTGCAGATAAGGCAATAAAACTCATTACAAATGAACTTACAGCTGCAAACAATATTGGAACAACTGGTCAGGCAGCAACTATTGCCACTGGAACAACATATGATGCAGCTACAGGTGCAACATTTACTATTAATAAAGGATATGCAGAAGTTGCTGATAAACTGTCTTTCAGCCTTCATGTAGGTTCAGATGCTGACATGACAAACAAGATTACAGTTGATATTGAGACTATGAATTCTTCATATCTTGGAATCAAAGGTCTTAATGTCAATGATGATTCTGGAATCGCTGGGACATATGCAGTAGATGCTATCTCAGATGCGTTACAGAAAGTATCAGAGCAGAGATCTTCTCTCGGTGCTGTTCAGAACAGACTTGAGCATACAATCGACAACTTAGACAACGTAGTTGAGAATACTACAACAGCTGAGTCTCGTATCCGTGATACAGATATGGCTAGTGAGATGGTTAACTACAGCAAGAATAACATTCTTGCACAGGCTGGACAGTCAATGCTTGCACAGGCTAACCAGTCTAACCAGGGAGTACTTTCACTTCTTCAGTAGTTATAATTGATTACGAAATGTGAAAATACATAGTGTATTTATTACACAGGTAAAATAAACTCGTGAAAAGGATTTCCGAGGCAACAAACATAATAACCCGAAAATCGGGACAAGGAGGATTATATTATGGTAGTACAACACAACATGCAGGCAGCAAATGCCAACAGAATGCTTAACATCACAACAGGAGCACAGTCAAAGAGCACAGAGAAGCTTTCTTCTGGTTATAGAATTAACCGTGCAGCTGATGACGCAGCCGGACTTTCAATTTCAGAGAAGATGAGAAAGCAGATTCGTGGACTTGACAAAGCTTCTTCAAATGCTGAGGATGGAGTTTCATCAGTACAGACAGCAGAGGGTGCGCTTACAGAAGTTCACTCAATGCTTCAGAGAATGAATGAGTTAGCTGTTCAGGCAGCTAATGGAACAAACTCTGACACAGATAGAGGCGCAATTCAGGACGAAATCTCACAGCTTACAACAGAGATTGATCGTGTAGCAGAGACAACAAAGTTCAACGAGACATACCTTCTTAAAGGTGGTAACGGAACAAAAGATGTATACATGAATGGTCATGACGCTGGTCTTAAGGGAACTCTTACAGATAGTGCTACAACAGCAACTTTCAAGGTAGCAGCAGGAGCACTTGACGCAGGAAAGTCTGTTACTATCGGTGGTAAGGATTATACAATTGGTTCAACAAAAACAGAAGCAGAGAATTCTATAGGTACAGCAAAAAAAGGTGAGACTGTTACAATTGATGGAACTGCTTATACTGTAGTTGAAGATGGTGGTACTGAAGATGCTGATACCAATAAATTAACACTGGCAAATATTAAAAAGAAAATTAACGAAGGCTCTACAGTAGAGTATGGTGGAACTAAAATGACTGCAATGAAGGACGGAGATAATAACGGAGTAGATGATGCAGATTCGTCTGTCATCTCAGCAGCTCATGCAGTTGATTTAATGGAAAAAGAGTTAACAGCAGCTAATAATATTGGAGCAACAAAAACAGCAGCTACAGCTGAAAAGGCGGCTGCTTATACATCTAAGGATGGAGTTACATTTAATATTAAAAAAGGAACGGCAGAAGTTGCAGATAAGTTATCTTTCAGCCTTCATGTAGGATCAGACGCAGACATGACAAATAAGATTACAGTTGATATTGAGACAATGAACTCTTCATATCTTGGAATCAAAGGTCTTAATGTAAACGATGATTCTGGAATCGCTGGAACATATGCAATAGATGCTATCTCAGATGCGTTACAGAAGGTATCAGAGCAGAGATCTTCTCTTGGTGCTGTTCAGAACCGTCTTGAGCACACAATCGACAACCTTGACAACGTAGTTGAGAATACTACAACAGCTGAGTCTCGTATCCGTGATACAGATATGGCTGAAGAGATGGTTAACTACAGCAAGAACAACATTCTTGCACAGGCTGGACAGTCTATGCTTGCACAGGCTAATCAGTCTAACCAGGGTGTACTTTCACTCTTACAGTAATCGTCTACAATTTAATGTTGTACAAAGCAGGAAGAGCTCGAAAGGGCTCTTTTTGTTATGCACTTCTTTCCTTTAGCATGAAACTATACGATTATTTATTCCCGAATAAATTGCAGACACTCCCTATAAAGTAGTATAATAACAATAATTAATACAGCTAATTGCACAAACAGGAATTGGCAATAAGCATGAAAAGAGGTTTACACTATGGATGTTAGAAAAATGAGAAACGGTTTACTGGGAAAGCGCCTTGTGGCTGCGCTTGAGTCGCGCAACATGGAGGCTTATTATGTAGAGACAAAGGAGGAGGCTGTTAAGAAGGCTCTGGAGCTGATTCCAAAGGGAAGCTCAATCAATATGGGCGGTGCCACATCGGTGAAGGAATGTGGTCTGTATGAGGCTCTCTCAAACGGAGAATATCAGTTTTATGACAGGGACAAGGTGTCTACGCAGGAGGAGAAGCAGGAGATAGCGTTAAAGGCATTTACATCGGATTATTTCCTTGGAAGTGTCAATGCGATGAGCGAGGACGGCGTATTTATCAATATTGACGGAAATGCAAACCGCGTGGCTGCATATGCTTACGGACCGAAGCATGTGCTTCTTATAGTAGGCATGAACAAGGTTGTAAAGACTGAGGCAGACGCTATGAGCCGTGCGAGAAATGAGGCTGCGCCAATCAATGCACAGCGCTTTGGCATCGACACACCATGCTCTAAGAACGGCACCTGCTTTGACTGCAAGAGTCCGCAGTGTATCTGCTGTCAGATTCTGACCACACGCTTTTCAAGGGTGAAGGGACGTTTCCAGATTATTCTTGTGGATGAGAATCTGGGCTTTTAATATGTGAATAGCCGGAAAGGAAACATACAAAATGGGATATTTAATTAGTGAGACAACAAAAGAGGAACGCGAGGCAATTGTGGCTGAATCGCTTGGCAATATCGAGGCCACCTGCGATGGCTGCATGTCGGGGCTTGCCGAGATGTATCAGGACTATATCGACGGAAAGAAGGAGCTTCGTGAGATAAATATGGAGTTCAATGCCAGGTATGTGCACGGAGAGGATATGCCGGGGCGAAGCGGCTGCGGATATAAGTAATGTGAAACGGTTTGGGATAATTACCGAAGCTTAATGATATCAGGGAGACACAGATGATTTCATGTAGGGATGTTAACAATTTACAAATGGACGGAATGGAGCTTGTGGCGGGAGCAGCAGGGCTTGATAGGATGGTGTCATGGACGTATCTGGTGCAGACTAAGCCTTATAAGGATCATATGAATCCGGGCAACTTTGCGCTGCTTGTGGTAGATTACAAGAGGTTTTCCATGGACGAAGCATATGATGCCATGGTTGAGCTGAATGAGCTGGGAATATCAGGCTTTGCGATTTCGGTTGTGGAGGACAGGGAAGAGACACCACAGAGGATGAAGGACAAGGCTGATGAGCTCAAGCTGCCGTTGTTTTATATCCGGTGGGAGGGAGCTACTTTTGTAGATATTGCGCAGAGCGTCGGAGAGCTGCTTTTAGAGACCAGTGTGGATAATAAAAGGACAGGTGACTACCTGTACAACCTGCTTTTTGGATATGAGGTAAATGACAAGTATATAGAAAAGATTTCTGCACAGCTTGGTCTGACCTTTGACCGGCCGTACAGAGTGGGAATCATCGTGATAGACCGCAAATACGGAGTGAATCTGGAGCAGGACGAGCACACATATACATACTATACCGACTGCCTGAACCGCGAGGTTATCCATATGAAGAAAAAGCCTATGTATATGAGGTTTTTGAACAAATTTGTGCTTCTTTTTGAGGAGACAAAGGATATGGAGACAGAGCATCAGATTGAAAGGATACTTGGGGACTTAGACAGTCGTGCACCATTTGCAGGGCTCATTCACAGCACATGCATACTCGGTGCTGCATACAGGAAGCCTGCGGATTTTGGCAAGAGCTATCAGGAGGCGAAAAATCTCATCCCCAAAAAGGATATTTTACCCAATCCGACCAACAAGAAGGTAATCAGTGCTAGCTCCATGGGCATATACAAGTATATGTTCAACAGTGGCAATCAGCAGGAAATCATGGATTATTGCAACGAGAAGCTAAAGCGGCTTGAGATGTATGACAATGCAAACGGCTCGTTTCTCATAGATACGCTGCTCAATTATTATATGTGTGGCTTTAATGTCGGAAAAACGGCACAGATGATGTACGTTCATCGTAATTCCCTGCAATACCGTCTGAAAAAGATAGAAGAAATACTGGAAATCAGCCTTGATGACTCGATGGAATATCTGGATGTAGTTAATTGTATTCTTGTAAAAAGGCTTATGTTTAATTAGTTACTGTAAAAATGCACAAACAAATTGTGCAAAATTAACATTGCAAAGCTGCTTCATTAAGTTTATTATACGAACTAAGCAAAGGCGCTGGAGAAAAACTCCGGCGCCTTTTCGTATTTCAATAATCAAGGAGGAAAAGATTATGATGAAGAGAAGTAAGAGATTTGCAGCATTGATATTGATAGGTGTAATGGCAGCGACAACATTGTTTGGATGTGGTTCGTCGTCAGGAGGAGCTGCCTCAGATAGCTCAGCGGCAGACAGCTCATCAAAGAAGGTTTTAAAGGTTGGTATGGAATGTGCATATGCTCCATTCAACTGGACACAGGATACAGATACTACACCGGACGGCAGCAAGGCAGTCAAGATAGCAGGCTCTGATTACTATGCATACGGCTACGATGTAGCAGTGGCACAGAAGCTTGCAGATCAGATGGGAATGGACCTTGAGGTACATAAGGTTGAGTGGTCATCAATCGGTATCTCACTCGATGCAGGAGATTATGACTGTATCATCGCCGGTATGGGCAAGACAAAGGAAAGAGAAGCGTCATACGCATTCACAGAGCCTTATTACTATAGAAACAACTGTATCGTTGTTAAGAAGGGCGGCAAGTATTCAAATGTAAAGGGTCTTTCAGATCTCGCAGATACAGGCTGCAAAGTAACGACACAGCTTGGAACAGGCTGGATTCCACTTTTAGACCAGATAAAGGGTGCTGAACAGTCAGGAAACTTTGAGACTACATCAGAGTGCTTCCTCGCAATATCAAACGGCAGCGCAGATGTATGTGTAATCGATGTTCCGACAGCAGAGTCAGCAGCACTTACAAATGATGATTTACAGATTATCGAGCTGGATGAGAATGATACATTCACAGGTGATGATGA
>ENA-ORCP01002171-ORCP01002171.1-human-gut-metagenome-genome-assembly--contig:-NODE-2171-length-15975-cov-5.078500_pt1 | contig 15975 bp, 30 predicted proteins | sample MGYA00242990_ERZ507991 | MGnify/ENA primary metagenome ERZ507991 (study PRJEB26167, sample SAMN06115496) | human gut metagenome | host: Homo sapiens | place: China:Henan | collected 2015-05-07... | reverse complement strand
TTTTTTAAAGAAATAAGAAATAGAGAAAAATTAGAGAGTACGTAAATACGTGTCTGCCTAATCCGCCTGTATACGTAATATAAGAGAAAAAGTTTGTAGTCATCGAAGGGAGAATGAAATAAATGAGTGAAAAAGATATAGAGCAGTATCTTGTAAACAAGGTGCGGCAATGCGGAGGAAAGGCATATAAATTTGTAAGTCCCGGCAACTCAGGAGTGCCGGATAGGTTAGTGATTTTTCCGAACGGGGAAGTAATTTTTGTTGAGCTTAAAGCATCGGGAAAAGTACCGACCGTTTTACAAACGGCAAAGCACAAAGAACTCAGAAAACTTAATCAAAAGGTTTTGGTTATTGATAATAAACAGCTTATTGAGGATTTGATTAAAAGCTGGCAGGCAGGTGTTATAAAATGAAATTTATGCCGCATAATTATCAGCAGTATTGTATTGACAGACTTATAAAAGAGCCTATGTTGGGATTATTCCTTGATATGGGGTTGGGTAAAACGGTTACAACTCTTACAGCCATAAAGGAATTGAAGTATTACAGATTTCTTGTGAGAAAAGTTCTTGTTATAGCACCGAAAAAGGTTGCTGAAGCTACGTGGAGCAAAGAAGCAAGCAAGTGGGAACACCTTAGTGTCATAAGAATATCGACGGTACTCGGAAGTAGAAATAAAAGGATTACCGCTTTGGCCGCAACAGCGGATGTGTATGTTATAAACAGGGAAAATGTGGAATGGCTTGTTGAGTATTATCGGAATGATTGGCCTTTTGATATGGTAACATATGATACAACAGATAAGATACTCTATTCAGCAGATGCATTCGGCACATTCGGAGCAATAAACGGCAACATTTTTGCCGATGAAGTAAACTTTGAAACAGAATGGCTTGACGATGCCCGCCGTTACTATACAAATATCGTAGGCAAATACGGTCCGCAGGTGCAGGCTCTTCTGAAAAAGGCAGCAACACTTGACATTGCAATGGTTTGTCCTCTTCACGGTCCGATCTGGAGAGAAAATATCGCCTGGTACATTGACAAATATGACAAGTGGAGCTCCTATACACCGGAAGAAAAGGCAGTTGTTATCGTATACGGTTCAATTTACGGCAACACAGAAAATGCGGCAGAAATACTTGCCGCAAAGCTTGCCGACAAGGGCATACGCAACATAAAAATGTATGATGTGTCCGTAACACACCCATCTGAGATAGTGTCGGAATGTTTCCGTGCGAGCCATATCGTTTTTGCATCACCGACCTACAATTCGGGAATTTTCTGCAATATGGAAACCGTCCTTAATGACATCAAAGCACACAATCTCCAGAACCGAACAGTTGCAATAATCCAGAACGGCACGTGGGCAGCAACCTGCGGAAAAATGATCCGTGATATTATTGACACACTCAAAGGAATGACTGTCCTTGATGCAGGCGTAAGCTTCAAATCATCTGTAAAGAACGAACAGTATGACGAGCTTTGCACACTTGCCGATACAATTGCCGACTCAATGAAATAAAATGTTCCATATATTAAAAGGCTGTCGCATCAACAAACTGCGGCAGCCTTTTTTATTTTATATTTTTATTAGGGCGGCGGCATTAAATACACTGTGAATTCAAAGATGTCAAGCCGCCGCGGTCGTTAGTTCAGAGCGACCTTTTTATAAGGTAAAGCTTTGCACAATGTTTCGACCGCGGCGGAAACGATTCCTGCGGTTCACAGCAAACGTCAAACCGCCGCCCTAATAAAAAAAGAACTGCCGCATAATAATGCAGCAGTTCATATTTATATTGAAACTAATCTAATCAAACAAGTTCAATAATAGCCATTTCAGCAGCGTCGCCACGTCTTGGACCGGTCTTGATGATTCTTGTGTAGCCGCCGTTTACGTCAGCATACTTTGGTGCAATATCATCAAACAGCTTCTTAACTACGTCTTCCTTAGTAACGTAAGCAAGAACCTGACGCTTGGAGTGGAGATCGTTAGTCTTAGCAGTAGTAATCATCTTTTCTGCCATAGCACGAACCTCTTTGGCTCTTGTAACTGTTGTTTCGATTCTGCCGTTTTCGAGGAGATATGTTACCATAGCTCTGAGCATAGCTTTTCTATGGTCGCTTGTTCTACCCAACTTTCTTGTTCCCGGCATTATAATCACTCCTTACTTATCAAAAGTATCGTATCCCGAAAAGGATACCTCTTATTCTTCTTCAGAGCTGAGATCAAAACCAAGGGACTGAAGCTTTTCCTTAACTTCGTCAAAGGACTTCTTACCGAGGTTTCTGACCTTCATCATTTCTTCTTCTGACTTATTAATCAAATCATCTACAGTATTGATGCCTGCACGCTTCAAACAGTTGAATGAACGTACTGACAAGTCAAGTTCCTCAATGGTCATCTCAAGGATCTTTTCCTTACCCTTATCGTCCTTTTCTACCATGATTTCAGTGATAGAGGACTCATCCGAAAGCTCACCAAAGAGCTTCAGATGCTCAATGAGGAGATTGGCTGCCTGAGAGATAGCTTCCTTAGCTGAAATAACACCGTTAGTCCAGACTTCAAGAGTAAGCTTATCATAGTCTGTAACCTGACCAAGTCTTGTGTCTTCGACCTGGTAGTTTACCTTCAGTACAGGTGTATAAATGGAATCCACAGCAATAACATCAACGCCGAAGTTAAAGAGCTGCTTGTTCTTTTCAGCAGAAACATATCCGCGGCCTCTGTCGATAGTGATTTCCATGTAAAGCTTAGCATCCTTGCCTAAAGTAGCAATGTGCATTTCCGGTACGAGAATGTCAACTTCAGAATCGGTTTTGATGTCACCTGCGGTAACTTCGCACTCATCTTCAGCTTCGATATAGATAGTCTTAGGACCCTCGCCGTAAAGCTTAGCGGTCAGACCCTTAAGGTTAAGGACGATCTCTGTAACATCTTCCTTAACACCGGGTACAGTAGATAATTCGTGGTGTACACCGTCAATCTTAACTGAAGTAACAGCAACACCCGGAAGCGAGGAGAGCAGGACACGTCTGAGGCTGTTGCCAAGAGTATGTCCATAGCCGCGCTCCAGAGGAGCGATAGCAAACTTGCCGTAAGTTCCGTTGGTCTTGAGCTCCACGGTTTCGATTTCCGGCTTTTCGATTTTTTCAAGCATTATAAAACCCTCCTATATTCGCATTGCGGACAGTGAATGTATAAAGAGATATACAACACAAAGTCTATTACTTGGAGTACAACTCGACGATAAGATGTGCTTCAACCTCATAATCAAGGTCTTCTGCCTTAGGCATACGAACAACCTTAGCGGAGAAGTTCTCTTTATTAGCATCAAGCCATGTAGGAACAACACGACCGTTAGTCTGCTCTACAATATCCTTGAACTTTGCGCTTGATCTGCTGCCTTCATAAAGAGCAATAACGTCGCCTTCCTTAACTCTGTAAGAAGGGATATTAACTCTTTCACCGTTTACAGTGAAATGTCTGTGGTTAACGAGCTGTCTTGCTTCACGTCTTGTGAGAGCAAGACCCATTCTGAAAACGATGTTATCAAGTCTTGATTCGAGAACAGTAATGAGGTTATCACCTGTCTTGCCTTCCATCTTTTCAGCAATTTCGAAATAGTGATAGAACGGCTTTTCAAGAACACCGTAGATGAATTTAAGCTTCTGCTTTTCCTTGAGCTGCATACCGTATTCAGAAACCTTCTTACGGTTGTTAGCGTTAGGATTTCTATTTGATGACTTAGAAATACCCATAACCATAGGGCTGATTCCTAAGTATCTGCACTTTTTCAGGATAGGATCCTTATTAACTGCCATTTAGAATTACACCTCCATTGGTATTTTAAAGAACGGATTTTCCGTAAAATGATTATACATATAAAAGATCGTATAAAATGTAGAAACTACACACGACGTCTCTTTGGAGGACGGCAACCATTATGAGGAATTGGTGTAACGTCCTTGATAAGCTTAACTTCAAGACCAACAGTCTGTAAAGCTCTGATAGCAGCTTCACGTCCTGCACCCGGTCCCTTAACGTAAACTTCAACGCTCTTAAGACCGTGATCCATAGCAGCCTTAGCAGCTGTTTCTGCAGCAGTCTGTGCAGCGAATGGAGTAGATTTCTTAGAACCTCTGAAGCCTAATCCACCTGCAGATGCCCATGAAATTGCGTTACCCTGAGTATCAGTAATAGTAACAATAGTGTTGTTGAAAGTGGACTGGATATGAACAGCACCATTTTCAATGTTCTTACGCTCACGACGACGTCTTACGACTGCCTTCTTGCCTTTAACCTGAGCCATTGTTCATTCCCTCCTTACTTCTTCTTGTTAGCGATTGTCTTAACAGGACCCTTACGAGTTCTTGCGTTAGTCTTAGATCTCTGACCTCTTACAGGGAGACCCTTTCTGTGACGAACGCCTCTGTAACAGCCGATTTCAACAAGACGCTTGATGTTGAGAGCAACATTTCTTCTGAGGTCGCCTTCAACGATAAAGTGATGATCAATATATTCACGGAGCTTTGCGAGGTCATCCTCAGACAGATCCTTAACTCTGATATCAGGGTTTACACCTGTGTTTGCGAGAATAACATCAGCAGATTTACGACCGATTCCGTAGATGTATGTGAGACCGATTTCGATTCTCTTATCTTTTGGAAGGTCAACGCCGGCAATACGTGCCATTTATAAAACACCTCCATATTGGATTTCAAACTTACATTTCAGAAAACTATGATGATCTTAGCCCTGACGCTGTTTATGCTTAGGGTTAGAGCAGATAACCATAATCTTGCCTTTTCTTTTAATAACCTTGCATTTTTCGCAGATAGGCTTAACTGAAGGTCTTACTTTCATGATAAATACCTCCTTCTACAAGACTTTTACTTTGCTCTCCAAGTAATTCTGCCTTTTGAGAGGTCATATGGCGACATCTCAACTGTAACCTTATCGCCCGGAACAATACGAATGTAGTTCATTCTGAGCTTACCGGAAACATGAGCAAGAATCTGATGACCGTTTGCAAGTTCGACCTGGAACATTGCATTCGGGAGAGCGTCGATTACTGTACCTTCAATCTCAATAACATCTTCCTTAGACAAGCATATGCCTCCTTTTAGATATCAGGATTTTGGGTTTTAGAGCTTCCGACGGTCTTTTCGGTGTAGTCCGAAATAAAACGTCTTAATCCCTTATCTGTCAGATTGTCTGTATCTATAACAGTATTGGTAAATCTGAGATGTTTTAAACGCTTTTTTTTGGGAGAATCGAGCTTTCGCTCTTTTCCGTCCGCAATATAAGCAAAATCATCTTCGATTGCGGTGATAACCAGGAAATTACCCTGATCGTGACCTGCAATAGACCTGACAACCATTCCGAGTTTTGCTTCCACAGCTATACTCCTTTTCAGATGATAGTCGGTTTTGTTAAAATCACCGGACCATCGGGTGTAACTGCGATAGTATGCTCAAAATGAGCTGATGGTGAACCGGACTTGGTCAATACAGTCCAGCCGTCCGAAAGAACCTTAACGTCCTCTCCGACCGCATTGATCATCGGTTCGATAGCGATAGCCATACCAGCAACAAGTCTTGGACCGTGTCCGCTGCGTCCGAAGTTAGGGACTTCAGGTGACTCGTGAAGATTTCTTCCGACTCCGTGACCGACATACTGCTTGACTATGCCGTATCCATAAGAAACAACGTGCTCCTCGACCGCATGGCTCACATCGCCGACACGGTTTCCTACGATAGCCTGTTCAATACCTTTGTAAAGGCTTTCGTTAGTAACTTTAAGAAGCTGCAAAGTTTCCTCTGAAACATTACCCACAGGGAAGGTATAAGCTGAATCCCCGTGAAAACCGTCGATATAAGCACCAACGTCAATGCTGACAATATCACCGTCATGGATTATCTTCTTTTTTGAAGGAATGCCATGAATGACCTGATCGTTAATTGAAATACAAGCTGAGCCGGGGAAACCGCCGTAACCCAGGAATGAAGGCTTAGCTCCATTCTTAACGATATAATCGTGAATGATCTTGTCAAGCTCGTAAGTTGACATACCGACTTTTATAGATTGACCGCCGTAGTGGAGAGCGTTGCCAGTAATAATACCGGCCTTGCGCATTTTCTCCAGTTCGGTTTTGGATTTAACATTAATCATTTGGTTTCGCCTTAAGCATTAAGAGCTTCTAAAACGAGCTTCGAAGTTTCAGCAACGCCGTCCTGACCCTTAACTCTTACAAGCTTGCCTCTTTCAGCATAGAAATCAGCGAGAGGAGCAGTCTGAACGTGATAGGTCTTGAGTCTTTCGATAACAGTTTCAGGAGCATCGTCCTTACGCTGAACAGCGTTTCCGCCGCACTTATCGCAGATACCATCGACCTTAGTAGGATTATACTGAATGTGATAAGAAGCACCGCACTTTTCGCACACACGTCTGCCTGAAATTCTTGCCTGAATAGCAGCGTCCTCAACATCAATTGAGAGAACCTTGTCGATATTCACGCCCATCTTTTCAAGAGCTTCAGCCTGCGGAACAGTTCTTGGGAAACCGTCGAGGATAAAACCGTTTTTGCAGTCGTCCTCAGCGATCCTGTCTTTAAGAATACCGATAACAACTTCATCAGGAACGAGAGCGCCGCTCTCCATGAAACTTTTAGCTTTGATACCGCACTCAGTACCGTTTTTAACAGCCTCACGAAGGATATTGCCTGTGGAGATCTGAGGGATAGAAAGCTTTTCGCTGATTACTTCTGCCTGTGTGCCTTTTCCGGCACCGGGAGCGCCCAGTAAAATTAAGTTCATATTGATTGACCTTCCTTTCATATTAGTTAGGAACAGCTCTTCAATTCCTAATAAAGCATATACGGTTTTGATTATTCAAGGAAACCTTTGTGGTGACGCATCATCATCTGTGATTCAAGAGTTCTTCCTGTTTCAAGAACAACGCTTACGATGATGAGGATAGAAGTACCGCCCATAGCAATGTTGAGCTGCGGCATAGCAAGGTTTGTGAGAATCGGGAAAATAGCGATCACGCCGAGGAAAACGGCACCGATGAGAGTGATCTTAGAAAGAACTCTCTGGATATAATCGCTTGTAGGCTTACCGGGTCTGATACCCGGGATACCACCGTTGTTCTGACGAAGATTATTTGCAATCTCAATTGGGTTGTACTGCATAGCAACATAGAAATAGTTGAATGCAATGATCAGAACAAAATAGATAATTGCGTACCAGCCGCTTGTGTAGCTGAAGAAGTGAACAAATCCGGCATAGAATTTCTGCCAGAAGCCATCAGGTTCAGCAGCAGGCTTGATGAACAATTCAAGAGTTGAAGGCAGGGACATAATAGCCATTGCGAAGATGATAGGCATAACGCCGCTCATTGCAACCTTGATCGGAATATGAGTATTCTGACCGCCGTACTGTTTTCTGCCGACAACACGCTTAGCATACTGAATCGGAATACGTCTTTCTGATTCGTTCATGAAAACGATGAAACCGATCATAGCGACGAAAACGATCAGTACAATAGGAACGATTAAGATATACTTCTTGTCTGATTTAATAAGCTCGAACATGGAGAGGACGCTTGAAGGACCTCTTGAAACGATGCCGGCAAAGAGGATCATGGAGATACCGTTGCCAATGCCCTTATCGTTGATTCTGTTGCCGAGCCATACAACAAGGCTTGCACCTGCTGTAAATGCTGCAATAATTACGATCGCAGTAAACACGCCTGCAGCGCCGCTGGTGTAAAGTACAGCACCGTTATTACGCTGAGTTACATAGTACGCATAAGACATTATCAAAGCGATACCCAGCGAAACAAAGCTTGTTATCATATTAAGCTTCTTTCTGCCTTCTTCGCCTTCCTTCTGGAGATTTTCCAGCGGAGGGAGAGCATAAGTAAGAAGCTGAACAATGATCGAAGCGTTGATATACGGCTGAATTGCCAATGCAAATAATGTTCCTTTTGACAGCGCACCGCCGGAGAGTATATCCATATAGCTCAGGAAGCTGCCGCCATCTGAAATCATTGAACCAAGAACCGTGGTATCGAGGAAAGGAACCGGTATATGACAACCGATTCGGTAGATGAGAATGATCAATAATGTGTAAAGGATTTTATTCCTTAATTCAGGAACCTTCCAAGCGTTTCTGAAGGTTGTAAACACATTACATCACCTCAGCCTTCCCGCCTGCCTTCTCGATTTTTTCTTTTGCTGAAGCTGAAAAAGCAGCTGCCTTAACAGTCAGATTTTTTGTAAGATCGCCGTTGCCGAGGATCTTAACACCGTTGTCGGCCTTCTTGATGATACCTGCAGCTTTGAGAAGCTCTGTATCAACTACTGTACCTTCTGTGAAAACTTCAAGATCGGATACATTAATTGCTACCGGCTTAGCTGCGAAAATGTTATTGAAGCCTCTCTTAGGGATTCTTCTCTGAAGAGGCATCTGACCGCCTTCAAAGCCCGGTCTAACACCGCCGCCTGAACGAGCGTTCTGTCCTTTATGACCCTTACCTGCTGTTTTGCCCCAGCCTGAGCCGTGGCCTCTGCCTATTCTCTTAACGTCCTTAGTAGAACCTGCAGCAGGGGATAATTCATGAATATACATAGTTTTCGCACCTCCTTGCAAATAATTATGCTTCGGTTACTTCTACGAGGTGAGAGATCTTATTAATCTTTCCCTTTGTAGCATCATTATCAGGCTGAACAGTTTCAGCGCCGACTTTACGGAGTCCGAGAGAATGAGCTACAGCAATCTGCGGCTTAGTGCAGCCGTTAAGGCTCTTAGCGAGTTTAATTTTAAGTGCCATTGTCTGCGACCTCCTTAACCAATAATTTCTTTTACGGATTTGCCTCTGATTTCAGCAACTTCCTTTGCGCTGCGGCAGCTTGCAAGACCGTTAATAGTAGCTCTTACAACATTGCACGCATTGTTAGAACGGAGTGACTTAGTTCTGATGTCCTTGATACCTGCCATTTCGATAACAGCACGAACAGGACCGCCGGCGATAACACCGGTACCGGGAGCAGCAGGCTTCATAAGAACTCTGCCAGCGCCAAATTCTCCGATAACCTCATGAGGAATTGAAGTACCTCTGAGAGAAACTTTAATCAAATTCTTCTTAGCATCCTCGATACCCTTACGGATAGCATCAGGAACTTCGCCTGATTTACCCATACCGAAACCAACTGTGCCGTTACCGTCGCCAACAACAACAAGTGCAGCGAATTTAAAGATACGGCCGCCCTTAACAGTCTTTGAAACTCTGTTAATAGCAACAACCTTTTCGGAAAGTTCAAGTGCAGAAGCATCTATCTTAGCATTAGCCAAAAGTATTACCTCCTTGTTTGTAATGGTTCCGAACTTAGAAGTTCAGACCGCCTTTTCTTGCACCGTCAGCAAGTTCTGCAACTCTACCGTGATAGAGGAAACCTGCACGATCAAATACAACATCATTAATGCCCTTTTCGAGAGCCTTCTTAGCAATCATTTCGCCAACCTTGAATGCGCCTTCCTTGTTGCCGCCGTTGCCGGAGAAGTCTTTATCCATTGAAGAAGCAGAAACGAGAGTTACGCCTGCAACGTCATCAATGATCTGAGCATAGATATGCTTGGAAGAACGGAAAACGTTGAGTCTCGGACAAGCTGCTGTACCGCTGATCTTAGCACGTACACGAGTCTGTCTCTTAGCTCTGTTAGCCTTTCTGTTAATCTGCTTAACCATTAATTTTCACTCCTTTTTTAACTGAAGAATAGTAGCCGTCTTTCAGGCTGTCCCATTCCTCTACATAATAATAGGATCTTATTAAATACAAAAGTAAGATTACTTCTTACCCTTACCGGCTTTACCTTCCTTACGGATGATATGTTCACCGGCATAACGGATACCCTTGCCCTTATATGGCTCAGGAGGTCTCTTCTCACGAAGTTCAGCAGCGAACTGACCAACCTTCTGCTTGTCGATACCCTTAACAACAACAGTATTTGGATTAGGAACATCGAGCTTGATCTCGTCTGTTTCGCCAACGATGACCTGGTGTGAGAAGCCAAGGTTCATAACGAGGTTAGTACCCTGCTTAGCAGCACGGTAACCGATACCTTCGATTTCAAGAGTCTTGGAATAACCTTCAGTAACACCGATGATCATGTTGTGGATAAGAGTTCTTGTAAGACCGTGAAGTGACTTGTGGAGCTTATCCTCGGAAGGACGCTCAACAATGATTTCGTTACCTTCAACCTTGATGATCATATCCTTGTTGAAAGTTTCAGTAAGAGTACCCTTAGGTCCCTTAACGGTAAGTGTAGTGCCGTCGAGTTTAACTTCAACGCCTGCAGGAACACTAACCGGCTTTTTACCAATTCTAGACATTATGTGTTCCTCCTTACCATACGAATGCAAGAACTTCGCCGCCGACATTGAGTTCTCTTGCCTTCTTATCTGTCATAACACCCTTAGATGTAGACACGATAGCGATTCCGAGACCCTTCATAACCTTCGGCATATCCTCGCAGCTGGAGTAAATACGAAGACCCGGCTTGGAAACTCTGCGAAGTCCTGTGATAACCTGTGACTTGTTCTCGCCATATTTGAGAGTGATTCTGATGATGCCCTGTTTGCCGTCATCAATAATCTGATAGCTCTTGAGGTAACCCTCGTCAACGAGGATCTGAGTGATAGCTTTCTTCATATTGGAAGCAGGCACATCAACTGTTGCGTGCTTAGCAGAATTAGCATTACGAATTCTGGTAAGTATATCTGCAATTGTATCAGTAATTTGCATACCTGGTTAACCTCCTTATATTACTTTAGTTAAGGACTGTAAAGAACTTAACTTGGAGTCCTGCCGCTCAAAGCAGCTGCCCCATCCAAAAATTTCAGCCGTCAGATCAAGCTTACCAGCTTGCCTTCTTAACGCCTGGGATCTGACCCTTATGAGCCAGCTCTCTGAAGCAGATACGGCAAATACCGAATTTTCTCAGATAAGCATGAGGTCTGCCGCAGATCTTGCATCTATTATAAGCTCTGGTGGAAAACTTAGGAGTCTTCTGCTGTTTAAGCTTCATTGCCTTTTTAGCCATTTTTGATTATCCCTCCTAATCAATTACTTGATGAAAGGAGCGCCCATGAGCTCAAGGAGAGCCTTTGCTTCTTCATCAGTTTTAGCGGTTGTGATGATGTTGATGTCCATACCACGAACCTTATCGATTTTATCATACTCGATTTCAGGGAAAATAAGCTGTTCCTTGATACCTGTTGAGTAGTTTCCTCTTCCGTCGAAAGAGTTAGCATTGATTCCTCTGAAGTCACGAACACGAGGGAAAGCGACATTAAAGAGTCTGTCGAGGAATTCATACATCTTTTCGCTTCTGAGAGTAACCTTAACACCGATAGGCATACCTTCACGGAGTTTAAAGTTAGCAACTGATTTCTTAGCGCGGCAAACAACAGGCTTCTGACCTGTGATAGCAGCGAGGTCTGTCATGATAGCGTCGATAACCTTAGCGTTGTCCTTAGCTTCGCCTGCACCGACATTGATAACGACCTTATCGATCTTAGGGATCTGCATAACACTCTTGTACTCAAACTTTTTCATTAAAGCAGGAGCAACTGTGCTGACATAAAGTTCTTTTAAATTAGATGCCATATCAATTTAACTCCTTTCCTTAATATGTTTTGCCGCAGTCTGCGTTTTTGCAGATTCTGGACTTAGTACCGTCAGCTTCGACCTTGTAGCCGATTCTTGTAGGCTTGCCGCACTTAGGGCAAACGATCATAACCTTTGATGCGTACATAGGAGCTTCGCACTTTACAATGCCGCCCTGCTGACCCATCTGTCTTGGCTTAACGTGCTTAGTAGCAATGTTGAGGTTTTCAACGATTACTTTCTTTTCCTTTGGTGATACTTCTAAAACCTTACCCTGTTTACCCTTGTCCTTACCGGAAAGAATAACAACGGTGTCACCGGTTTTAACGTGTAAGCTATTCATTACGGGACACCTCCTTAAAGTACTTCTGGAGCGAGTGAAAGGATCTTCATATAGTCCTTATCTCTGAGCTCTCTTGCAACAGGTCCGAAAATACGGGTTCCTCTTGGGTTCTTATCATCCTTGATGATTACAGCAGCGTTCTCGTCGAATCTGATGTAAGTTCCGTCTTCGCGGCGGAGGCCCTTAGCTGAACGAACGATTACTGCCTTAACAACGTCGCCTTTTTTAACAACGCCGCCTGGTGTTGCTTTCTTAACGGAAGCAACTACAACGTCACCGATGTTTGCATATCTTCTGCGTGTACCGCCCAGGACTCTGATGCACATCAGTTCCTTAGCACCTGTATTATCAGCGACTTTCAAATAAGTCTGCATCTGTATCACAGCGCATTACTCCTTCCCAATTTTACAGAAGTCAACGGCGGAGGCGCACACCTCTGCCGTGCTTCATATAAATTATAATTCATAAACAAGCCTGTAAATGTTTCAACGTTACCGTGTGTTTCATTCACCGATTTATAATTATAGCATACTATCCCCTTGGTGTCAATAGTCAATATTGACAATAACAAGGCAATGCTATGATTATTTTTTACTTAGCCTGCTCAATAACCTTAACCAAACGCCATCTCTTATCCTTGGAGATAGGACGTGTTTCCATGATCTCAACGCGATCGCCGATGTTGCAGGTGTTGTTCTCATCATGAGCCTTAAGCTTGATAGTTCTCTTGATGATCTTCTTGTACAGAGGATGCTGTACACTGTCAATGATAGCAACTACGATTGTCTTATCCATTTTATTGGAAACAACCTTACCGACTCTAGTTTTTCTAAGATTTCTTTCTTCAGCCATTTTTATGACCTCCCTTCACTTACTGCTCAGCTGCGGAACGCTCACGCATTACAGTCTTAATGCGGGCAATGTCCTTCTTAACAGCCTTTAAACGTGTTGGGTTATCAAGCTGATTAACAGCGAGCTGAAAACGAAGAGCGAAAAGCTCCTTCTTGAGATCAGAAAGCTTGTTTTCAAGCTCAAGAGTAGTCATTTCTTTAACTTCTGCAGCCTTCATTATTCACTCGCCTCCTCTTCTGCCTGACGTGATACAAATTTACACTTAATAGGGAGCTTGTGGCTTGCAAGACGCATAGCTTCACGTGCAAGTTCTTCGGAAACTCCACCGATTTCAAATAAAACTCTGCCCGGCTTAACAACAGCAACCCAGTATTCAGGTGAACCCTTACCGGAACCCATTCGAGTTTCAGCCGGCTTTTCTGTAATTGGCTTATCCGGGAAGATCTTGATCCAAACCTGACCGCCACGCTTGATATATCTTGTCATAGCGATACGGGCAGCTTCGATCTGATTAGAGGTAATCCAAGCAGGCTCAAGAGCCTGAAGACCGTAATCACCGTTAGAAACTGTGTTACCACGGTATGCCTTACCTGTAAGTCTGCCTCTGTGTACTCTTCTGTACTTAACTCTCTTTGGAAGAAGCATTACTGATTACCTCCTTCTCTTTTAGCTTCAGAACGATTTCTTCCGCCGTTGTTGCGGGGTCTGTCGTTGTTAGCACGACGTGGCTTTCTTTCAGTCTTTTCTGCAGGAGCAGTCTTAGCAGCGTTTACATCGCCCTTAAGAACTTCGCCCTTGTAGATCCAAACCTTAACGCCAAGACGGCCGTAAGTTGTGTGAGCTTCTGCAAAACCGTAATCAATATCAGCACGGATTGTCTGAAGCGGAATTGTACCTTCATGGTAGCTTTCGGAACGAGCGATTTCAGCACCGCCGAGACGGCCGCCAACCTTGACCTTGATACCCTTAGCACCAAGCTTCATAGCTCTGCCGATAGCCTGTTTCATTGCTCTTCTGAAAGAAACACGGTTTTCGAGCTGAGAAGCAATGCTTTCAGCAACGAGCTGTGAATTCATATCAGGAGTCTTAACTTCAACAATGTTGATAGCAACGGACTTGCCGATCATCTTTTCAACATTAAGACGAAGCTTTTCAATATTTTCGCCGCCTCTGCCGATAACGATACCCGGCTTAGCGCAGTGAACATGGATTCTTACCTTATCAGCAAATCTTTCAATCTCGATCTTAGGAACGCCTGCTGCATAAAGTTCTTTTTTAATATAGTTACGAACGTTGTAATCCTCAACTAAAGTATCGCCGAAAGTTGCTTTGTTTGCAAACCAGCGGGAATCCCAATCTTTGATTACACCGACACGCAGACCGTGCGGATTAACTTTCTGTCCCATTTAGTTTACCTCCTCTTTCGACTTATTCTTTTTCCTTGACCACAAGAGTAACGTGGGAAGTTCTCTTGAGGATACGGAAAGCTCTGCCCTGTGCTCTAGGCATAATTCTCTTCATGATAGGACCCGGGCAAACGAAGCATTCTGATACATAAAGGTTTGCCTTATCCATACCAAAATTATTCTCTGCGTTTGCGATAGCCGACTTCAGAAGCTTCTCCAGGTATTCACAGGCAGATTTAGGTGTGTTCTTTAAAATCGCCATAGCGGTTTCAACGTCTTTACCTCTGATGAGGTCGAGAACGATCTGAACCTTTCTTGGTGCTATGCGAGCATTTTTAAGATATGCTCTTGCTTCCATTCTAAATTCTCCTCTCTACCTTATTATTTACCGTTGTTGGATGTCTTTGAACCTGCGTGACCCTTAAAGGTTCTTGTAGGTGCAAATTCGCCGAGTCTATGACCTACCATATCTTCAGTAACATAAACCGGAACGTGCTTTCTGCCGTCGTGAACAGCAAATGTATGACCAACGAAATCAGGGAAAATTGTTGAAGCTCTGCTCCAGGTCTTGAGAACCTTCTTTTCGCCTGCTTCGTTCATAGCAATAACTCTCTTTAAAAGGACTTCCTGAACGTAAGGTCCCTTCTTAATGCTTCTGCTCATTGGTTTTCCTCCCCTCTCAACAATCAGAGGCAAGATGTATGGAACGGTGACCCGTTCCAACATTCCTCTTTACGATTCCTATGAGTGTATTTAATATTATTTCAAGTAAAAGCGGATAATCAAAACGATTATTTACCGTTTCTTCTCTTAACGATGAACTTATCAGTTCTGTTGTGCTTAGCTCTTGTCTTGTAGCCCATAGCCGGTTTACCCCAAGGAGTAACAGGACCCGGACGTCCGACTGGTGATTTACCTTCACCACCGCCGTGTGGATGGTCGCATGGGTTCATTACAGAACCACGAACTGTTGGTCTGAAGCCCTTGTGACGTGTCTTACCGGCCTTACCAACGTTGACATTTTCATGGTCAATGTTAGAAACCTGACCGATGGAAGCCATACAATTGATAGCGATCTTTCTCATTTCACCTGAAGGAAGTCTTACGAGAGCGTAATCATCTTCCTTACCCATAAGCTGAGCCATATTACCTGCAGCACGAACGAGCTGAGCGCCCTTGCCAGGATAAAGTTCAATGTTGTGAATGAAAGTACCGACAGGAATGTTTGCGAGAGCAAGCGCATTACCCGGCTTAATATCTGAATCAGAACCTGCACGGATAACATCGCCAACAGCAAGACCGTTAGGAGCGATGATGTATCTCTTCTCGCCGTCCTCGTACTGAACGAGAGCGATGAATGCGCTTCTGTTTGGATCGTATTCAAGTGTGAGAACAGTAGCGTTCATGCCCTGCTTATCTCTCTTGAAGTCGATAATTCTGTATTTTCTTCTGTTTCCGCCGCCTCTGTGACGAACAGTGATTCTGCCGTAGCTGTTTCTGCCGGCTGTAGACTTGATAGGAGCGAGAAGGCTCTTTTCAGGAGCTACTTTTGAAAGGCAGCTATAATCAGTTACAGTCATCTGTCTTCTCGACGGAGTCGTAGGCTTGTATGATTTAATAGCCATTGTAGTTATTCTCCTTTTTATATTTTCTCCCTGTATTCCGTATCTGTTCGGTTTTCTCACAGATACTAGCAAAA
>ENA-ORCP01002166-ORCP01002166.1-human-gut-metagenome-genome-assembly--contig:-NODE-2166-length-16020-cov-14.585649_pt1 | contig 16020 bp, 13 predicted proteins | sample MGYA00242990_ERZ507991 | MGnify/ENA primary metagenome ERZ507991 (study PRJEB26167, sample SAMN06115496) | human gut metagenome | host: Homo sapiens | place: China:Henan | collected 2015-05-07... | reverse complement strand
GAATTGTTTCCTCACCATATCTGCCCTTTAAATCCTCATTCCAGTCTTTGCAGGCTGACTGTAACCGTTTCACCGCACCATATCCATTGCGTACCAGAATCTCTGCCAGTCTGCCGCACGCTTCTATGCCTGCCGGATCATGGTCGAGGCACAGCACAACCGTATCCAGTCTTGGGTTGTCTTTCAATGCCTGCAGCATGGCATGTTCTGCCACACCGTTTAAGGTGATATAACTGTTCTCCTGCCAGTTGTCTGGATACAGGGACAGAAATGATAACAGATCAATGGGTGCCTCAAACACATACAGTCTGTTCCCGGTTCCCTTGTATCCAAATCCGTAGGCAGCTTCCGAGCCTTCCTGATTCAGCCGGAAGCTCCTGCCGTCAGAACAACTTCCCTTCACATGAACATGCCGGATTTTCCCCTCGCTGTCCAGTCCGGCAAACACAATATTGTGATGCTCCGCAGATTCATATATGGTTCCTGCCTTTGCAAAGTACGAGAGGATTTCCCTGTCAATATGACGTTTCTGCAGAAGATACGCATAGACCCTCTTCATGGTCGGATTTTTCTCCGGCGGTTTCAGTTTCTTTGGCTCTTTCGGTTCTTTTCTTTCCTCTGTCTGTTCTTTTTCTACAGCCTGCCGTCCCTTCCCGGCTTTTATCGGTTTTCTTTTTGTCTCCTGCCTTTTTCCCCGTTCAATAAGCTGTCCCTGTTCTCCGTCCAGCAGATAGCTCACCGCCTCCGGGTAGGACATCCCGAAGAACTCCTGCATGAAATCAATGGCATGACTTCCGACCTGTCTGCTGTGGCGGTACCAACTGCTCCCCCGAAAAGTCACACTCCTGTGCCGTTTCCAGCGCCATTCATTCCCGGAACGCTCCACCTCCTCATGCTCCCGGCGAAGGATGTCCGCAATCTGTACTGCATTGGCACGCTCCTTCTGTTCCTCTGTAAAGTAAATAAAATCTCCCAATCGTACCTCCTCTCATCATTTCTACCACTCCTCCAGTGATCACTGTGTCTGTACCATGTTCTCATGGTCATCCACGGCATGTCCCTGTGCAATCTTCTTCTGCCGGATTTTTCGTGCCAGCTTTCTGTCAATCCCCTGTCTGCTGCCTCCGCTCTTTCTTCCGAACACATTCTCCCCCATGATATGTTCCAGATGCCGCATGAGCCTTGTTGCCATTAAAAGCAGATCGGGGTGTGGCATATCATTCCAGTGTTCTAAAAAATACGCTGCATAAATATTTCCCTGCTCTGCGGATTTTAAAAAATAATCGTATGCCAGTTCCTTGTCCTGCTGGACATCCTTTCCGATCAGATACACTTTCCCAAGGGCATATTGTGCATACTGGTTTCCGGTGTCTGCCGCCATCTTCAGATAATGCAGTGCCAGTTCCGTGTTCTTTGGCAGTTCTTCTCCGGCAAGATAAAGTTTCCCTAACCTGTATGCTGCAAATTTTACAACCATGACATTTTGCATAATCAATTTGAGGAACGTGTTGACCGATGATACCAATATCATTTAGATTTGGTTTTACACAGTTATTAGGACAGCCCCCAACTGCGATTTTGAATTTATGAGGGAGTTTTACATCTCTATATCCTTTATAGAAACGTTGATGAATTTCTTCAGATAAAGCAAATGTATCAATTAAGCCATATTGGCAAGTAGTACCTTTGCAAGAAACTACAGGGCGAACTTTTGAGCCTGTACCACCTGTTTCAAGTCCTGCATTTTGCATTAGATATTCGCGTAATGGTTCAATATTATCATATGGAACGCCTTGAATTTCCACAGTTAATCGAGATGTCATTGTTATTTCGCCACTGCCAAATTTATCTGCTGCTTCAGCTATAACTTTGCTTTCTTGGGCTGTAATTTTACCATTTCTAGTGATTACACGACCATTGAATTTATCTTCTGTATTTTTGTCTTGAAGGAAACCTAGAGCTTTTACAGCTTTTATTTCTTCAGGTGTTAATTTAGATGTAGTTTTTACTTTTACATCATTGAAGAAAAGACCACCTTCAAGGGAAAGTGTGTTTGTATAACCTAGATGTCTTAAGCGATTTTGTAAGAAATATGCACGTTTACCTTTAGCGCATACTAAAAGAAGTTTTTCGTCTTTGCCGATACCTTCTATAGGTGCATTTATTTTTGCTAAATCTACATATTTAGCACCACGAATACTAGGAGCTAAACCAGCATCAATTACACGATAATTTTTTGCTTTGCCAGCTAGATATTCAGCAGGAGTGATACTGATTAATTTATTGCTTAATTTATTTTGCATAATGTGAACTGTTTGTACAAATGGATGAATAGCTGTGGAGAATGGAGGAGCATAACAGAAATCCATACATTCACATTGTTCAATAGTAGCATCTAAGGAAATAGCTGTTACAGCGATATCTACCATTTTGTCTACAGCACCGCTTCCAAGTGCTTGGAAACCTAAGATTTTATGTGTGGATTTATCTACGATTAATTTAGTGATGAAAGAGTTTGCATCTGGATAATAATGAGCTTTATCATCAACAACTGCCATTACAGTTTCTACATCGTAACCAGCATCACGAGCAACTTTTTCACTAAGACCTGTTCTTGCACAGTTTAGTTCTGGAAGTTTTACAATACCTGTGCCTAATACGCCAGGATAATTTTTAGGTGTATTATTTAAAATTTGAGCTAAGAGTCTGCCTTCTAAGTTGGCACTAGAACCCATTGGAGACCATTGAGCAGAATGTGTCATTCTATTGGAAACCATGGCACAATCGCCAATAGCGTAGATATCAGGTAAATTTGTTTGTAATTGTTCATTTACAAGAATAGTTCCTTTGAACATTTCCATACCAGTATCATTTAAAAAGGCAGTATTTGGTCTGATACCAACAGATAAGATTACTAAATCTGCACTTAATTCACCAGCGGAAGTTTTGAGTGCAGAAACTTTATCATCACCTAAAACTTCTTGAGCAGCAACGCCAGTTAATACGCGAATACCATGTTTTTGTAAATGTTTTTGTACATAACTAGCAATTTCTGGGTCAATTACATTAGGCATGATTTGTGGAGCAAAATCGATAACTGTTACATCAACTTTTTGAGCTAGAAGATTTTCAGCAACTTCAAGACCGATAAAGCCACCACCAACAATAACAGCTTTTTTTACTTGATTGTTAGTAACATAATTTCTTATATTTACAGCATCATTAGGAAGGCGCAAAGAGAATACACCTTGTTTTTTTATACCTTCAATAGGTGGAGTGATAGGTGAAGCACCAGTAGCAATAATTAATTTATCATAAGCATAAGAAGCTTCTTCATTAGTGATTAAATTTTTAGCGATAACAGTATGATTATTATTATCCACAGCAATAGCTTCTACATTAGTTAAAACATTCACGCCTGTCATAGCAGCATATTTTTGTGGAGTATTAACAATTAGACTAGAGCGGTCTTCGATAAATCCTCCAATATAATATGGCAAACCGCAACCAGCATAAGAAATATCACCATCTTTAGCAATGATTGTGATATCTAAATCACGATTTTCTCGTTTTAATTTTGCAGCTGCTTTCGTTCCGGCTGCAACACCGCCGATAATTAGTATTTTCATAAGCGGATACCTCCAATAGAATATATACAATTTATTCTAAAATATAGATAGATTAAATTATATTTATTTTAGCACTTATATAAGTAAAAGTATATGAAATTATTTTAAAATTTATAAAATTTTTGTTAAAAGTAAAAGGCATAAATATTATGCCTTTATGGAGAGTAATTATTTTTATTTAATTTTGGTGATGAATTGTTCAGGTATATAACTTAATAGACGACTAGGTCTAGCTGAACTGGAGAGAAATAAAGCTTTTTTGGCACGAGTGATGGCTACATAGAAAAGACGTTTTTCTTCTTCAGTAATAGAGCCATTGCGTGTGCTGAAATATGATGGAAAAATATCATCATTCATGCCAGCTAAAAATTCATAATCAAATTCTAAGCCTTTGGCTTGATGAATAGTTATAATAGGGATTTTAGGATGAGAAGAAGTAAGAGCATCTAAATCTGTATTAGATAAACTAGCATATTGTAATAATTCTTTGATGCCATTTGTTCCTCGATGTGAGTTGAGCTCTGCTTTGGCTAATCTAAATAAATTGCGAATATTTTCTAAGCGAACAGCTCCATCTTGAGTTGCATTAGCTTTATAGATATTCACTAAATCGAATTCTTTAACGATTTGAGTGATTAGATTTTCTAAAAGTAGATTGTCATTTAAAATATTATGCAGTTTTTGGAAAATTTGAGCTACATGAATGAATTTATTTTTTTGTTTATTGATTAATTCACTACGTTTTTTAGCTGTAGGAATAATTTTATCTTCGAGCAATTTGTGCAATAATTCCCCTGTAGCAAAAACATCATCTAGAGAATTATGGTTTGATTTTGTTTCAAATTGAAAATGATTACTCAGAAATTCAAGTTTATGATTAGGTAGGTTAGGATAAAAACGACGAACTAAATCTAAGGTATCAAAATTTATATTAGAGAAATCTACAGGTTTTAAGTTATGTTTTAATAAATTTTGATTGAGAATATCCATATCATAACCGCGAATATTATGACCTGTGATGATAGCATCTTGGATAAATTGACAAAATTCTTGAAGGACAAGCTTAGGATTTTCGCCATGAGTTTGTAAATATTCATCAGAAATATGGTGCACTTTTTCAGAGTCGCCAACAGGTTTATCTGATTTTAGATAACGATTGAATTTAGCTATTTTTTTTCCTTTGCGAATTTTGATGGCGGATAATTGAATAATATTGTCTGCAAAAATATCTGTCCCCGTACCTTCAATATCAAAAACTATGATGTCTTTGGATAAGTAAGCTGAAATCAAATCAGAAAAAGGTTCGTAGTTTGGATTTTGGAAATTTGCATTGATGAAGTCAGATAGACGCAATCCATTTTGAAGATATTCAGCAGAAGATATTTGTTTGATAGTGCGAATACCAATATTAGGGATTAAATTTATTAATATTCGTTGTAGGCTAAGATAATCATTAGGATTGATGAGATATTTCATAATGGATAGAACATCTTTTATTTCTTGACGTTTGAAAAAGCGGATATTATCTATTTGAATGAAATTGATGGGAGCTTCTTGATTTTTTTGATTATAAATATTGGCTAGATAATTTAGATGTAATGTTAAGTTTTGTAGATAATTGTTTTGACGAACTAAAATAGCTATTTGTGTAGGTGTTTTTACTAGAGGTAATAAATTTACGATATTTTGAAAAATCCATTGGGCTTCGTTAGTTAGGGAGTTTGCTTGTTTTAATTCTATTTTATGACCAAGTTCACTGCTTTTTGAAAGTAGATTTTTGGCATAGGAATGAAGGATAGTTTCTTTGCAAAAAAGATTTATCAATGTGTTATATGCCATTTCTAAAAGTAATTTTGTAGAGCGATAATTTTCATTGAAATTAATGATTAAGGGGTTATATTTTTCAGTGAAGGCAGTTAAGATTTTTTGAGGATTAGAGCCACGCCATTCATAAATAGTTTGAAATTCATCACCACAGAGCATGATATTATTAGCAGGAAAGAGATTTTCGAGCATAGTATATTCAAAAGAACTAGTGTCTTGCATTTCATCAATCATGATATATTTGTAGCGTTTTCGCCATGATGAGCATATATTTTCGTCTTGAAATAAACGATAAGCATTGGCGATTAAATCTTTGTAATCTAAACCGTGCATTTGTTGTAAAGCCAATTCATAGTTGATGATTATATTTAAACCATCAAATTGAAAAAATTTCGTTAAATTATCACTTTGTTGTTGATTGAATGTTTTGTTGAACTTCAAATGCTGATGATAAATAGTAGTATAATCGGCTTCAATATCTTCAGTATAGATATGTTTTAAAGCTCGTTCTTGCTTTAATTGCTCAATGCAATTTACGATATATTGAATATCTAAGGCTCTAGCTTTAGGAAAATTGGCGATAGTTTGTCTGATTAGCGTCTTTTGGTCTTCATCATCAAAGATGACAAATTCTTTAAATATTGTTTGTGCTTTTTTGGCGGTAGTGGTAATCACTTGATAAGCAAAGCCATGAATGGTGCGAATGGTGATTTTATTTGCTGTTTCAAAATCTAATTGCGAAGTGATGCGATTTTTTAATTCTCGACAAGCTTTATTAGTGAAAGTTAAGCAGAGAATTTCATCAGCATTGGCACGATTTTTATTTAAAATATTAGCTACACGATAAGAAAGTACATTTGTCTTGCCTGTGCCAGCTCCTGCACTTAAGAGTATATTTTGATTTAATTCATTGATTACTTGTTGTTGTTTTTTATTGAAAGTAATAGACATGATAGACTCCTGATAAATTTATGTATATTTGTAGTTTAACATAAATAAAACCCCTTAGCATAATAATACTAAGAGGTTTTTAATTACATAGTTAAATTTCTATAATATGAAGTGATAAAGATACTAAATCCAATGATACCGGAAATAGAACCTATATACCAATAATATTTTATTTTACTAAGTGTAGTCAATGAAGATAATAAAATACCTATTTGCAAAAAGATTAAAGCATTACCAAAGTTAGTAGAAATCTCTTTTGTCAATAAATGACGTTGTTCTGCTTCTTGAGCTTTAGCTGTTAAAGTGATTTCTTCTTGCTTATATTGAGCAATTTCTTGTTCATAGATAGCTTTTTTAGCTAAAAGTTCAGTTTTTAAAGCATTATCTGTATCTTTGAGTTTGGCAAGTTCAATTTCAATAGTATAAAGTTCAGTTTCTAAAGTTGTTTTCTTAATCGTTTTTGCTTGATAGTTTGACCAGTGGTTAAAAGCTTCATTTTGAGTAGTTACTACCTGGTTGCCTAGACTTGCAGCTTTGAAAGAAGCTAGTGTGCCAACAACGGCTAAAATCAAGGTTGTAATTGCTACTAATAATTTTAAAGTTTTTGACCATGGCTTGTGGATAACTTCTTGTTTATATTCTGTTATAAAGTTATCATCTTCATCATTTAAATTAGTTTGTTGTTTCCTATCGGGGTCCATAAATCATCTCTTTCTTTTGTTTATAAATTTAATACATAGTTAATTATAACTTAAAACGATAAGAAATAGCAATGTTTTTATTTGTTTATAATTTAATTTTAATTTATTCACTTAATAATTTTTTTTCGGCAGGAATAATGATTTCTTCATAACGGTCTACTTTTTTATTTAAGCGCTCAATAACTAAATTCATGGTATCAATTTGTTTCTGGAGACGATCACGTTGTTCTACTAAAATAGCTTTGCGAGCTTCTGCTGTGTTTTCTTGATAAAAGAGGTGAACATAATCAATCAATGCTTCGATTTGAACGCCAGCAGAACGCATACATTTTATGAATTCAATCCAATTACATGATTCTTGGTCAAAATCACGAATACCATTTGGTTTGCGTGGTACAGGTGGAATTAAACCAATACGTTCATAATAACGAATAGTATCGGGGCTGAGATCGTATTTTTGACTTACTTCTTTAATAGTCATATTATCACGTCCTTGTTAAGTTTTATACTTAAGAATATAATAGCATTTGAAGTAAACTCTAAGTCAATAATTTTTACTTTGAAAGGAAGTTTTTTATGTATCAAAAAGAAGAAATTATTAATTTGTGGTTTAAAATGTGGATTTATAAAAAAGATTTAGGAATGGAGAATATTTTTTCACAAAATATAAAATATATAGAGAGCTATGGTGTAAAGTATGAGAATTTATTAGAAGTAAAACGTTGGTTTCATGAATGGAATAAAAAGAATACGGTATTATCATGGGAGATAAAAGATTTTTGGTATAAAGATAATAAAACAATGGTTGTTTGGCATTTTAAGTGTCTTTTTGAAGGTAAAGTTGATGAATTTGAGGGAAATAGTATTATTTATTGGAATGAAAATTTTAAAATAGATTATTTAAAAGAGTTTGCTTGTAAATTACCACAGATAAATCCATATAGGTAAATAATAAAATTTACAGAATTTATTTAGTGGAATAATAAAAGAATTAAGCCCCCAATTGTTGGCATAGCGACAATGGCAAATTTTAAGATTGGTTTTGGTGCTAGATGTGTAAATTTTGAACCAATAAAAGCACCTATCATTAATCCGAATACTGTTTGTAGAAAAATAGTGAAATCTAAATTTCCAGAAGTGAGATAGCCTAGACCACCAGAAGCAGAAATAGGAAGAATAATCAACATACATGTTCCGATGGATTTTAAAAGTGGAACACCGAATATAATTAATAAACTAATTTGAATAAAAGCAGCAGCTCCTATGCCAAAAGCACCAGATAAAAAGCCATTGATACAACCGACTAATATACCATAGATATAAAATTTTTTGCCAGCTAATGATGTAGTTGGAACTTTTAAATATTTATTTAATAAATCATTATGATATACTTTTATATACAAAATTAGAGCGGATAGAATAATCATCAAAGCAGTAAAAATACTTAAAATATTTTCGGGTATGATTGTGGAAAAGTTAGCACCAACAAAAGCTCCAATTATACCGCCTAAACCAATGATTAGACCAGTTTTTAATTCTACTTCATTTTCACGTAAATGGCTTACAACACCAGATATCATAGTAAAAACCATAGAAGATAAGGCAACACCTAATGCTATATGAATAGGAATGTTAAAACCAACTGTAAGTAATGTAATAGTAACACCAGCGCCACCTGCTCCAACAAAACCAATTAATGTACCTAGCAATAACATAGATAAAAATATCATAAAAAATTCACCTCGAATTTTAATTTTTTATTATAGATTTTATTATAAAAAATAATAGTGATAGTGTAAAAGAAAAAGCCTAGTGAAAATTCACTAGGCTTAATTTGTTTATTTAATTTTGTTTAATATGAGATGTTAAATTACATCATACCAGGCATTCCGCCGCCCATACCAGCACCAGCCATAGCAGCAGGATCAGCTTTTTCTGGTTTATCAGCAACGATTGTTTCAGTTGTGAGAACCATAGCAGCGATACTTGCAGCATTTTGTAATGCGCTACGAGTAACTTTTGCAGGGTCAACGATACCAGCAGCAATCATATCCATGTATTCGCCAACTAAAGCATTGTAACCAACGCCTACACCAGCGGATTTTACATGTTCAACAACTACAGAACCTTCAAGACCAGCATTGTTTGCGATCTGACGAACTGGTTCTTCAATAGCACGTTTTACGATTTCAACACCAGTTTTTACATCGCCTTCAGCTTCAATGTTTTCAAGAGCAGGTTGAATATCGATGAAAGTAGTACCACCACCAGCAACGATACCTTCTTCAACAGCAGCACGAGTAGCATTTAAAGCATCTTCGATACGGAGTTTTTTATCTTTCATTTCAACTTCTGTAGCAGCACCGATTTCAATTACAGCTACGCCACCAGATAATTTAGCAAGACGTTCTTGTAATTTTTCTTTATCGAAATCGGAAGAAGTTTCAGCGATTTGTTTTTTGATGATTTCAGCACGAGCTGCGATTTCAGCTTTATCACCAAAACCGTCAACAATTGTAGTTTCTTCTTTGGAAGCACGTACTTGACGAGCACGACCGAGGTCTTCAAGTTCTACGCTATCAAGTTTACGACCAAGTTCTTCACTGATTACATTACCACCAGTTAAGATAGCGATATCTTCGAGCATAGCTTTACGACGATCACCAAAACCAGGAGCTTTAACAGCAAGAGCTTTGAATGTACCACGAAGTTTGTTAACTACGATAGTAGCAAGAGCTTCACCGTCGATATCTTCAGCGATGATAACGAGTTCTTTACCTTGTTTTACAACTTTTTCAAGGATTGGGAGAATGTCTGCGATTGCAGAGATTTTGCGGTCAGTGATAAGAATGAAAGGATCATCCATAACAGCTTCCATTTTATCTGTATCAGTAACCATGTATGGAGAAATGTATCCACGGTCAAATTGCATACCTTCTACAACGGAAAGGTTAGTTTGCATACCTTTGGATTCTTCAACAGTGATAACACCGTCTTTACCAACTTTTTCCATAGCGTCAGCGATTAATGCACCAGTTTCTTCATCAGCGGAAGATACGGAAGCAACTTGAGCGATAGCTTCTTTACCTTCAACTTTTCGAGCTTTTGCTTTGATTTCTTCAACTAATGCAGCAACAGCTTTTTCAATACCTTTTTTGAGAACCATTGGGTTTGCACCAGCAGCTACGTTTCTCATACCTTCACGAATCATAGCTTGAGCAAGTAATGTAGCAGTAGTTGTACCGTCACCAGCGATGTCGTTAGTTTTTGTAGCAACTTCTTTTACAAGCTGAGCGCCCATATTTTCGAATGGATCTTCAAGTTCAATGTCACGAGCGATAGTAACACCATCGTTAGTGATAGTTGGAGCACCGAATTTTTTATCTAAAACAACGTTTCTGCCTTTTGGGCCAAGTGTAACTTTAACAGCGTTAGCGAGTGCATCAACGCCTCTACCAAGAGCTTGACGAGCTTCTTCGCCAAATAATACTTGTTTAGCCATTTATAAAGAACCTCCTAGGATTATACATTAAAATTGTAATTAATTAGTTTCTGTTAATTATTCAACAACAGCTAAGATATCGCTATCTCTAACGATTAAATAATCAGTACCATCGAATTTTACATCAGTACCAGCATATTTAGAGAAGATTACTTTGTCGCCTACTTTTACATCAAGAGCAACTTTTTTGCCTTCTACATATTTGCCGTCACTTACTGCAACAACAGTACCTTCTTGTGGTTTTTCTTTTGCTGTATCTGGTAAAACGATACCACTTGCAGTTTTAATATCGCCTTCAGAAACTTTAATAACAACTCTGTCGCCTAATGGCTTAATCATTGTATATTCCTCCTATGCGTAAATAGATTTTATAACTAAGTTAATTTATAGTTGTTAGCACTCTTTATAAGTGAGTGCTAACTCACAATTCTTATAATAAACAATTTTACAGAAAAAATCAATAGGCAGAAGAAAAATTTTTGATTTTTTGTCTTATTTAATTTATGTTATAATTTATTTTATCTATTTGTATTATAAGGTGGTTAGGGTATGGCTAGTATTAGAGATGTGGCTAAATTAGCACAGGTAGCTCCAAGTACGGTATCATTGGTATTGAATAATAAGGGTTATGTATCAGAGGTATCAAGAAAAAAAGTATTAGATGCAATAGAAAAATTAAATTATGTACCAAATGAGTTGGCAAGAAATTTATATCGTAATAGTACAAATATAATTGGTATTATTGTACCTGATGTAGCACATCCTTTTTTTGGGGCTTTTATTGGTGCATTAGAGATAGCACTTTATAAATATAATTATAAAATAATGGTTTGTTCAACGATTGAAAGAGAGAATGCGGAACATGAAATTGTAGACATGTTAAGAAGACAAATGATAGATGGTATTATTATGGGTTGCCATTCTTTAGAAGTTGATTTATATGATAATGTCAATAAACCTATTGTGGCTTTTGATAGAATTATTAATAATAAAATACCGATTATTCGTTCAGATCATGAGAAAGGTGGAAGATTAGCAGCTCAAGCAATGTTAAAGGCTGGTTGTAAGTATCCTCTACAAATAACAGGTATAAAAAATAGTTCAATGTCAGCATATTTACATCATAGTGCATTTAAAGATGAATTATCTAGAAATGGAATTGAAGTGATAAATTATGAAATGGAATGGAATAAATTTGACATGAACTATTTTAAGAGAGTTGCTGTCGATGTATTTGAAAAATATCCCCATATTGATGGTGTATATGGTGCTGATATGGTGGTTTGTGCATGCTTAGGTGAAGCACGTAAGCGAAAATTAGACATACCAAAAGATATAAAATTTATAGCATATGATGGAACTTTTATAACAGAAAGTAGTTTTTATAATATAACTGCTATTGTTCAACCTATAAATATATTAGCTCAAAAAACTGCACAAATGATAGTTTCTTTGATAAAAAACGAAAATATAGAAAAAGAGGTAATTGTGCCAATATCTATACGATATGGTGATACTTGCTAAGATAAAAGGAATAAATCCTTTTATCAATATAATTATCAGAAAATAAATTCTTTTTTGTTGTTTTAAAAAAATGTTGATTTTTTAAAAAGATAGTGATATTATTATTTCAGGAAATATAAAACGCGTTTGATATAAAGCAGATTTTATATTTCCAAATATTTTTAATCGAAAGTCGAACCGGTTTTATAAATTTATTATAATAGGAGTGAAAAATTTGAAACATACTGAAGCATTATTAAAAGCTGAGAAATTTCAACAAAAAATGGAGAAAATTGCACAAAATGATTATTGGAGACCACAATATCATATAGCTGCACCAGCAAATTGGATAAATGATCCTAATGGATTTTGTTTTTATAAAGGTGAATATCATTTATTTTATCAATATCATCCATATTCTAGTCAATGGGGTCCTATGCATTGGGGTCATGTAGCTAGTAAAGATTTGGCAGATTGGGAGCATAGACCAATTGCTCTTGCACCTACTGATGAATATGATAAAGATGGTTGTTTTTCTGGTAGTGCAATTGAAAATGATGGTAAATTATATTTATTATATACAGGTCATGTAGACTTAGATAATAGTAATGGTGGCAATGATAGAATTGAAACACAGTGTTTAGCTGTTAGTGACGATGGAAAGCATTTTGAAAAAGTAGAAAATAATCCTGTAATTAAAGCTTTACCTGAAAATTTAAATATAAGAACAGAACATTTTCGTGATCCTAAAGTTTGGAAACATGGAGATTGGTATTACACTGTAGTAGGCGTGCAAACTAAAGAGGAAAGTGGGCAAGTAGTTGTATATAAAACTCAAGATTTAATTAATTGGGAATTTTTGAATATTATGGCTACATCTAGTGTAAAAGAAAATTTAGGATTTATGTGGGAATGTCCAAATTTTGCAGAAGTTAATGGTCATGAGGCGTTAATTTTGTCTCCACAAGGTGTGAAATCAGAAGGTAATAAATTTTTAAATGTACATCAATCTGGATATTTCTTAGGAAAGATGGATTATCAAACAGGTATATTCCATAGAGATAGTAAGTTTGATTTATTAGATTATGGTTTTGATTTTTATGCACCACAGATAATGCAAGATGAAAAAAATAATCGTTGTTTAATGATTGCTTGGCTCGATATGTGGGAAAGTAATATGCCAGAACAAGAAAATCATTGGGCTGGTATGATGAGTATACCACGTGTATTAAAAGTAGAAAATAATATGATTTATAGTAAACCTGCTGATGAATTAAGTAAATTGCATAAATCAAAAGTTCATCATGAGCAAATAATAAAAGAAGCTACTTCCTTTGATGATGTAAATGGCGATTGTTATCAATTAGATATAGATTTTGATTTAGAAAAGGCTCAAGGATTTATATTAAAATTACGAGTTTCAAATACAGAAGAGACGGTAATTTCATATGATAAAGATACTAAAATATTTAAATTAAATCGTGATAAATCTGGTTGTGGAGTTAAAGGTGAACGTGAAGTTTCCATCGAACTGGTTAGAGAAAAGATGAATTTACAAATTTTCAGTGATCGTTCATCATTGGAAATCTTTATTAATGGTGGTAAACGAGTTTTAAGTTCCAGAATTTATCCATCTAAGGAAGCAAAAGGAATCGTATTTATACCAAATGGAAACATAAAAACAAATGTAGATTTTTATGAAATTTAAGGAGCGTTTATAATGAAAAATTTAATTTATTGGAAATTAAGTGCATTCTTCTTCGTATATTTTTTCTCATGGTTAGTATTTTTTGCATTTTTACCAATATGGTTTGGTCAAAAAATTCAGTTAACTGGTATGCAAATAGGTACAATTTATGCAGGTAATGCTATCTTTAGTATGGTATTACAGCCTTTTTATGGATATCTTTCAGATAAAATAGGAATGAAAAGATATTTACTATTTTTCATTGTTATTTTAGTTGCTTTAACAGGTCCATTCTTTGTGTTTGTCTATGAACCATTGTTAAAAAATAACTTTTATGTTGGTGCAGTTATCGGTTCTTTTGTATTAAGTCTTGCTTATTATGCAGGTGTTGCAGTTATTGAATCTTTTATTGAAAAATGCGGTCGTATCTATAATTTTGAATTTGGTCGTGCTCGTGCGTGGGGTTCTCTTGGTGCTGCTGTTGGTGTATTTTGTGCAGGTCGTGCATTTAACTATGATCCTGATCTAATTTTCTGGATGGCTTCTTGTGGAGCAATTGTTTTACTTTTAATATTGTTAACGGTACGTATTGATGAAAGTAAGGCTGATTTCATAAAATCTGAACCAATTAATTTAGCAAATGTAAAACACTTATTCAGTATCAAAGATGTATGGCTCTTTATGATTTTCATTTTAGGTTCTGCTTGTGTATATGGCGTATTTGACCAACAATTTGCTATTTATTATGCTTCTTTATTCCCAACTGTTGAACAAGGTAATGAAACTTTTGGCTATTTAAATTCCTTACAGATATTCCTTGAAGCTGGCGGTATGTGTATAGCACCTTTTATTGTTAATAAAATTGGTCCAAAACATGGTTTGATTTTAGCAGGTTCTATCATGACTTTTAGAATGATAGGCTCTGGACTTGCAAATGACCCAATTAGTATTTCGATAATTAAATTATTACACGCTATTGAATTATCTATCTTATTAGTATCTGTATTTAAATATTTGGCTAAGAACTTTGATACAAGATTGTCTTCTGTATTGTATTTAGTAGGTTATCAATTATCAAACCAATTAGGTTCAGCTATTTTATCTCCAATTGTAGGAAATCTTTATGATACTGTTGGTTTCAAAGTGGCATATCTATTCTTAGGTGCTGTTGTAGGTGTATTTACTGTATTCGGTGCATTTGTATTGATTTCAGATAAAAGAATACCAAAAGAAAAACAAAGTGAATTAAAAGAATATATTCAAAATGAAGGATAGGTGACATATGAGGATATTATGAGTATTTCCCATACAATTCCATCCAAGGAGATCTGGGAGCTGGTTGCCCCGACGGTGGAGAAGATTACTTCCGAGGTGGCTGCAAAGATCAAGGAACTGAATGGGGATAAAACCGTAAGCGCCTGCTTTGTTGTCGGTGGTGGCGGAAAGATTCACGGATTTACGGAAAAACTTGCCGGGCATCTGGATCTGCCGACGGAGCGTGTGGCATTAAGAGGCGATGAAGTACATGGGGCTTCGAGAGTCGCCCATCCCCCGAAAAATCGACGCCAGTACGTTATAGGCGGTGATGCAGGGGATGCCGATGAAGCAGATGGTGAGGTAGGCCGCCGTACCGGCCACGGCCTCCTCCGGGGTGGAGATAAGCCGGACGATAGGGTCCACGAGGCCCACCAGCGCCGCCGCCAGCACTACAGAGCCCACCATAAAGAGGGTGACGGTGTTGCCGATGACCTTCGCGGCCTGCTTTTTGTCGCCTGCGCCCACGGACCGGCCGATGCAGACGGTGGTACCCATCGCCACTCCCACCAATATCACAGTAATCATATGCATCACCTGACTGCCGATGGAGACAGCGGTGGTGCTTGCCACCCCCTCGAACCGGCCGATGATGAAGAGGTCTGCCATGTCGTAGAGGGTCTGCAAAAAGTACGAGAGCAGATAGGGCAGCGAGAAGGTGAAGATGTTTTTCAGCACGCTGCCGCTGGTGAGGTCTTTTTCCATGTATTCCGTTCTGCCTGCCCTCTCCCCTCCCCGCGCATCAGAATTTGCGCCGGAACTGCAGGCAGGCTTCCTTTCCATGTTTTATAATAAAGCACTTCATTGTTGTAAAGTCAAGGGGCAGAAAAAGCGCCGCACAGTTTCCCGTGCGGCGCTTCGCCGTTCTATATCGATCGTCCGAAAGGCCGAGCAACCCGATAAAATAGC
>ENA-ORCP01002151-ORCP01002151.1-human-gut-metagenome-genome-assembly--contig:-NODE-2151-length-16135-cov-12.265164_pt1 | contig 16135 bp, 14 predicted proteins | sample MGYA00242990_ERZ507991 | MGnify/ENA primary metagenome ERZ507991 (study PRJEB26167, sample SAMN06115496) | human gut metagenome | host: Homo sapiens | place: China:Henan | collected 2015-05-07... | reverse complement strand
GTCAAACCATGCGGGGTCTTTCAGGTCGCAGGGGATGTTTTGCTCCCGCTCCCCGGCGGGCAGCAGCTGCTGCCGCAGGACAATCACATCCGGGAAATCCAGATTGTAGATCTTGCATCTGCCATTGTCGCAGGCTCTACCGGTGTTATCCAGCCCGCAGCCCAGATTGACCACTGCCGCGCAGGGGTGATTTTTGAGGTACGCCTGCACTTCAAAGGCAAGGTCATTCTGCCGCATGGCAACCTCCAGCGCACCGAAACGCTGCATCAGGCTGCGGGAATTTTTCTCCGCCTCTGAAAAGTCGTAGTCGATCTGGTCAATCAGACGCACCGCTGTTTCATCACGGTAGAGATTGGGATACAATTCCGTACACAGCTTTCGGGAATACAGCGGGAGGATCAACGTCTCCTGCACGGTGTTTTTCTCGGTCCTGTATTTCATATCGGGTCCTCACACTTTCTGATAAACGGCAGCTTCGGCATGTCGTCATGCGCAGCGATATATACCAGCATTTCGGCAAAGCCCTTCGGATCACAAATCTGATATTGTATATGATCGTATCCCTCAAACACGGGATAATGGCCGCAGTGGTAGGCTTGGTAAAATGCAGAAATACCTATCCTGTAAGTATTTCGCAACCGGTTCGCTGCTCTCCCCCGTCACACCCATAGCATGAAAAAACAAAACAGCGGGATCCTTCCGATTTCCCAATGTCTTAAATTTCATTGTAAGTCCTTTCCGTAGTGAACACACTATCTCAACAGCCGCCTGCGGTCAAGGCAGCACTTGCAAGCTTTCATTGATTTCCTTTCCGACAGACGAACCATACCATACTTTTCACGGTTCCCAGTGTTACGGTTGCGTACCGTTTTTCCAGCCGTTTTTTCAAACTGACGGTCGTTTCGTAGGGCGGTGTGAAAAATCCTGTCTTTTCATAAATGTGCCGGACGAACCAATCCGTCCGCTTGTGCTCACCCCTCACATAAAAGCAGCCGCAGAAGGTACCGCCGGGCTTCAGCACCCGAAAGACCTCCCGATAAGCGGTCTCTTTATCCGGGAACGCATGAAAGCCATTCAGCGACAAAACGATGTCAAAGGTATCGTCTGCATAGGGAAGTGCCCCCACATCGCCCTGCCGGAAGGCTACATTTTGCAGATGCAGACGTTCGGCCTTTTCCTGCGCCTGCCCCATCATATCCGCTGAATAATCCAGACAGGTAATGTCCGCCTTGGGCAGCGTCTTGTAAAGCGGCATGGTCAGAATACCGGTTCCAACCGGCACCTCCAGCAGCCTGCCGGAGAAATGCTCCGGGATGCCGGACAGTGCCTTTTCCAGATAGGCGTCGTTTTCCGCCTTGTTCATATCCCATACCAGGCGGCATACCGCTTTTCCGCTAAAGGTCGAGCAGGTGATCATACCGTCATAAAAATTGTTGCCGCCTGTCAGCCGATAGGCGCTGCGAATCGCTTCTTTTCGTTCCATGTTCCGTCCTCCTTACGCTATTTCACCGCTTTTGCGCCGTAACGCGCAGCCAGCCATTTTTGTTTTTGTGGCGCTGCATCTTACAAAATCCTGCTTGTTCCAGATATGCTTTCAGCGCAGTATCCGTGTAGATGGTCATACCGTTGATAATTTGCGTCCAGTCATATACGGGCGGGCCTCGCCGAACATTTTCAGAAAGGCCTTGACACAATCCCCCAACTCTCTGGCATGTTTATCCAGACGCTTTTGGAGAAATTTTGCCTTGAGCTTTCCATCCCGCACCACGGGGGGCAATCAACGGCAGCAGAAAATCAGCCTGCAGTTTTGCCGCCAGCGGCGATGCCTGATCCAAATCAGAGTTGCCCAGAATGCCGTAGGCTGTGTGAATATTCTGCCGTGCCACCAACAACCCAACAAACGATCCACCCAGCGAGCAGCCGTAGGCTGCCCGGATATGACCACCGCAGCGGGTCTTGAGGTAAGCTTCGGTCTTTTTGTTTTCTGCCTGTAAGCAAAGACACATTTCTATGCGCAGGACAGAACTGAAGGTTAGATAAAGCTAACTTTCAATCTTATAAAAAGCCGCTTCTCAGCGGTCCTTCTAGCCCAATAATACGCCCTGATGTTATCTCTGTCAAGAAGCTTAGGCGCTTTCAGAGATTCCGAAGAAGGCTCCCGCATCATAAAGCACCCGAGCGGTTATACACGGCTAACTACGGAAAAGTATACTGCACATCGGCAAAAAGGTCAAGGGCTTTGCTGCAGAAGAAATTTATCTCAGGCAAGCCACTGCAAACGAATTGAAAAATGAACGACTGGCAAGAGCGCAATGCACCGATCAATCGGAATTTTAAACTGTTCCTTACGGGCGGTGAGGTCAAAGTCCTGGCAGAGCTTCTGCTTTGGGGCTTTCCCAAACATTGCTCACCCGCTGGCAAAGTACAACAGCAGATTGCAAAATCTGCATTTGATTCAGCCTAAAGCATACCGGAATTTCTGATTTTTGAAAAATTGGAAAACAGGCTCCTCTGGAAAACAATCGTTATTCAGAAGGGCCTGTTTGCGTTATCTGTTTTTTGAAAATTAGGGGGCCTATGGCGAGTGTTTTGGTGCTTTTGGAAACATTTATCCGTGAAGGGGCTGCTACACTTGTTTTTTCCTTGTGCAACAGCCCCTTTGCAGCAGAAGGCGGGCAATTAGCCCATGACGACCTTGACCTGTACAGTCGAGCCGGCGGGAACAGGGGAGAGAATGTTGCTGCTTACCGGCTTGCCGTCCACGGTCATAGCTTTGACGCCTTTTTCCAGATGGTCAGGGTTCTCCACAACGATTTCATAGGTTGCCCCGCGCCAGACACGGCGCAGGGTAAAGCCGTCCATCTCGTGCGGGATGCAGGGGTCGATCTTCAGCCCGGCCAGCGTGGGCTGGATGCCCAGGATGTACTGGCTCACATCCACAAACGTCCAGGCGGCGGTGCCGGTCAGCCAGCTGTTTTTCGCCTCGCCGAAGGTCGCGGCATCACAGCCTGCCACCATCTGGCTGTAGACATACGGCTCGGTGCGGTGGATCTCACTGATGTCCTCAATGTATGCCGGGCAGGTCTTTTTGTAGATCTCAAACGCGCGGTCACCATGGCCGACTACAGTCTCGGCGCAGCTGACCCAGGGGTTATTGTGGCAGAAGATGCCCGCATTCTCCTTGTAGCCCGGGGGATAGCTGGAAATCTCGCCCAGTTCCAGATGGTACTTCGTGTAGGCGGGCTGCAGCAGCACGATGCCGTACTTCGTGTCCAGCTTTTCTTTTACACTCTGCAAAGCCGTCACGGCTTCGCCGGTTTTTACGCCGATGCCCGCCATCACGCACATGCCCTGCGGCTCAATGAAGATTTTGCCTTCGCCGCACACCTCGCCGCCAACCACATGGCCGTAAGCATCGTAGGCGCGGCGGAACCACCTTCCATCCCAACCGGCAGTCAGCACGGTGTGTTCCATCTCTGCAACCTCGGCACGCACGGCGGCGGCCTCGTCCACGTGACCGGTGGCATCCAGAATTTCGGCAAAGGCGTTGCCGTATTTGACATACATGCCGGCAATGAACACGCTTTCGGCCACAGGGCCGTCACTCGGGCCGGTGGTCTGGAAGCTCTCGCCAGGCTCCTTGCTGAAGCAGTTCAGGTTCAGGCAGTCGTTCCAGTCGGCGCGGCCAATCAGCGGCAGACCGTGCGGCCCCTTGTGGGTGCGCAGATAGCCGAAGCTGCGGCGCAGATGCTCAAGCAGCGGCTGTGCAAGACTGTGGTCGTTGTCAAAGTCCACCGTCTCGTCCAGAATCGAGTAGTCGCCCGTTTCGCCCAAATAGGCATACACGGCGGCAATCAGCCACAGCGGGTCATCGTTGAAGCCGGAGCCGATGTCCATGTTGCCCTTTTTCGTCAGAGGCTGGTACTGGTGATAGGCGCTGCCGTCGGGGAACTGGGTGGCGGCAATGTCCAGAATGCGCTCCCGCGCGCGGGCGGGGATCAGATGCACAAAGCCGAGCAGATCCTGACAGGAATCGCGGAAGCCCATGCCGCGGCCGGTGCCGCTCTCATAATAGCTGGCAGAGCGGCTCATGTTGAAGGTGACCATGCACTGGTACTGGTTCCAGATATTGACCATGCGGTCGAGCTTTTCATCGCTGCTCTTGACCGAGTAGGTGGACAGCAGGTTGTTCCAGTGGTCGTGCAGCCTGGCAAGCGCCGCATCGACCTGCGCATCCGTGGCATAGCGGGCAGCCATCGCCTGGGCGCGGGTCTTATTGATGACGCCAGGCGCGGCCCACTTCTCGTCCTCTGGGTTTTCTATATAGCCCAAAACAAAAATCAGGCTGCGGCTTTCGCCGGGCTGCAGGGTGACATTGACTTGATGCACGCCAACGGGTGCCCAGCCGTGGGCAACAGAGTTGGTGCAGCGGCCGTTTTCCACGACCTCGGGGTTCGCATTGCTGCGCCATGCGCCTAAAAAGGCGTCCCGGCTCGTGTCAAAGCCGTCAATGGGCGTGTTGACGGTGAACAATGCGTAATGGTTGCGGCGCTCGCGGTACTCGGTCTTGTGGTAGATGGTGCTGCCCTCGACCTCGACTTCGCCGGTAGAGAAATTGCGCTGGAAGTTGGTGGAATCGTCCACAGCATTCCAGAGGCAGAACTCCAGATAGCTGAATACAGTAAACGATTTCGGTACATCACTCTCGTTGGTCAGCACCAGACGGTCAATCTCGCAGTTGTCGCCTACCGGCACAAACAGCTCCAGCTTCGCGGTCAGACTGTTCTTTTTGCCGGTAATGATGCTGTACCCGAGGCCGTGGCGGCACTCATAGCTGTCCAGCTCGGTCTGGGTGGGCTGCCAGCCGGGATTCCAGACGGTATCGCCGTCCTTAATATAGTAATACCGGCCGTTAGAGTCCGCAGGTACGTTATTGTAGCGGTAGCGAGTGATACGCCGCAGCTTGGCATCCTTGTAAAAGCTGTACCCACCGGCCGTGTGAGAAACAAGGCTGAAGAATGCCTCGCTGCCCAGATAGTTGATCCACGGCAGCGGCGTGCGCGGCGTGGTGATGACATATTCGCGTGCGGTATCGGAAAAATGACCGAACTTCATAGAGACCCTCTCCTTACTTATGGAAAGCAGATAAAATCGTAAGTTCAAGTCGAAAACGATTAAGTTATTACCCTTACAATACCGCGTTTTTCGGATAATTGCAAGGGCTGCGGCTGAATTTAACGATGATTTGGCAGGTTTCACAATTTTGTAAACCGAAAATTGGCACGAAAATCGAATGCCACCTATTTTATATAAGAGTGTTTTCCGGCTGCGGCACCATTAAAAGCAAATTTGGGTCTGCATCACCGGGCCGAAAAGCGTAAAAACGGCAAGCCGTGGCGCAAATTGTGTCCCTTTTTCAGCGAAACTCCAAACGAAATAACCAAAACAGGTGTTTTCGCTTTTTGCAAATCGCCAAATCGAATCGAAATGCACAAAAAATGCCAAAAAGGCATTGATTTTATGGTTGACATGTTGTATAGTGAAGATGCGAAAACGATTAAGGAAGATGCAAGGAGGCGATATCATGGCATCCATCAAAGACATCGCAAAGGCATGCGGGGTCTCGGTGGCTACCGTGAGCAAGGCGCTGAACGGTCACAACGATATCAGTCAGGCTACCAAAGAAAAGGTACGCGAGGCAGCAAGGCAGATCGGCTACATGCCAAACTCCGCAGCGCGGGCCCTGAAAACGAACCGCACCTATAATCTGGGTGTCCTTTTCGTGGATGAGGCGCAAAGCGGTCTGACGCATGAGTTCTTCGCGGCTGTCCTGGACAGCTTCAAACGCCACGCCGAGGGCAGAGGCTATGATATCACCTTTATCAACCACAACATTGGCCACGGCCACTCCAGTTACTTAGAGCATTGCCGCTACCGCGGCGTTGACGGCGTGATCGCTGCCTGCATCAAGTTCGATGACCCGGAGGTCATTGAGCTGGCCAACAGCAACCTGCCGATCGTCACAGTCGACCATGTCTTTAACAACCGGGCTGCCGTACTTTCCGATAACACCGATGGTGTCCACAAGTTAGTGGATCAGCTTGCCGCGCTGGGGCATGAGCGAATCGCTTATATCCACGGTGAGAATCACAGCGCAGTCACCCAGAAGCGCCTGGTCGGTTTCTACCGTGCCTGCGCCGCCCATGGGATCACGGTGCCGGACGCATACATCGTGCCGAGCACCTACCGCGATGCGAAAAGTTGCGCCGCTGCGACCCGTCAGCTGCTGACGCTGCCGCAGCGCCCCACGGCGATCCTCTTCCCGGATGACTTCTCCGCCATCGGCGGCATACAGACCATCCGTGAGGAAGGACTTCTGATCCCGCGGGATATTTCGGTGGCCGGCTATGACGGCAACCTGGTCTCGCAGATCATGTCCCCGCAGCTGACCACCTACCGGCAGGACACCGAAGCGCTGGGCCGCGCCGCGGCAGAGCTGCTTATCGAGCAGATAGAATCCCCGCGCACGGCATTGCCGGAGCAGAAGCTGATCTCCGGCAGTTTGCTGAAAGGGCAGTCCGTCGATGTCCCCAATCCATAGGTTCAAACCCGCAAGGATGCGGGTCACAATATCTGATTCATACATGAGTTCTTTTTATTAAAAAGGAGGAAAACACATTATGAAAAAGGCAATGAGTTTATTGACCGCCACTGCAATGGCAGCCACCTTGCTGGCAGGCTGCGGCGGAGGCGCCGCAAGCTCGTCCGCAGCCCCTGCCGCTGATTCGACCTCTACCGAAGCCAGCAGCACGGCCGCAGAGCCTGCTGCCGATGCAGCCGCAGAGGAGGGCAAGGTCCTGAACATCTGGTGCTGGAACGATGAATTCCAGTCCCGCTTCAACGACTATTACCCCGGCGTCAAGGAGATCGCCGACGACAAGTCCACCACAACGCTGGATAACGGCGTCACCGTAAAGTGGACCATCAACCCCAACGATAACAACAACTACCAGAATAAGCTGGACGAGGCCCTGCTCAAGCAGGACAGCGCCGCTGCCGATGACAAGATCGACATCTTCCTGATCGAGGCAGACTACGCGCTGAAGTATGTGGATTCCGACTATACGCTGGATGTCAAGAAGGATATCGGCCTGACCGATGATGACCTCAAGGATCAGTACCAGTACACCAAGGACATCGTTACCGTGGACGGCGTCCAGAAGGGCACCACATGGCAGGCAACCCCGGGCCTGTTTGCCTACCGCCGCTCCATCGCCGAGGATGTGCTGGGCACTGATGATCCGACTGAGGTCCAGGCCGCGCTGAGCGATTGGGATAAGTTCAACGATGTGGCCGAGAAGGCCGCTGCCAAGGGCTACAAGATGCTCTCCGGCTACGATGATTCCTACCGCACCTTCTCCAACAATGTGTCCGCCGGTTGGGTGGACGGCACGACCGTCAAGGTCGACCCCAACATTATGAACTGGGTCGATCAGACCAAGACCTACACCGATAACGGCTACAACAACAAGACCAGTCTGTGGAGCGACCAGTGGGCCGCCGATCAGGGCCCTGCCGGCAAGGTTTTCGGCTTCTTCTACTCCACTTGGGGCATCAACTTCACCCTGCTGGGCAACTCTCTGGCCACGCCTGAGTCTGAGGGAGGCAAGCAGGAAGTCGGCAACGGTATCTTCGGCGATTACGCAGTCTGTCAGGGTCCTCAGCCGTATTACTGGGGCGGCACTTGGATCTGCGCAGCAGCCGGCACTGACAACATCCCCACGATCAAGGATGTCATGTACTCTCTGACCTGCGATGCCGACATCATGACCAAGATCACCGAGGATACACAGGACTACACCAACAGCAAGAGCGCTATGGATTCCATCGCAGCTGACCCGAACTTCGGCTCCGCATTCCTCGGCGGCCAGAACCACATTGCCCTCTTTGCAGAGGTTGCACCTACCATTGATATGTCCAACGCCGGTCCGTATGATCAGGGCTGCAACGAGACCTTCCAGAGCTGCTTCAAGGATTACTTTGACGGCACGGTTGACCTTGAGACCGCGAAGAAGAACTTTGAGGATCAGATCAAGGTCAAGTATCCTGAGCTGAGCAGCGTTGAATGGCCCGCATAAATACCTGTGTGACCGTTGACAAAACGAACTGAACCGCAAACGCCATGCCAGGGGCGGGGAGAGACGCCCGCCCTTGGTTTTGTTTTTATCAGATTTTGAAAGGCTCTGCCCCCAGCAGGGCAATGCCCACACAGCTAAGGAGGGCGAGACCTATGAAAACAAAAAGCAAGGGCATGAGCTACGCCAAATGGGGCTATATATTTCTGGCGCCGTTCTTTATTACCTTTTTCATCTTCCAGTTCTGGCCGCTGGCAACGACCATCTACTATTCCTTCTTTGAGTACTTCCGCAGTGGCTTAAAGATCATCGGCCCCAACTTTGTAGGGCTGAAAAACTATGCCGCTATGATCCGGGAGGTGCCGAAATACTTCAGCAATACCATGATCATGTGGCTGATGGGCTTTATCCCGCAGATTATTGTATCACTGGTGCTGGCAGCGTGGTTTACCGATCTGCGGTTGAAGCTGCGGTTTCAGGGCTTCTTCAAGACGGTCATCTATATGCCAAACCTTATCATGGCATCGGCATTCGCCATGCTGTTCTTTACCCTGTTCTCAAACGCGGAGACAGGGCCGATCAACTCGATCCTGCTCAAGCTCGGCATCGTGGCCGAGCCGGTGCGCTGGCTTTCCAATGTCTGGACAGCGCGCGGTCTGGTTGGGCTGATGAACTTCCTGATGTGGTTCGGCAATACGACCATCATTCTGATGGCTGCCATCATGGGTGTGGACCCCGGCCTGTATGAGGCCGCCCAGCTGGACGGTGCATCCTCGACCACAATGTTCTGGCGCATCACGATCCCGCTGATCCGCCCGCTGCTTGTCTACACGCTGATCACCAGTCTCATCGGCGGCCTGCAGATGTTTGATGTGCCGCAGGTCCTGACCAACGGCAAGGGAGACCCGAACGGCTCGACCAACACCATTATCATGTACCTGAACCAGCATCTGTACAGCAAAAATTACGGCACAGCCGGTGCTATTTCGGTGCTGATGTTCCTGCTCTGTGCGGTGCTCTGCGTCATCATCTACTTTACCCTCACGCAGGAGGATGACGGCCTGACCCGTGAGCAGCGCAAGGCTGAGAAAGCCCGCATCAAGGCAGCCAAAGCGGCCGCTAAGCATCACTAAGGAAGGAGCGTGAACGGTATGCCGAACGAAACCAAAACTGCAGCCACCACTACCGCAAAGGCAAGCAAAATTCACGACCCTATGCTGACCCTGCAGCGTGCAGTGGCCTATATCGTGCTGTTTGTCCTCTGCTTTATCTGCCTGTTCTTCTTCTATGTGCTGATCGTCAACGCCACGCACAACAACTTTACCATCCAGCAGGGGTTTGACCCGCTGCCCCGCGGCAGCTTTGGCGTTAACTTCTTCAACACCACCCATGATGCCAATGTGCCGATCCTGACCGGTCTGCGCAACAGCCTGATCGTGTCGGCTGCCTGTGCGGCGCTGTCGGTCTATTTCAGCGCACTGACGGCCTACGCCATCTATGCGTATGACTTCAAGCTGCGCAAGCTGGCCTTTACCGTCATTCTGCTCATCATGACGATGCCCACACAGGTTTCGGCGCTCGGCTTTTTGAACCTGATGGACTCGATGAAGCTGACCAACACCCTCTGGCCGCTGATTCTGCCGAGCATCGCCGCACCGACAGTGTTCTTCTTCATGAAGCAGTATATGGATTCGAGCCTGCCGCGCGACATTATTGATGCGGCGCGCATTGACGGCTCGGGAGAGTTCCATACCTTTAACACAGTCATTCTGCCTATCCTGAAGCCCGCCATGGCGGTGCAGGCGATATTCAGCTTTGTGGGCGCGTGGAACAACTACTTTATCCCGGCGCTGATCATCAACGATGCCAAGTGGAAAACGGTGCCCATTCTGGTTGCACAGCTGCGCAGCGCGGACTTTTTGAAGTTCGATATGGGTAAGGTATATATGATGATCACCATTGCGATTCTGCCCGTTATGATCGTCTATCTGCTCCTCTCAAAATATATTGTGCGGGGCGTTGCATTGGGCAGCGTGAAAGGGTAAAATTACACTTACGGAGGTGCAGTGCGCTTGCGCTGCACCTTTTTAGGTGTTTGTGCGGAAAAAGCAAAAGAAAGAATACGGAGGAATCCACGATGTCATTTCAGGAAAATTTCGTCTGGGGCGCGGCGACCGCAGCCTATCAGGTCGAGGGCGCAGTGCAGGAGGATGGCAGGGGACTGTCCATCTGGGATACCTTCAGCCATACGCCAGGAAAAACCAGGAACGGTGATACCGGGGACATCGCCTGCGACAGCTACCACCGCTGGGCAGAGGATATTGCACTGCTGAAAGAGATGCATCTGAAGGCGTACCGGTTCTCGATTGCCTGGCCGCGCATCTTCCCAGAGGGCACAGGAGTAATCAACCCGGCGGGCCTTGCCTGGTATGACCGGCTGGTCGATGCACTGCTTGCGGCAGGAATCGAGCCTTATGTCACGCTCTACCACTGGGATCTGCCGCAGGCCCTGCAGGACAAGGGCGGCTGGCTGAATGCTGATACGGCAAAAGCCTTTGCCGGGTATGCCGCCGCGGTTGCCGCACACTTTAAGGGGCGGGTGCGGTACTATTTTACCCTCAATGAGCCGCAGTGCAGCGTGGGGCTGGGCTACAGCAGCGGTGTACACGCACCAGGCTTCCGTCTGGATGACGGCTCGGTGTTTACGGCCTGGCACAATACGATCTACGCCCACTGCCTTGCGGCTGATGCGATCCGCAGGGCTGACCCGGATGCCTGGGTCGGCATGGCCCCGACCGGGCGCATCTGCACCCCGGCAACGGACGACCCCGCCGATATTGCGGCGGCCCGCGAAGCAACCTTTGCGCTGGCGGACGGAGACTGGACCTTTACCTATACCCCGGCACTTGACCCGCTGTGCGGGCGCGGCTGGCCTGAGATCGCGGGCGGTCAGACCCAGCGTGTGGTAGATGCCATCCCGCAGGAGCAGCTGGACGCTCTGCCGCTGGGCAGGCTGGATTTCATCGGGATGAACATCTACAACTCCGTCATGGTGCGCGCCGGGGCAGACGGCAAGCCGGAATTCTGCCCCCGGGTCGCAGGGCACCCGCGCACGGCCATCGGCTGGCCCGTCACCCCGGAGTCGATGGAGTGGGGGACGCGCTTTATCTGGGAGCGGTACGGTCTGCCTATCTACATCACTGAGAACGGCCTTTCCTGCACCGACAGCATCCATCTGGACGGCAAGGTGCATGACCCTGCGCGCATCGACTTCATCCACCGCTATCTTTTGTCGCTGCGCCGCGCGATTGACAGCGGCGTGGATGTGCGCGGCTATTTCCACTGGTCGCTGCTGGATAATTTTGAATGGAGCGAGGGCTATAACGAGCGCTTTGGCCTGATCTATCTCGATTATGCAACCGGCAAACGAACCCCCAAGGACAGTGCTGCCTGGTATGCCAAGGTAGCTGAAACGAACGGAAAGGATCTGTGAAAAGGCACGGCAGCACCCCTTGCTGGGAAGTTGTTCCCTCTGGCAGCTCCGGTGCTATATCTTGACTTCTGATTCGCATCAGCCCATCGTCCGCTTCCGCTTTTTTGGGAATGATATAAAAAGCATGAAAACATCAAGCCTGTCGAATTGCTCCGACAGGCTTGATGCTTTTTATTCCTTCGATTTTTTATATTCCGTCCCCCAAATCTCCATTGCATCCATAATGGGACGCATGGATTCGCCTAAGTCGGAGAGGGCGTATTCCACCCTCGGCGGTACTTCGGGATAGACGGTACGGGTAATGATACCATCGGCTTCCATCGAGCGCAGGCTGTCCGTCAGCACCTTTTGGCTGATCCCTTCCAGGTCCTTTTTCAGCTCATTGAAGCGCCACGGGCGCTGAAGCAGATTCCGCATGATGAGCAGCTTCCATTTGCTGCCGATCATCTGGACGGTGGTGGCTACCGGGCAGGCAGGGAGTTCTTCTTTGGTCAGCATATACAACACCTCTTTTTGAATGTTACACTCATAGTGTAGTGCAGCACGCTTGAAATTGCAAGAGAAAATCCCAGCCCGCCAAAGGTTACAAAAAGGTGCCTATGTAATAAAATTGTGCGTACTTGTGCCCGAAATATGTTTCAAGTACAATAAAGGCACAGGAGGGCGAAACGCCCACTGAATATTATTGGGAGGTAAACAACCATGGCTCTTTCTGATCTCTTTGGCTGGAACAAGAAGGCGGCTTCCGCCCCTGCTACGGCTTGCGGTGCTGCCGACAAGCCCGCTGCTTGCGGTTCTGCCTGCGGCGCTGCCGACAAGCCCGCCGAGAAGCCCGCCGCCTGCGGTTCTGCCTGTGGCGCCGGCGACAAGCAGTAAGGTGTAAGGAATACACCCCAAGAAAACCTTGGGGCGTATTTACCTATCGCTTCAAGCTGATTTTGAAAGCAAACAACTTGCCGCTGGATTTAAATGTGCATGGCTTACGGCATACGAACGCCCGCCTGCTGACTGCGCAGGGCGTGGATGTGCGCACGGTGGCTAGTCTGTTAGGACGCGCACAGGCAAGTACAACGCTGGATATTTATGCCCACGCCTTTGACAAGAACAAACGCAAGGCGCAGGAAAAGTTGGGAAAGGCGATTGGATTATGAGAAAAATCAAGCTGACGCGCGCCAATAAAATTATTTTGCTGAAAGCGCTGGGCGATTACTATTATCGGCAGAGAGCCATGAACACAGGTTGGCGTGAAACTGGATATTTGATACTCAAAGTAGATTCTCTCCCGGTGGGTAAAAAAGCAGTTTTCACCAGTGAGGAAGTCTGTCTTGCAAGAAACGCTGTAAATCAGCTGCGAAACAAGAAAATTGAGCAGGGGCAGTACACAGACGCCACTGATGATATGTTGCTAAAATTATTCTGAAAAAATCAAAAAAAAGGTGCGTAAAATCCGCAGTGGACGCAGTTCACAGATTGTCGCTGTCTTTCCAAATATCAAGAGCGCGCTCTACTGCGATCTGTGCAATCAGCTGCAGTCCTACGCGACCAGCCAGGGCTATCAGTTTTACACCGCCGTCACCAACGACAACCTGGAAGAGGAGAAAAGCATCCTGCAAAACTTAATCTCCAGTGCCAAGACCATCGGCATCTTTCTATCCCCGGCAAGCAGCAATCCGGCTACCTATTCATTTCTCTATGAATCCGGTATCCCGTTTGTATGTGTCGAACGATTCATCGATGACGATGTCACTCCGCGGATCCTTTTTGATTACACCAAAGCATTTCACTCCGCTACTTCCTATTTTTTTGAGAGCGGACACGAAAATGTGCTGTTTCTGGTAGAAAAAACAGACAGCCTCGCCAAACAGGACAAGATTGCCGGATATGAGCGGGCGCTTCTCTCCGCCAACCATACCCTGAGCAGTTCCTGCATCGCGGAGATCAATCTGTATCAGTCCAGTGATACCATCAGCCTGAATATTCAGAAAAGCATCAGCCGGTATCTCCCCACCGCTATCATCGCCGGTGGAAACCGGCTGACTATGTTTCTTCTCAAGGCGCTGCGGGAGCTGGGAAAAGACTGTCCGCGCGATATTTCCATCATCGGATTTGACGATATGCTCTGGTGCGAGCTGACCGCCCCACCGCTATCCTGCATCCACCGGGACATCGACCAGATGGCAGAACTCGCCTCGCAGGCACTCTTTGACGAGATCAACCACCTCTCCGGCGCTCCGCCGTGTACAAAAGAACGGATCTTTACGCCTTTACGGATATATAAAAAGCCGATTCCCTTGGGGCCGTTTAATTTATGACCGCTGGCACTGAGCATGTCAATATGCATCTCATCCACATGAATGGGAACCTGTGCATACGCCTGTACCGCATCGGTATGAAACAATACGCCATGCTCCTTCGCGATCTCTCCGATCTCGGCGATGGGCTCGATGGTACCAATCTCGTTGTTGGCAAACATCACGCTGATCAGAATGGTATCGGGACGGATGGCTGCTTTCAGCTCGTCCAAGCTGATCAGTCCGTCTCTGTCCACATTCAGATAGGTGATCTCAAAGCCTCTCTTCTCCAGATACTCACAGGTATGGAGAATGGCATGGTGCTCGATCTTCGTGGTAATAATATGTTTTCCCTTAGAAGCATAAGCTTCTGCGGTGGCTTTTAATGCCCAGTTGTCGGACTCCGAACCACCGGCGGTAAAATAGATCTCTTCCGGCTTCGCTCCCAGGCTGTCCGCGATGGTCTGGCGGGCATGATCCATAGCCTTTTTGCTCTCGGCGCCCAGACTGTAAATGGTGCTGGCATTGCCGTAATATTCACTGAAATACGGGAGCATCGCATCTACGACCTCCGGTGCTGTTTTCGTAGTCGCTGCATTATCTAAATATATCATATTGCCTCATTTCTGCATATCTTGTAACTGATCATGCACATTTTACTGCTATTCATGATAGCATTCACTTTACTGTTCTGTCAACAAGGTCATCGGAATATACTTTTGCAAGATCTTTTAAGCCAAAAAGGTCAAAAAATCCGCTTATGAAACATGCCAAACGTCATCCCCTGATCTTCGGTACTATCATTCTGACTGCAACCGGTCTTATCACCCGTGTCATTGGATTTTTCTACCGTATCTATCTGTCCAGGCTCTTCGGTGAAGAGGGAATGGGCATCTATCAGCTGCTCAGTCCGGCATTATCCCTATCTTTTTCCCTTACAGCCGCCGGATATCAGACCGCCATTTCGAAATATGTGGCGGCGGATAGTGCCAAACGTCCTTCCGGGAATTTAAAGCCGCTGCTGGCCGGGACCAGTATCACCTTACCCCTGTCTCTTGTAACAAATGCCATTTTGTTTTTCTCTGCGGATCCTATCGGTATTTTTCTATTAAAAGATCACCGTACCGTACCCATGCTGCGGATCCTGTCCTTCTCTGTCCCCTTTGCCGCGCTGCACGCCTGCATCAACGGTTATTTCTATGGAAAAAAGAAAGCTTCCGTGCCTGCTCTTACACAGCTTTTAGAGCAGCTTGCAAGAGTCAGCTGCGTCTTTCTCGTCACCGGAGCCGATCTGGCAAAAGGTCGTACTCCCTCCATCAATGCTGCGGTTCTCGGTCTCACCGTAGGCGAGATCTTTTCCATGCTGATCGCTCTGGTCTGCCTGTATATACATCTGTATCCGGACAGTAGTATTCTTTCCCTGCAAAATATCTGTCCTTCTGTTCCGGTCTATCGGGATCTGCTTGGTATGGCACTGCCTCTGACCGCCAACCGTATCGTTCTGAACATTTTACAAAGTATCGAAGCCGTCTCCATTCCTCGGAAGCTTCTGCTCTACGGTTATGATACCACCACAGCCTTAAGTGTATACGGAGTCCTTACCGGCATGGCCATGCCCATGATCTTTTTTCCTAACGCCCTTACCAGCTCCATGGCAGTGCTTCTCCTGCCCACCATCTCCGAAAATCATGCCAAAGGAGACCGTGGAGCCGTCATAAACGCCACCCTGCGCACCGTAAAGTATTGCAGTCTCATGGGTGCCTGTTGTCTATGCGGCTTTCTGTTTCTGGGTGACTGGATGGGAACGGAACTGTTCCACAGTGAACTGGCCGGTCATTTTATCGTGACTTTGGGATTCATCTGTCCTTTTCTGTATCTGGATACCACTCTCTCCAGCATTTTGCAGGGTCTCGGTATGGCAGGGCGGATCTTTGCCTCCAACGTGGTCTGTCTTCTGATCCGGCTCCTGTTCGTATTTTTTGCCATTCCCGTGATCGGTATGCAGGGATATCTGTGGGGGATTCTGGTCAGCCAGCTGGTACTTGCCGGAATCTATTTTTTCTGTCTGTATCACTTCTTCCGAAAAAATTAAAAAATACCTCCGGTGTCTTGCTTACGCCTGACAGACGGAGGTAACTGTTCTGTAAATACCGTTTTGCTTCCCACAAAGTACTGGTACTGCTGTAAGATCTGGTCCTTACGCATATCGGAGATCG
>ENA-ORCP01002149-ORCP01002149.1-human-gut-metagenome-genome-assembly--contig:-NODE-2149-length-16160-cov-15.732015_pt1 | contig 16160 bp, 12 predicted proteins | sample MGYA00242990_ERZ507991 | MGnify/ENA primary metagenome ERZ507991 (study PRJEB26167, sample SAMN06115496) | human gut metagenome | host: Homo sapiens | place: China:Henan | collected 2015-05-07... | reverse complement strand
AATACCGGTTGTATCTGGTCCACCAGCTCAGACGCCCTGCGGTTTCTGGACAGTGCCGTCAGCAAAACATTCAAATTACCGCGCACGCTTTGATCTCGGTTCGTCAGGTTCTCTATTTTCTGTGTTGCTGCCCTGGTATAGCGCCGGACCTGCGTATCAATTTCTTCAAGATAGTCCTTCTCTAAATTGTCATAGCGTTCTTCGATCCAGAAAATTTTCCTCAGCAGATCGGCACGGCAGTCTTCCAATGTCTTGCCCCGCTTATCACGCAATGCTTCATTTGCCATCGCCATCAGCAAGGTATCATCCTCTTCCCAGCGCCTAAGCACAGACTGAATGGGCACACGATACTTCGGCACTGAATCTTTGATTTTCAGCGGACGGATATATGCCTCCACAACCTTTTGTCCGAAGTCGTTAAAGTGTGCAGCCAGCACCTGGTTGACATCCTGCATATCGATCTGCGTCTGAAAATAATGCTTCACATTATGATAGACCATTTGCAACAAGCTAATCAGCGCCGTTGTGTTATCGTAGGCACTATAGAGAGCCGTCATTTTATCGTAAGCATTGTTGCTGTCGTCGGCGGTCCTTAAGACTGAGAAAGTTCCGAACACATAGGAATACCCACGAGCCGGGCTATCATCGCAGAGTTGGTGGAATAATTCCAGCAAACGGCTGCTGTAATTAGGAATCGTGATATACTCTTCAAAGTCGTCCCCGCGTTCTTTCTCAAACCACCCCTTACTACACAGCTTGCGGATCAAAAAACGAGCGCGGCCAGAGATATCCCTCAGTTCCTCTTCGTCAATGTCTTCATCTTCAAACGTAGCATCCGCCAGTTCCTGTTCCAGCCTGCCGCGTAGCATGGAATACAAGACATCTTCCCGTATTTTCAGGTTTTCTTGGTATGCTGCGTACAGTACGTCCAGTGCATCCGCATATAAAATACGGTTGGGTGAAGCCAGCGGCGAGAAAAGTTCGCTTGGAACCGCTTCAAAAAACTTCATAGGCCTACCACCTTATTCGACTGATATACGCTTTCTTTTCTATTATTGTACCTTCTTTCCGCTTACAAAACAAGACGCAAAAAAGGGGCTGTTGCAAAATAGCAAAAGCGAAAGACGTTGAAAACTTCAGCAAAGAGTGCCTGAAACAGCCCAAAAGTTGAAAACTTTGTCATAAATTCAGAGAAAAAGGTATAGCAAAGCTGAGCCTCTGTGAAAAAGCAGGTGCTCAGCTTTTTACATTTTCAGTTCCAAAAAATTCTACTCTTTTTTGAGGGGAAAAAGATGAGATTTTCTCTTTCCGCGTTGCAATTTGGAAAAGAACTTCTGGAGGTCAAAAGCAATGCAGAGGAGAAACAATTCGGTAGAGATATTGGTTCTCCCTCGCATCAAGAAGCGCCGGAAGTTCCTCAAGCTGGGCGTTGGCTACATACACCGGTTCATGTTCATCTATTAAAATATTTTCGCTTATTGGCAGGGTCAGCTGTTGATATATGCCGCCCTTTCCTGTATACTGTTCATGTTGTATCTGGTTCATTGCAGTTTCAGTTTACAACAAAAAATGAGATAGGCAACCCCTTTTGGGGAAGTCTATCTCATTTTTTCGTTGGGGCTATTTTGCAACAGCCCCTTGTCGCTCGCTCAAGCTACCCAACGCAAAAACTGCCCCGGCTTCCTGTTACGGAAACCGGGGCGGTTTGTTATACTTTATTTGTGCTCTTTATTCACGTTTTTTCAAGCTCTCGCGCAATTATTTGCGGGGATTTTTGATTGCAGGCTGGGCGGGTGCCAAAATTATAGAGTATTCAGAGACATCCATGGATGTTTATGGACTCAGCGGCTCACAAATGCCATGTCCTTTTCCAGCAGGTAGGGCCGCAGATAAGCCACTGTGCCGCACATGGGCAGTACATCTTCCGAAAGCTGAATGCCAAGCTGCTGGATGATATACTGCCGACGCACCTGCATCCGCTGCCACATCTCCGGGTACTGCTGGCAGATCTGCTCCTTCAGAGTCTCATCGGCCAGCACCACGGTGCTCTCGGCACAGCTGCCGCCGTAGCCCGGCACCGATGGAATGATATCGATCTGCAGCATCATGCCGCTGCGCAGAACCTCTGCGGAGTGCTCATAGATCGGAGAGCAGAGCCATTCTTCCTCGGCCACCAGATGGCCAGGGCAGAGCGACCAGCCGTAGGTTGCACGGGGCAGAATTTCTTCCACCTTGTCGAACATCTCACCGCCGGTCATGCCCACATGGATCTCCTCCAGCCAGCGGGTATAGGCAGCAAAGTAGGGAGCCGCTACCTTTTCCACATAATCCTGAGCGCCCTGCGGCAGCTCCGAAGCGTCGTGCACTGCATAGGCTGCGCGGCTGGAGGAGCCGCCCGAATAGCCGACGGTCAGCGAAATGGTATCGCCCACCTTGACCGTGTTCTGGGTGGGGAACATATTGCCCTTGATGAAGCGCGGGCCGCTGGCGGCAATGGTCACGATGCTGTTGTGCTGGCCCTGCCGGTTGAGCTGAGCGCCCAGTGCGGTCTCCGGCACACCGGGAGCCAGAAGATCCATAGCATCCAGCACACCGTCTGAAGCCAGTGCAGCGCCATATTCGTAATGGGCGATCTCGTTAGCGTTGTTAGTGGTACGGGCACCGCCATCGCCAAGGAACAGATCTCCGGCATTGAACAGGTTCTCGTCGCCGCCGGTAATGGCACGGATGGCATCCAGAATAAAGGCCGGGATGTCAAACAGTTTTTCGTTTTTCTCCACCGGGCTGGTAAAATGCTTCCATCCTGCAATGCCGATGCGGCGGCCCGGCGCAATGCCTGCCTCCTCCAACAGAGTGCGCAGGGGCTTGTCAGCACGGTTGGGCTGGTTGGGCAGTGAGAACAGTGAAACATGCACGGCCTGCCCCGGGATACGGGCTTTGGACGCCTTGTTCAGATTCTCATTGCCCAGCACAAAGTGAGCCGTGCCGTCGGCGTCCAGAACCAGCAGAGACTCTTCAAAGCGGGTAAAATATCCCATCAGGTACTGGAAATTACCGCAGTGTTCGGCGTCACCGTACACCACCAGTTGCTCAAAACCGCGGGACTTCATGCCCCGCAGAACCTTGTCCAGACGTTCCTGGATAGTGGCATCCGTCAGCATGACCGGCTCTCCAGTACAGTCCTTGGGCGGCTGCGGCACCTTGGCCAAGCGGATATCGTACTGTTTCATTTTCTTACACCTCTCGTTATTGATTTCTTGTATTTGGCCTGCGGCCGGTTTCAGATTTTGTCAATGGGGTACATGGGGCGCATGATCTGCTTGAAGGGAATGATCCGGGTATCCTGCGGGGTAGCTCCCTGCGTCAGGGACATGACCGAGAACGCAGCCTTTTCCTTCAGCTCCGGAAAGATATAGCCCTGCTTGACCACAATCACATCGTATGCGTCCCAGTCCAGTCCAGCCCCCACGAACTGGTGCTCTTCGCACATGGTCTGGCGGGTACTTGCCACATTGATATCCAGTGGCAGGCCGTCCACCGACACCGCCACCGAATAGCCATACACGGCATCGTGGGGATGGTGCAGGTAGCCGCGCAGAGTGCCCTTTGCCTTCACCGTCACATCCAGCTCCACCGAGTGGGACATCTCATCGTGATTCACACCCAGATGCAGGCAGGCCTTTGCGCCGATCTCCAGCTGCGCCAGCTTCTGGTAGGCAACGGGGTCGCAGATGTTGGCAAACAGGATCTTCTTTTTCAGTTCCTTCTCCACCAACACCTGCCGCAGGATGTAGGTATTCCAGCCGGTGGCACCGCTGGTTACATTGTCGCCAGAGTCAGTGATGAAAGCAGGCTTGCCCTCAAACTCCAGTGCCATCCGCAAAGCCTTGTCTGGAGCAGCTGTCAGGCCGGTGTAGTGGAACTCACGGCGTTTGTTCCAGACGTAGACAGCCAGCCAGTCGGCGGCTTCCTCTGCATAGGGCAGGTCGGCTTCGGTCTGGGGCACCACAACGATGCCGCAGCCAGCCACCGGCGTGTCATGGCGGATGTAACCCACATGCCAGCTCACACTGCGGATATGGGGATCCTGTTCCAGCTTGTCCATATACTCGTTGATGGATCGCACTGGCTCGTCACCGGAAACGCTCTGCTCGCCGCCCAGGATCAGGGGCAGCTTGCGGTATACCGAGTGGATGTTCTGGCGGTCTTTCATAAAGTCGCACAGCATGGCGGCTACCTTGCGCATGGTGGCAATGCTGTCGGTGTGGGGTGATTCGCGGTAGCTGCGGATCAGAGTGGTGGCCTCGGCATATTCCTTGCACAGATTGCCGTGGGGGTCACACACCACAAAGATGGGCAGGTACGGCCCTACCACCTTGCGGATCTCAGCCAGAATGTGGTGGTCGCCGGAACCAATGCCCTCCACCTCGCTGGCACCGTGCAGCATCAGGAACATACCATCGATCTCGTGGATGTGCTCTTTGACCGTCCGCACGAAGCAAGATTCGATGTAATCAAAGGTATCTTTTTTGATCACGCCCGCAGCACCGGCATCCGCCACCACCGAGGGGATCAGTTCAAAACCGGCCTGCTCAAACACATCGGCCACATGCAGTGCCTGAATGCAGTCATCACCAAAAAGCATCTTGTAATTGCTGATCTCGCATTTCTGCGGGATGTTCGCATTGGACTCCGTGATAAATTCGCCGACCAAGATTTTCATTGTTGTTTCTCCTTTTATTGTACCGTTTCCACCATCAATCCGCAACCGGACAGGCCGCTTTTTTCATGCGCTGGTGCGGCGAAAGCCGCATGGTTACTGGCAAAAACCAGCCCATGCAGTGCCCCAGCAGAAGCATACTAACCCAAGTATCTTCCCGCAGGGTAGTAAAGTCCAGATGGAATATCAGCACCAGTTCCGGACTCAGTGTCAGCAACAAATTGGTCAGGCTGCCATCCGGGTCGATATACCCTAGCAAGGCACACAGTCCCGGGGTAATAATGGCGTACAGGCCTACGGCCCATGTACCAAAGGTGTCGCTCGCCCATATCATGCCGCCAGTGAACCAGTAGCACCGGGATCACCGGCGAGACGCAGCCGGCAATGAAGTCCAGCACCACATCCACGCCATGGCGGATACGTCACGGCTTTTTGGGGGAGCCGTCTCCTGTGGCTCTCATATTACTCTCCCGCTTCTTCGGTTTTCTGGTATTCCTCGATCAAATTCTTGAACCAGTAATAGCTCTTTTTGGGGGTACGCTTGTTGTCATGGTCAAAGTCCACACGCACAAAGCCGTAGCGCTTTTCGTAGCCATTGACCCAGCTGTACAAATCCATGGTAGACCATGCATAGTAGCCCAGCACATTGCAGCCCTCTTTTTTGGCCTTAAGCATATAGTCGATGTAGCCCTGCATCATTTCGATGCGGTCATCGTCCTGCACATAGCCGTTCTCGTCCGGGGTCTCGTAGCAGCCATGGCCGTTCTCGGTGATGTACACCGGGATGTCACCGTAGCGCTCCCGGATCTCCATCAGGGTGTTGTACATGCACTTGGGGTAGATCTCGCGGCCCCAGAGGTTGCGCTTGGTGTCGGGGGCAATGGCGGTCTCGTACCAGCCCTTGATGCGCATACCCTCCTTGGCCTTGGAGCCTGCGCCGCGGTTGTTGTGGAACACCTCGGTCTCGCCCTCCGACCAGTCGGTCAGGTACATGCGGTTGTAAACGTTCATGCCGATGTAATCCACCTTGCCCTTGGCAAAGATCAGGGCATCGTCCAGCTTGATATAGTCGTTCTCAATGCCGTTTTCCCGCAGCAGAGGGATCAGCTCGCCGGGCAGCTCGCCCTTGATGGAGGTGTCCAGGATCAGGCGGTTATAGAACAGGTCGCCCAGCAGGCGGACCTTTCCCGGTTCTTTGGTGCCCGGCGCGATCTCCACGTTGCTGCTGTCGTGCACGATGCCGATCTGACCCTTCAGACCCATGGAGTGGTACAGGGCCACCGTCTTGGCACTGGCCAGCACTTCGTAGTACATCTGCTTAAAGTAGCGGTCAAAGTCCAGCTTGTGGTTCGGGGGATAGTTGCCCACCATATTGGTGCAGTAGGCGTAGTACTTGGGCTCGTTGATGGTGCTCCACAGCTTGACCCGGTCGCCAAAGGCCTCAAAGCAGACCTTGGCATAGGCTTCAAAGTCGTCCACGATGGAGCGGTTCTCCCAGCCGCCTTCTTCCGCAAGGACATTGGGCAGATCGTAGTGGAACAGGGTGACATTTGGCTCGATGCCCTTTTCCAGGCAGTAGTCGATCACATTGTTGTAGAACTCAATGCCCTTGGGGTTCACCTCACCCCGGCCGTTGGGCAGGATACGGTCCCATGCAATGGAGAAGCGGTAGGTGTTCTGCTTGCCGGCAGCCATCATGTCGATGTCCTCTTTGTAGTGGTGATAGAAGTCACAGGAGACATCGCCGGTGGCACCGTTCAGGTTCAGCGGGTTGCCGTGGGAGAATACATCCCACTCGCCCAGACCTTTGCCGTCCTCATCCCAAGCGCCTTCACACTGATATGCGGCAGTTGCACTGCCCCAGAGAAATTTCTGCTTTTCCATACTGTACAAGTCCTTTCTTTGATAAGCTCTCGTTTTGTTTTTTAAATATCGTCCACCGGGAACATGGGGCGCATGATGCGCTTGAAGGGCAGGCGGCGGGTATCCTGCAGGGTAGCGCCATCGGTCAGGGACATCACGCACAGCGCGCCAAGCTCCTTCAGCTCCGGGAAGATGTAGCCCTGTTTTACGATCACCACGCCGTAGTCCGCGCAGTGGGCACCGGCTGCTTCGAACTGATGCAGCTCCACCACAGCATGGCTCGCCTCGGCTATGATGATATCAATGGGGTAGCCCTCTACCGACACCAGCACGCAGGCACCGTAATCTCCCTCATAGCCCATAAAGCCTTCCAGACGACCATTGTGCTTCACGGTCACGTCCAGCTCTACCGGGCGGGACAGCTCGTCCAGATCCATGCCCAGACGGATATGCGTCTTTGTGCCCTCCGGAACATCGGCCAGCTGTGCCACTACAGCCGGGTCGGTGATGCAGCCGAACAAGAAGTTCTTGCCCTTGGTATCCGGCAACGCCATGACCTGCCGCAGCACCCATGTATTGGCACCCACAGAGCCGCTGGTGGTGTTGTCACCGGAGTCGGTGAGGAACACCGGCTTGCCCGGGCAGTTCAGCGCGGACTGAATGGCCTCTTCCGGTTCCTGCGTCAGGCCGGTGTAGTGGAACTCATGGCGGCGCTCCCACACATAAGCGGCCAGTTCGTCAACCTTCTGCTCGGCGTAGTCCTGATCAGCCTCGGAGTTTGGCACCACCACGACGCCGCAGCCTGCTACGTCCGTGTCGTGACGGATGTAGCCCACATGCCAGCTGGCACTGAGAATGCGGGGATCTTTCTCCATCTCGTCCATGTACTGGTTGATGGAGCGCACCGGCTCATCGGCGGAGACGCTCTGCTCGCCGCCCAGGATCAGCGGCAGCTTGCGGTATGCGGGGCGGATGTTGCGGCGGTGCTCCAACAGATCTACCAGATACCGGCAGCAGGTCTTGACCGTGTCGGCAAGGTCGGTGTGGGGCGACTCGCGGTAGCTGCGGATCACGGTGGTGCCGTCCACATACTCCTTGCACAGATTGCCGTGGGGGTCGCAGGCCACTACAATGGGCATATACGGACCCACCAGCTTGCGTACTTCCTTCAAAATGTGATGGTCGCCGGAGCCGATGTCCTCCACCTCGCTGGCACCGTGCAGATGCAGGAACATGCCGTCCAGCGTGCCGAGGTTTGCGCGGATATCGTTCAGCAGGCGGTTCTCGATGTAATCAAAGGCGTTGCGGGTGACCACACCGCCCGAAAAGCCATTGGCGTAGACCGAGGGTACCACTTCGATGCCGGCATCCGCGAACACGGTGCCCATGTTCATCTGAGAAATGGCGTCCTCGCCAAACCGCAGGTCATAATTTTCCAGATCGGTTTTGTAGGGGATGTTGGCGTTGGACTCGGTCACAAACTGCGCCACCAGAACTCTTTTGCTCATAGCAGTTTTCCCTCTCTACAGAAGCCCGAGCACACGTTGATGCCCGCCGCCGTAGCGGCGACAGGCATCAATGTGCTTGGCTTTTTGTGCTTTGCTTTATGATGAAATTATGGCTGTGAATGTCAAAAGTCTAAACAGGGATCAGACGTCCTCTCTGTATGCCTTTTTGAGGATGACGGTGCAGGCGATGAACGCCACGACCACGGTCACGATGCCGGAGGCCAGCGCCACGATCATGTTGCCCATGGAACCGTCAGGAGGCAGGAAGAACAGCAGGGACAGGAAGCCCGGGCAGCCGCCCACAACGTAGTTCTTCAGCTGGAAGATGCCTGCGATCAAGCCGCCGGCTGCAGCGCCGATGGCAGTGCCCACCAGCACACGGGGACGCATGATCAGGGAGCCGTAGAAAGCAGGCTCAGTAACGCCGCACAGTGCGGTAACACCGAAGGAAGCGATCATGCCCTTGCGGCCCTTATCCTTGAGGTGCATGGCAACAGCCAGTGCGCTGCCGCCGACTGCCAGGTTGGAGATAAAGCCCATCGGCATAACAACCAGGTCGTAACCAATGCTGGAGATGCCTTCCACCATGATGGGGGTGATGGCCTTATCCAGGCCCAGCATGACCAGATAGGGATAGATAGCAGAGCAAACAGGAGTTGCAATAATACTTGCTGCGCTAAAGAATGCCTGAAGAGCATTGCCGACCACACCGCTGAGCTCGGTGCCAATGGGTCCGAGGACGATCAGCGTAATGGGAACGACGATCAACATGGTAAGCAGCGGCTTTAAGAAGTAACGCACCATTTCAGGGATGATCTTCTTGAGCAGCTTATCCACCCAGTACATCAGGATGATGCCCAAGACGATGGGCAGCACGCTGGAGGTGTATTCCACGGTGGGAATGGGGATGCCGAAGAAATCCAGACCCTCAACACCGCTGATGGAGCTGCTGACGAGGACAGCGCCCAGGAACGCGCCCATGATAGGCTCCATCTTGAGCTTGTTGGCCATGGTGTAGCCGATCCAGACGGGCAGCATGGAGAAGCCGGCGCTGAAGATAGCCAGGCAGACCTTTGCGGTGCCGCTGTCGGTGCTCATTCCAAGGTAGTTGACCAGCAGGTTCTTGATGGCAAGGATCAGGCCGCCGGTGATCAGAGCGGGAACGATCGGCATAAAGACAGCTGCGCTGAAGTTGCCGAACTTCGTGACCCAGTACATAAAGCCCTTCTTTTCAGGCTCTTCCTCCACGACCGTGGGGCGGTCATCGGTGGGTTTCCAGCCGGAGACCTCCAGGAAATCGTTGAATGCATCGTTGACTTCCGGTCCGATGATGATCTGCACCTGGCCGGTCTTGTCCACAACGCCCACGACATGTTCAATGCCCTTGATGGCTTCCACATCCACCTTGGACTTGCTGGCGTAATGGATGCGCAGCCGTGTTGCACAGCGCTCAACGAAGGTGATGTTGCTCAGTCCGCCGACCTTCTCCAGGACTTGCTGGGACATCTTTGTATATTTGCCCATGAGTAAATGCCTCCCTTTCGTACCGTAAAATGTTACAAAATATCACATTTTACACTTCATGTGATGAACAGCTGTGAAATATATTCACCGCTCGGCCGCAGCGAAAACCCGCAGAATTTCGTTGAGTTTTAACCATTCATCGTCTTTTCTACATTGTACCACACTCCGGGTCAAAGTCAATCAGTTTTTGTTACATTTTGTTCGTAAATGTTATTATTTGTTGCTTTTAACAAACAAAAAATCGAGTTTTGCATCATTTTCACTAAATTTTCGACTCATTTACGCAAAAAAGAATGAGCTTTCCGGTGAAAGATAACATTTTCTCCGAAAAGTTCATTCTTTTTTGTTATTTTATGTTACTTTTAATTTCAAGTTATTCTCAGGCCAGCACCAACGGGATATTGTTCTGCCGGAACAGCTCCTGCGTAGCTGCATCCAGACCATCGTCCGTGATCACCAGATCCACATCCGTAATGGGGGCGATCTTGTAGAAGAACGACTTGTTGAATTTGCTGTGGTCGGCCATGCAGATCACCCGCTTAGCTTTTTCCACCAGCGCCTTTTTGGTATGGCCATCCTGCACATCCACCACCGAAAGGCCATCAGTCAGATCGATGCCCTCCAGCGAGAGAAACAAGGTATCGATCTGAAAATGCTGGATGAAATCATCGGTCAGCGGCCCCAGAAAAGCCATGGAGTTCTCACGGAACTCGCCCGGACACATGATGAGCTTGATGTTCCGCATGGTAGCGGTGGTGTTGGCTACCAGCAGAGAGTGGGTCAGTACACTGATGTTGCGTTTGCCGCGCAGCAGCGCAGCCAGCTCGTTGGGCGTGGTGCCCGCATCCAGAAAAACGGAATCGCCTTCGTTGATGTACTCCATACACTTGGCCGCGATGCGCTGCTTTTCGGACACATTGATCTCATTTTTGAAGCTGATGCTGCATTCAAACAGCGAGCCGCTGTTCAGCACTGCGCCGCCGTGTTCCAGCGTAACCATGCCATCCTCAGCCATCGCATTCAGATCCCGCCGGATGGTCATGGAGGACACCTGAATACGCTCTGCCAGGTCGGTGATCACCACACTGCCGTTGCGCTGCAATTCATCCAGAATATAGCGTTTTCGTTCGATTGCATTCATAGCATTTCCTCACTGGGACTCCCATGGCCCCTCTTACACCATTTTTCCAGTTTCTTTACCCGTTCTCTTCCGTTTCGTCCAGTCGCAGCTCGTGCCCGCCGGTGCGGATCATATAGCGTTCGCTGTCAATGTACTGCTCATTCAGCAGCACCACCCGGTCTTTGCCGTCCAGATAGCAGGTGCGGGTGTATACCACAGGCCGCCCCTTAGCAAACCCCAGCGCAGCCGCTGTTTCTGCATCGGCGTACCGCACCCGAATGATGGTCTCCTTTTCCCGGATGACTCGCAGCTTTCTCCACTGCCGCAGCAGCCGGAACACCGACCCGCTCAACAGCTCTTTTGTCAAAAATTCCGCATCCTGCGGCGGAAAGTAATCGATCTCATACACCGCCGGCTTGCCGTTCAGGGCACGCACCCGCCGGGCGCGGCAGTAGCGTTCCTCGCCCTGCTTCACCTCAAACAGGCGGCACACTTCAGTGCTTGGCACCATGTCCAGCTCTGTGCACACGGTGGAGGGCCTGTACCCGTTGGCAATGGCATTTTCGGTCCAGCCGCGGGGCGCGTTCAGGTCGTTGCGCATCACCACCCCGGTCACAAAAGTGCCCTTGCCCGGGTGACGCACCACCAGCCCTTCCTCGCACAGTTCCTCCACGGCACGCCGCACCGTGATGCGGCTCACCTTGTATTGCTCCACCAGTTCATTCTCGGTGGAGAGCTTGTCGCCCTCCCGGCGGCTGCCGGAAAGGATCTCCTGCCGCAGGATCTCTTCCAGCTGCAGATAAAGCGGGGTCGCGCTGTCCGGCACCAGCATATTGTTTTTCCTCCAAAAGCACACATTCTATAATCTACTATGAGCATAACACAATTGTGTGGTAAAATCCAGTATTTCATCGGCAAATTTTGCCTGAGAGCCTATTGTAAATCGTCTTATATTGTATTATAATGTCTTATATACTTATTCCGTTGCAAATTCGATCAACACAGGAGGTATCTTGCATGTTTCATATCCTTGTTGCACGCTTTATCCTGGAGGCCAATGAGAACATCCCCAAAAAGTGCAATCTAAATGATGTCAGCCTGCACTTCGGGCAGGGCTGCATTGCGCATCTGCAGCTGGGGGACGTGTTTGACCGTCCTGACGTGACCCTTGTGCCAGCGCTGGACGCCAATGCGGCTTCCAACGGCGTGATGAAGCGCACCGCCTTTGATTACATTGAGTCCACCATCCTGCAGACTGTGCAGGAGCATCTTTCCGAACTGGATGGCATCTACCTCCACCTGCACGGCGCCAGTGAGGTAGAGGGCATCGGCTCCGGCGACCACCATATCTTAAAGGAAGTGCGCCGCATCGTAGGCCCTTACATGCCCATTGCTGTGGTATGCGATCCCCACGGTAACCTGTGCAAGGAATATGTGGAAGGCACCACCCTCATCCGCAGCTACCGTGAGTCCCCCCACACTGATGTGGAGCAGACCATCCGCTTTGTCTGCTCCCACCTGTTGGAGCTGTTGGAGCACCGCCGCAGCATCACTCCTGTGTACCGCAAACTGCCGCTAATTCTGGGCGGTGAGCAGAGCGTCTCCGCCGACGAACCGGTGCGCTCCATCAACCAGTATATGGATGAGATGGAAAAGGATGACCGCATCCTCAGCGCCAGCTGGCATGTGGGCTACATCCGCCACGACACCGATGTAGCCGGCTGCGGTGTCGTGGTGATTCCCTCTTCCAATGAGTTCCGCCCCTATGCAGAGCAGAAGGCCGATGAGCTGGCCGCCTATGTGTGGGACCGCCGCCATGAGTTCCACTATACCGGCCTGACTCAGGAACCAGACGAGGCCCTGCAGACCGCACTGCACTGCACCGGCAAGCCCGCCTTCCTCACCGACTCCGGCGACAACACCACCAGCGGTGCCATGGGTGCCAACACATGGGTACTGCGGCAGGTGCTGGCTAAACCCGAAGCCCTGCAGGGCAAGCGGGTGCTGTTTGCCGCCATTCAGGACCCCGCCGTCTATACCCTGCTGGCCGGTCATACCGTTGGTGACACCCTGCCTCTGACCCTTGGCATGGGTCTGGATTCCCTGACCGAGCCGGTACAGCTCACTGTAACCCTGAAGCATCTGGGCCGTCAAGAGGGCACCGTCTTGTTTGCTGAACATGGCGATTTTGGCGGCTGTGCCACCGTGTCGGTAGAGGGCCTGCCCATTGATGTCATCGTCACTGACACGAACCATCCCTTTGTAGAGCGGCATCAGACCCTTGCCGCCGGGGTGGACTGGATGGACTACGATGTGGTGATCGTCAAGACCGGCTACGCCTTTCCTGAACCGACCCAGCAGGGCGCGCTGTGCGTGATGTCCCTGACCGACGGCGCTACCTTGCAGGATACCCGCCGCCTGCCCTTCAAGCGCATCATGCGTCCCATGTTCCCGGTAGACGACATTTGATAAAAAAGGAGAACTGCCTTATGAAGATCCTTGTTGCAAAATTTCAGCTGGAAGCCAATGAGCATGTAGACATGAAGTGCGACCTGCCCAACGTGGCCCTTTCCTACGGACGTGACGCCCTGAGCCATATGCAGGTGGGCGACGTATTCGATGACCTAGGCATTGAACTGGTGCCCGTGATCTGTGCAGACGCTGCCTGCAGCGGCGTGATGAAAAAGACCTGCTTTGATTATATTGAACAGACCATCCTGAATGCCGTGCGCGACAACCTGCGGGATCTGGACGGTATCTACCTGCACCTGCACGGTGCCAGCTATGTGGAAGAGATCGGTTCCGGCGAGCACCATTTGGTGGCCGCCATCCGGCAGATCGTGGGTCCTTACCTGCCACTGGCGGTCTCCTGTGATCCGCACGGCAACCTGACCAAAGAGTATGTGGAGAACACCACCTTTATCCGCAGTTACCGTGAGGCTCCCCACACCGACATTGCCCAGACCGTACAGCGCACCTGCCGCGCCCTGATCGAACTGATCCGCCACCGTCAGAACATCACACCGGTATACCGCAAGCTGCCGCTGATTTTGGGTGGAGAACAGAGCGTTTCTGCCGACGAGCCGGTGCGTTCCTTCAACCAGTACATGGACGAGATGGAGAAAGATCCCCGCATCCTCAGCGCCAGTTGGCATGTGGGCTACCTGCGGCATGACTGCCCAGAGGCCGGCTGCGGCGTGGTGGTGATCCCTGCCACCGGAGCCGACCATGCCTATGCCGAGCAGAAAGCCGACGAGCTGGCCGCCTATGTGTGGGGCAAGCGCCATGAGTTCCACTACACCGGCACTACCGCCCAGCCGGACGAAGCTCTGCGCATGGCGCTGAACTGCCCGGACAAACCGTCGTTTATCACCGACTCCGGCGACAACGTGACCAGCGGTGCTCAGGGCGCTAACACCTTTATCCTGCGTCAGGTGCTGGCTGTGCCGGATCTGCACAAAAAGGTGCTGTTTGCTGCCATCCATGATGCAAAACTCTGCCACGCCCTGCTCAGCCTGCCCATTGACACCGTAACGAATGCTTCTGTCGGCATGGGTTTTGATTCGCTGTCGGCTCCAGTTCCGCTGACTCTGCGGGTACTATACAAAGGCATACAGGAGGGCACCCACATGTACGGCGAGGACGGCAGCTATGGCCCGCTGGTGACCGTTGCTGTAGAGGGCACCCCGCTGGTACTAACGATCACCGACAACAACCACTCCTTTGTGGAGGAGCACCAGTTGGATGCCTGCGGCGTGGACTGGAAGAACTTTGACATCATCGTAGTCAAACAGGGTTATATCCATCCAGAGCTCAAAGCTGCCGGTGCCCTGTGCGTGATGTCCCTCACCGACGGTGCCACCCCGCAGGACACCCGTCTGATTCCCTTCAAGCGCATCATGCGCCCCATGTTCCCCATTGACAACATCTGAGCATGTACCTTTTGCCCGTTTTCTCCAGCTGGCCTGTAAGGCATAACAAACCGCCCCGGCTTCCTGTTACGGAAACCGGGGCGGTTTGTTATGCTTTATTCGTGCTTTCTCAAGCGCTCACGCAATCACTTGCGGGGGTTCTTGATAGCAGCCTGTTCTGCACTTTATAAACAGAGAGTACAAGAAAGCGCATATTTACGTTGTTTATTTTTTCAAACATTCGATTTTTTATCCTTTTCGTAATATTCTCAGAAAATAACACATTTTTTCTTTTGCAGTTTTCGGGACAAACTACAACGCATTTTTTCATCTTTTTTCCATCCATTTTTTCTCAAAAATGGAACTTCAAAAAATTTTCCATATCACAAAAAGGAGGTGTTTTTCCACATGAACGCACCCATACAGTTGAAAATCCGAGGTCACACCAAATGATGCTGGACTACTTTTATGGTCAGTCGGGCGAGTTGTTCTCCTATTTCCGCATCCCGAAGGCACTGTTCCAAGACTGCCGTTTCCGGCAGCTTTCCACCGATGCCCGGACACTGTACGGTATCCTGCTGGACCGCATGAGCCTGTCCGCAAAGAACGGCTGGCTGGACGAGCAGGGGCGGGTGTATATCATCTACACCGTCCGGGAAGTGCAGGAATCCCTCTGCTGCGCCGAACACAAGGCGGTCAAGCTGTTCCGGGAACTGGAGCAAATCGACCTAATCGAGCGCAAGCGGCGCGGTCTGGGCAGACCCAGCCTGATTTACGTCAAAGACTTCACCACAGGGCTGTCAAAAACGCACAATCTGAATTGCGCAAACAGCAATTCAGGCGTTGCCCAAAGCGCAGTTCAGGAGCGGCAAAAACCGCAAGCAAATAAGACTGATAAGAATAAGACAGAGATGAATAAACCTGATCCTATCCACTCAGAGGACATTCGGGAACAGCTTGAGGATTATTTTTATCAGGTGTTGGAGGTTGAACTGCTGCTTCGGCTTTTCCCGGACGATGAGGACACCATCTATCAGATCGTGGATTTGCTGGTGGACACCTGTGCAACCAAGCGCAGAATGCTCAGAATCGCCGGGGACGATAAGCCCGCCGAGGTGGTGCGCAGTCGGCTGAAAAAATTGAATGCCGACCACATCCGCTTTGTGCTGAACAGCCTTGCCGAAAATGCTACCCCCGTGCGGAACATGAAGCAGTATCTTTTGGCATCGCTCTACAATGCGCCCACGACCATGAATCTTCACTATCAAAACCTGACGAACCGTGACTTTGCGCACGGTTCCCGGAAAGTGGGGTGATGTTATCGCAAAGAAAGCAACGGTTATCGCAGTCACAAATCAGAAAGGCGGTGTTGGAAAAAGCACCACCTGTGAAAATCTGGGTATTGGGCTGGCAATGGAGGGCAAGAAAGTTCTGCTTGTGGACACTGACCCGCAGGGCAGTCTTACCATCAGCATGGGCTGGCAGCAGCCGGACGAGCTGCCTGCCACATTGTC
>ENA-ORCP01002143-ORCP01002143.1-human-gut-metagenome-genome-assembly--contig:-NODE-2143-length-16174-cov-4.800522_pt1 | contig 16174 bp, 14 predicted proteins | sample MGYA00242990_ERZ507991 | MGnify/ENA primary metagenome ERZ507991 (study PRJEB26167, sample SAMN06115496) | human gut metagenome | host: Homo sapiens | place: China:Henan | collected 2015-05-07... | reverse complement strand
GTGTACCTGACCGTGAGCTGGTTTTGAATAAGCCCGAAGGCTTTGTGATTATGACACCACAGAATAATGCGTGGGCTTTATGTTAAAATTCATTTGGAATGGGCGCTTTGTATTTTTATTAGTTGTGTTCGCGGATGAAGCCGCGGCGATAGGCTGCAAGCAGCTTGTTGAGGTCTTCGGCCTGTTCTTCGAGTTCGTGTCCCTGGTCGGTGTCGCGAACCATCATGCGGCGCGCCTTGAATTCGCTCAGTACGGTGTTGGAGATGATATCCTGTCCCTCCTCAATGGCTTTTTGCTGCGACTCGAACGGTTCATGTTCAACGAGCTGAAAACCGCGCGAATGATACACGAGGGTGTAGCCCGCAATGCCCGTTTCTTCATGATAAGGTTTGGAGAAACCGCCGTCAATTACGAGCAGACGTCCGTTGGCCTTCACGGGGCTTTCGCCTTTCTGCGTTTTCACCGGCACGTGGCCGTTGATAATGTGGGAGCCTTCTGCAGGGAGACCGAATTCGCGCAGAATCTTCAGGCAGGTTTCTTCGCTGTCGTTGAGCAGATAGTAATTGCCTTTCACTTCGGTGTGGGTGTCCTTGTCGGCGATGAGGTAACGCTCGAAGGTGGCCATTTTCGATTTGTCGAAGAGGGGGGAGTCGGGTCCGCACCAGAGATACCACATGTAGTCCACGGAATAGGGCTTGTCAGGCAGGTCATTGTTGTTTTTACGGCAGGCAATCTGAATAAGCTGGTCTATGCGGTCAAATAGCCGTTTGCCCGAATACTTCTCGCCCATTACTTCAACTTCCTTGAATTCGCCATCGGAGGTCATGGGGAGCGAGGCGTGGAACATGAGGTTGTTATTGCGCGCCAGATAGAGAGAGCCGTGACGCAGCAGGCAATAGACATGTTTGGCAAGTTTCTCGCTGTTGACAAAGGCGGAGTGAAGGTGGCGGCTGATTTTGGCCTCCTCGGGTGTGAGGCGGTAAGGGTCGGCAGGGTCGACAGTGGGGAAATCTGAGTCGAGCAGAGGATAGCTTTTGCCGTCGAGGGTTACGGTGCCGTTTTTGAAGTCGATTTTGTCAAGGAGCAGGCGCGATTCCATCCCGTAAGCCGGATTGCGCATTATGATTTGCCCCTCGAGTTTCCACTGAATCACGCTTATTGCCTTGTGCATCTGCGCCATGATGGTTTTTTCCTTCTCGGTGTAGATGTGTTTGGCGAAGTTGATTTTAGGGTAAAATCGGTCAAGGTGACAGTCGCTGTAGGTGTCGATGGCAAAAGTGGCGAGGGGGAGCATGTTGATTCCGTACCCCTCTTCAAGGGTGTCGAGGTTGCCGTAGCGGAGTGAAACACGGAGCACATTGGCAATGCTGGCATCGTTTCCTGCGAATGCGCCCATCCAGAGTATGTCATGGTTGCCCCATTGAATGTCGAAGTTGTGGTAATCGCAGATGGTGTCCATGACGATGTGGGCACCCGGTCCGCGGTCAAAGATGTCGCCTATGATGTGGAGCGAGTCGATGGCAAGACGCTGTATTAGCTCGCAGAGGGCCACGATGAAGTCATCTGACTGGCGGGTGGTGATAATCGTGGAGATGATTTTGTTGAAGTAGGCGTGTTTGTTGGAATCGGCCTCGGTTTCATGGAGGAGTTCCTGGATTATGTAGCTGTAGTCCTTGGGAAGGGCTTTGTTGACTTTTGAGCGGGTGTATTTCGACGACACGCTCTGGCATACTTTCACCAGGCGGTTGAGCGCAATCTCGTACCACTCGTTCATCTCCTGCTCGCGCTGCTTCACGAGCTGCAGTTTCTCGCGCGGGTAGTATATTAGGGTGCACAGCTCTTTTTTGTCGGCCTCGCGGAGGGTGTTGCCGTAAATCTCGTTGACCTTACGCTTTACGGTACCTGAGGCGTTTTTCAGCACGTGCTGAAAAGCCTCGTACTCTCCGTGGATGTCCGAAAGAAAGTGTTCGGTGCCTTTGGGAAGATTCATTATGGCCTCGAGGTTTATTATCTCGGTGCTCGCCGAGGCTATAGTGGGGAACGAGCGCGAAAGCAGTTCAAGGTAGCGTAAGTCGCTCTTTATGTCGGCGCTATGGTAATGTTTGTGTTGTGCGGTCATGAATGGATAGTGGTTTGGTTGGTGAGGAGGGGAGAGGAGGGGAGAGGAGGCTCATTTCAAGTGAAGTGCTTCAAGGAATCGCTTCACCACTTCAGGCTTGCCGGTATATTTGCCGGCATCTTCCGATAGTTTGCAGGTGTCGTTGTAAAAAGGCCACGATTCGGTTATTTTTGCAGCAATAAGCTTTATCACTATGTTCATGGGCGTTACGCCCGGAAAATCGTTGGTGAAATGGGTGCCTATTCCGAATGAGGGGATGCAGCGGCCTTGGGCGGCGCGCTGCAGGGCTATGGCCTCATCGGTATTTAGCCCGTTGCTGAACACAATCTGCTTTGTGCGCGGGTCAATGCCGAGCGAGCGGTATTTCTCTTCGATCAGCCTCATTTGCTCCAGATTGTTGCCGCTGTCAACGCGCAATCCCTTGAACATGCATGCAAAGTCTTCCGAGAAGTTCAGGCTGAAGATGCGCCAGCCGTAGGTGTCGTAGAGATAGGTGCCAAGGGCGCCGCGGTAAGTGTGACGCCATGCGTTCATGGCAATGTGGTTGGCCATCTGCGGGCCGTACATCCCTGCTATTGCGGCTATGATTTCGTGGGCCATGGTGCCTATGGGCTTCAACCCGTATTTCATTGCGAAATGAACATTGCTCGTGCCCACGAAACGTCCGGGAGCCGAGGCAAATTGTTCGGCGCTGTCCTTCAGAGCCTTTACTGCGACATCCTGAGCGCGGTAAGAGGCGCGGCGCCGCATGCCCATGTCGCTGAACGAGCATCCGGCCACCAGCAGCCGCTCGCCTTTCAGGTATGTGCGCCTGTAATGTGCCTCATAATCGAGATTGCGGTCAATGCCGGTGAGCCGATAGTAAAGTTCGGCCACTATGGCAAGCACTTTCACTTCGAGCAGAATGGTGTCGCTCCAGCTTCCCTCAAAACCGATGGCGAGGTGTCCCGCCTCATCCTGACTCACGGTCACTTGGCGGTGGTTATAGCGGTAGCCGCGCAGAAAAGTGTAGAACCAATGAGGAATATAGGGGCAGCTCCGCTTCATAAAATCAATTTCATCCTCGGTGACGGTTACCTCCTCAAGCATCCTCACCTGTTCGCTTACCGCCTCTGCGAATCCGGGGGGATAGACCGTGGCGTTGCGGTCGGCGAAAGAGTATTTCACCTGAGCGCGGGGATAATTGTCGATTACCGCGCAGCACATGGTGAACTTATACAGGTCATCATCGGTGAAATGGTTGATTATCCGTTGCATAGGCTGAGGCTTTCAATTGTTTCGTGTAGTTTTGTGCCGCCGTCGATTGAAGGGGAAAACTCCTCAAGCACGTTGAATCGGCAGGAGGGGAGGAGCTTCAGGCCGTCAAGGAGCGTTGAGCGCACGCACACATCGCCCGCCAGTCCGCAGAGGTCAATTGTGTCAATGCCGTTCTCGCACACAATTCGCCTGATGGCTTCTGCTGCCTCGGGATTGGCAAAGATGGAATATTGCTCCCTGTTGGCTTCCTCGCCCTTATATAGAAGGGTGACATCGCCCGCGGTTGTGAACAGCGGGTCGAACAGTTCGGGCAGAATTGCGGCTCCCGGGCTGGATTCCACGCAATGGCGTGGCCATGTGCCGCCGCAGTCCGTGAACGAACAATGGCCATAGGGGTGACGGTCGGCTGTCACAATCTTGGCGGCGTAGCGTCCATCGGAATCTTTTATATATGAGGCGAGCGCAGCCATAGCTTCGGCGGCTCCAGGCACCGGAAGCGAGCCTGAAATGAAGTCAATCTGCGGGTCGACGATCAGTAGGAGTTTAGGCATGATGTGTATCTTTTTGAGCCGGATTGTTCCGACACACTGCAAAGATAACGCTTTTGTGAAAAAAGAGTGCGCTTTTTTCTGTAATTCTGCATCGGAGGGGCGCAAATAGATTTGGCGATCTCGGAAATAATGATTATATTTGTGATAATATAATAGCAGTATTATGGCATATGAGGTAGATAGTGATAATATGTTGTCTTTATTGGAGGGCTTTACGCTCGACAATCCAGAAGATATAGCCCGTGAGGTCGCGGAGAATTTCCGTAAGCGGCGAGTGGAGAAAAATATTACCCGACAGCGCATTTCTGAATTGTCGGGAGTGCCATTGTCGACCGTAGCCCGGTTTGAGCAGAAAGGGCTAATAGCCTTTGAATCACTCGTTAAGCTGGCAATGGCGTTGGGCTATACCGCTGATATGAAAAATCTGTTCGGCTCGCCGAAATTCAGCACTATGGAGGAACTTGATCTCATTCGCCGTAAGAAAGGCGACAAACGGGCTTACGACAAAAATAAGAAGAAATGAGAAAGACCGAAAAACTGAATGTGATGTTTCGCGGACGGCCTGTGGGCTTATTGTCACTCACACCTGATGACCGACGGAATGCATTTGAATACGACAAATCATGGCTTGCCGACGGATTCAGCATATCTCCGCTTGAACTGCCGCTGAAGACGGGCGTTTTCGTGGCCAAGCCACATCCTTTTTATGGCAATTTCGGCATTTTTGAGGACAGCCTGCCTGACGGCTACGGACGTTATTTGCTTCATAAAACTCTGCTGCGCAAGGGAATCAATGATGCCGACTTGTCATCATTGGACCGGCTCGCCATTGTGGGCGATAACGGAATGGGTGCTTTGAGCTATTCGCCCACGATTGAACTTGAACGAGAAGAGGAAGTGACTGATTTTGACATGCTGCAACAGATGGCCCTTGAAGTGCTTAAAGAACAGCAAGATAGTGACGCCGGACTGCTGCTTTACAATAGCGGTAACAGTGGCGGTGCGCGGCCAAAAGCGGTGTTTTCGGATGCCGATGGCCATTGGATTATTAAATTCAGGCATACTTACGACCCTTCCGACATTGGCGCACAGGAGTATCGATACAACGAAATAGCGCGAAAATGTGGGATAATAGTGCCCGATTTTCGCCTTGTGAATGGCCGCTATTTCGCTTCGCGGCGATTTGATATTGATGGCAACGGCAACCGCATCCACACGGCTACTGCGGGTGCTTTGCTCGGTTTGTCGCTCCGTGAGCCGTTTATGGACTATTCCAATCTTCTTGCACTGACCGGCTATGTGACTCAAAGTCGGGAAGATGTGGAGCAGATGTATCGCCGTATGGTGTTTAATTACTTGACTGACAATAAGGATGACCATTGCAAGAATTTTAGTTTTTATGTGGTTGAAAATCCGGATGATGGCGGCTGGCAATGGCGACTGGCTCCGGCCTACGACCTGACACTCTGTACTGAAGGATATAATGGTGAGCATGCCACCTCGGTCAATGGCACGGGTCGCCCCGCATTATCTGATTTTATTTCTATAGGTAAGAAAATCAAATTATCCGAAGTTCGTTGTCGCGAAATGATTGATGAAGTTCGCTCAGAATGTCGGGAAATTATTCGCAATGATATTAAATGATTGGTGGTTGGCTTTCATTTTGGACGGATTCGGTCAGTAAATTTGTGTATTTCATAAAAAACATATATCTTTGCAGAGCGTTTAAGAATAAAAACAGTTGGACGCAATGCCGCAGCTCGGCTCCATGCAATGTTGATTCACAGTGTCCGTTGGAGGAGTTTTGCAGCAGCCGGCAATCCTTTCTTACTAAAATTATTAATTTGTAATAAAAGAATTTCACATTTTTATTTGTGTGTTGTTTTTTTTGACGTGTAACCCATTATTGCTATGGCAGCCGATGGGGCGTCGCGCAAAAGAGCAATGCATTGAAAATCTGAGCGTAACCCTTGGGCTGTTTTTGAAGCCTATGTTTCAAATCTCAGAAATCCTCCTACTCCTAACCCCGAACTATGTATAGCATTTCCGATCTCAACGCCATGTCCGATGCCGAACTTAAAGGCGTCGCTGAAACAATGGGTTTAAACAAAATCAATATTGAAGACCGTGAGGCCACTGTCTACGAAATCCTTGACCAACAGGCTATAAATTCAATGAGTGCCGTTGCGCAGAATCGCAAGAACGGCACTGACAAGCCTAAGGCTAAGCGAGGCAGAACGCCTAAGGACGCTGCAAAAGAGCAGTCGGCCAACGATGAGCAATCGGCATCCAAGCCTGCAAAAACCGCCAAAACCAAAAACGTGAACAAAACTAAACAGAAAGAAACTCCTGACAGCGAAGCCGTTCAGCAACCGCAAGCCGAGGCTGCCGCCGGAGTTGAAGCCGCAAAGCCGGCTCCGAAAAAACGTGGCCGTAAGCCCAAAGCGCAGGCAGAAGCCGCACCTGCTGAAACTATCGAAACCGAATCGGCAACAGCTGCTGAAACCACCTTGCAGCCTGCCGAGGAGCAGCCTGACAAACCGAAACGGAAGCGAGGACGCAAGCCGCAGAATGCAGCCGCGCAGCCTGCTGCCGAAACGCAGGAAACGGCAGAAACTCCGGTCGCACTCCCTGAGATGCCGGTGCAGCTTTTGCCCGCTGTTGCTGCCGATAGTGAAGAGCCGGTGCAGGAGGCTGCGGAAAAACTCGCTGAACCAACCGATAATGCCCCTGTGGCCGAGGCTACGGAACACTCCCACCAACAGCCTCAGAGCAATCAGGGACGCAGGGAGTTCGGACGCAAGGACGCTACTTTCGGTTCATTTTTCCCGCGCGGCGAAGGACGCAAATTCGTTCCGCGTTCCCAGCGTGAAAAGGAGGAGGCAGCCGCTCAGGCAGCGAATCAGCCTATAAACCTGCTTGAGCCCTGGCAACAGGAAAAACTCGACAAGCAGAATCAGAAAAACCGTAACAAAAAGAACCGCAACAACAATCAGGGTGCCAACAACCAAGGATTTCAGAACCATCAGCCTAAATATAGCTTCGATGGTATTATCCAGGCATCCGGCGTTCTTGAAGTAGCTCCCGAAGGCCATGGGTTCCTCCGCTCAAGCGATTTTAATTATCTCCCGTCGCCCGATGATGTCTACCTTACTCAGCAACAGGTGAAATCACACGGTTTGAAAACGGGCGATGTGGTTGAGGCCACCATTCGTCCTCCCCGTGAGAATGAAAAATACTTCCCTCTTTCCGAGGTGCTTCGCGTCAACGGCCGCTCTCCCGAATTCATCCGCGACCGAGTGCCGTTCGAACACCTCACCCCGCTCTTCCCGGAGGAGAAATTTGACATCACCTCAGGCCGTTCGGCAAATATTTCCACCCGTATAGTCGACATGTTCTCACCGATAGGCAAAGGACAGCGCGGACTCATCGTGGCTCCTCCCAAAACCGGTAAAACTATATTGCTCAAGGATATAGCGAATGCTATTGCCGAGAATCATCCTGAAACCTATATCATGATTCTGCTCATTGATGAACGTCCCGAGGAGGTGACCGACATGAGCCGCAGCGTAAATGCCGAAGTGATTGCATCGACATTCGATGAACCTGCTGAACGCCATGTGAAAATTGCGGGAATAGTTCTGGAAAAAGCTAAGCGAATGGTTGAGTGCGGTCATGATGTGGTGATTCTTCTTGACTCTATTACCCGATTGGCACGCGCCTATAACACGGTGTCACCGGCCTCCGGAAAAATTCTTTCCGGTGGCGTGGATGCCAATGCGCTTCAGAAGCCCAAACGATTCTTCGGCGCCGCGCGTAACATTGAGAACGGCGGTTCGCTCACCATTATTGCCACAGCCCTTACCGAAACGAGCTCCAAGATGGATGAGGTGATTTTTGAGGAATTCAAGGGCACCGGCAACATGGAGCTGCAGCTTGACCGCAAACTCTCCAACAAACGCATTTTCCCGGCCGTGGACATCATGGCCTCGAGCACTCGCCGCGACGACCTGTTGCTGCGTGAGGAAACGCTTAACCGCATGTGGATTCTGCGCCGCTTCCTCTCGGACCGTAACTCCATTGAATCAATGGAATTTATCAAGGACCGTATGGAACGTACAGCGAGCAACGACGAGCTCCTTCGCACCATGGGCGACTGAGACTGAACAGTATTATTGAATTCTTGAATCTTCCTGGCATGACCGTATGGCCTTTGTCGGGAAGATTCTTCTTTTATATCCGGGTACACAACACAAAGAGCCCTTGTCCGGATGGCGGGCAAGGGCCGAGAAGGTTATATTCATCAAGGGGTTTGGCTTTTTAATAATGCCAGCAAAATGCCTTCTCTTGTCATTATAACAAATGGCGTATACAATGGTTCAAAAAAAAATTTTTAGGCGGATAAAATTGTGAACGTCACAGAAAAAGATTAAATTTGCCATCAGAAACCGCGCACGCGGCAATAAACCGATTAAGATAACAGAAAAACATAGTGATTCAAACCATGCAGACTCCTAACATTCCACCGTTGAAATTCCGCCCCATTCTCAAAAGTGTGATTTGGGGAGGAGAGAAAATAGCCCCCTTCAAAGGCATTGTGACCGATCAGAAAAACATTGGCGAAAGCTGGGAAGTGTCCGGCGTGCCCTCTAACCCGTCGGTTGTTGAAAACGGCCCCGATGCAGGCAAGACTCTTCCGGAGCTCGTTGAAAAATACAAGGATGCCCTCGTTGGCAAGGAAGTCTATGCACGTTACGGTAACACATTTCCTCTCCTCGTGAAAATTATTGATGCTGCCGGCGATCTTTCTCTTCAGGTACATCCTGATGATGAACTGGCCCGGAAACGTCACAATTCCCTGGGCAAAACTGAAATGTGGTACATTGTTGATACGGAGCCTGATGCCGTTATATGTGCCGGTCTCTCAAAGAACATCACTCCGGAGGACTATGTGGCTAAAGTGGCTGACAATACTCTTATGGACGTAGTTGCCCATCATAAGTCGCATCCCGGCGATGTTTTCTTTCTTCCGGCCGGACGCATCCACAGCATTGGAGCCGGAAACCTCCTTGTTGAAGTGCAGGAAACCTCCGATGTGACTTACCGAATCTATGACTTCGGACGTGTTGACGCCAAGACCGGCAAGCCGCGTGAACTTCATGTGGAGCAGGCCAAGGATGCCATTGACTATAACGTTTATCCTGAGTATGTTACTAAGGCCGGGCCTGAAATCGACGGATTGTCGCGTCTTGTTGAATGCGACCATTTCAGCGTCTACAAACTTGTCATTGACGGCCACAGAGTGCTTCGTCCCAGCCGTCACACATTCTCAATACTTACCTGCATTGAAGGTGACTTAACCCTATATACCGACAATAAGGAAAATGCTGTGGTTTTAAGAAAGGGCGAGAGTGTGCTTGTGCCTGCTATGGCATCGGAATTTACTCTTGACGGCAAAGGCGTGATAATTGACGCTTTTTGTTGATTTCTCCTAAAATATAGGAAGCGCCGGGGTGCATGCGGGAATCATGCGCTCCGGCGCTCCAATTTTTTGAGCGATGGGTGATAGCGAATCACGGATTTTCACTAACTTTGCACCCAATATGAAGTTTGAACTACAGGCAACCGCACAAAACACCAATGCCCGTGCCGGAGAGATTACTACAGACCACGGCACTGTGCTCACCCCTATATTTATGCCGGTGGGCACCCTTGGCTCCGTCAAAGGAGTTCATCAGCGCGAACTCCGCGATGATGTAAAGGCTCAAATCATACTCGGTAACACTTATCACCTCTATTTGCGTCCGGGTGTGGATATTTTGCGTCAGGCCGGCGGACTTCATAAATTCAACGGTTGGGAGAGGCCGATACTTACTGACAGCGGCGGCTTCCAGGTGTTCTCGCTGTCGGACCGGCGAAAGCTTACCGAGGAAGGAGCGCATTTCCGTTCTCATATTGACGGCTCCAAACATTTGTTCACGCCCGAGGGGGTGGTGGACATTCAGCGCATAATAGGGGCCGATATAATGATGGCGCTTGATGAATGTCCTCCCGGAACGGCCGATTATTCCTATGCCAAACAATCGCTTGGCCTCACTCTGCGCTGGCTTCAGCGTGGATGGAAACGTTATCGCGAGACCGAAGGCCTTTATGGCTATTCGCAGGCTTATTTCCCCATTGTACAGGGTGTGACCTATCCCGATCTGCGTCGTGAGTCGGCCAAGTTTGTCACTGACCTCGGTGCCGACGGCAATGCCATTGGCGGTCTGGCCGTTGGCGAGCCGGCCGAAAAGATGTATGAGATGATTGAGGTGGTCAATGAGATTCTGCCCGCTAACCGCCCCCGTTATCTCATGGGTGTGGGCACTCCTGCCAATATACTCGAGGCGATTGACAGGGGTGTTGACATGATGGACTGTGTGATGCCCACACGCAACGGCCGCAACGGCATGTTGTTCACTGCCAACGGCGTGATGAACATGCGCAATAAGAAATGGGCCGATGACTTTACGGAGCTTGATCCTTCGGGAACATCCTACGTTGACCATGCCTACTCCCGCGCCTATGTGCGCCATCTGTTCATAAGCCAGGAACTGCTTGCCATGCAGATAGCTTCAATTCATAACCTCGCGTTCTATCTGTGGCTTGTGGGCGAAGCGCGCCGCCACATCATTGCAGGCGATTTCGCACAGTGGAAACCCCGGATGATTGAGCGTGTGACGCGCCGATTGTAATTTCCCCACCCATTCTTCATTCTGAAATAGCGGTATGAAACCAATCAAAAAGCTTGACACCTACATAATAAAGAAGTTTCTCGGAACTTACATCTTTGCCATTATTCTTATTTTGGCCATTACGGTGATGTTTGATATCAATGAGAAACTCGACGCATTCCTCAAGGCTCCCCTCAAAGCCACGCTTTTTGACTATTTTCTTAACTTCCTCCCTTATTTCGCCAATCAGTTCAGCCCGCTCTTTACGTTCATAGCCGTAATTTTTTTCACGTCAAAGCTGGCCGACAATTCCGAGATTATAGCCATGCTTTCAGCCGGAATGAGTTTCCCGCGGTTGTTGCGACCTTATCTCATGAGTGCTACAGTGATAGCAGTGGCTACTTATTTGCTGAGCGCTTACATTATCCCTCCGGCCAATGTGAAGCGTATTGATTACACCAATACTTATGTGAAGAATAAAAGCGTGGAGTACGGCACTAACATTCAGCTTCAGGTAGCCAAAGGGGAGATTGCCTACATGTCGCGCTATGACAACGCCACACGCACGGGCTACAAATTCTCCCTTGAATCATTCAAGGACAAGAAGCTCCAGTCACGCCTGACGGCGCAGACAATCCGATACGACTCGCTACACCACTGGCAGGTGCGTGACTACATGATTCGCGATTTCAAGGGTACCCGCGAGATCATTCGCCGCGGTGCCAAACTTGACACCCTCATTCCTATTGAACCTCGCGATTTCCTCATTGCCAAGAATGACCATGAAAAAATGACCACACCTGACCTTGAGCAGTACATCTCGCGTCAGAAGGACCGCGGTGTGGCCAACATCAAAGGCTTTGAAATTGAATATCACCGCCGTTTCGCGATGACTGCGGCCGCCTTTATCCTTACGGTTATAGGCATGGCTCTGTCGGCCCGTAAGGTAAAGGGAGGTATGGGTATAAATATCGGTATTGGTATAGTTCTGAGTTTCAGCTATATCCTTTTCATGACGGTAACATCATCGTTTGCTGTGTCGGGACTGACTTCGCCTATGGTAGCCATGTGGATTCCCAATATCCTCTATGCTATTATTGCAATTGTGCTCTACCGCAAGGCGTGCAAGGGATAAATTACATGGGGTCAACATCGTAATATACGATGGCTGAGCGTACAGCGCTAAGACGTGAGGCATGCATCTCTTCATAAGTGGAGCGCAGAATTTCTTTTACTTTTTTCATTGAAGCGTTCACCTCTATTTTCAACATCAGTTTGCGTATGTAGAGGGTTTGCACTCGCCCTACGGCGGGTTCTTCGGGGCCGAAAATGCGGTTGCCGAACAGCTGTCGCAGTCGGTTGCCGTAGGCTTGCGCGAGTTCATCGAGCGCCCTGGGATCGCGATGCTTAAGATAGATGTAGATGAGGCGTGTGAAGGGAGGATAATTGAATTTACGGCGTTCCTCCAGTTCGCTCTCAAAAAACGATTTGTAATCGTGGGCGAGAATGGGAGTGAAAATGGGGTGCGATGGCTGGCGCGTCTGTATCGCCACCTCTCCCTGCAAGTCGCGGCGTCCGGCGCGTCCCGCCACTTGGGCTATCATGTTGAAAGCCCTTTCCGATGCCCTGAAATCAGGCTGGTTTATAACTGAATCGGCATTGATTATGGCAACACTTTTCACACGGTCAAAATCAAGCCCTTTGGTTACCATCTGCGTGCCCACGAGCACTTGAGCCTTTCCCTTGGAGAATTCTGAGATTATGTTTTGGTAGCCGTCCTTGTTGCGCGTGGTGTCAAGATCCATCCGGAGCACCTTCACGTCGCCTAAAGCGGGTCCTATCTCATCCTCCATGCGCTCTGTGCCGTAGCCGTGCACCTCTATGGCGGGTTCCTTGCAAGCAGGGCACGTGACCGGCAGGGGATATATTGCGCCGCAATAGTGACACACGAGTTTGTCAATGCGCTTGTGGTAAGTCAGCGATACATCGCAATGCTCGCATTTCGGAATCCAGGCACATAAACGGCACTGCGCAACCGGAGCGTATCCGCGGCGGTTGAGAAACACTATCGACTGATGCCCTTCGTTTACCGAACGGCGTATTAACGACACTGTTTCCGCTGCGAGTGCACCCTGCATTGTGCCGCTTTTCCATGCTTTGCCGGTGTCAATCAGTCTTATCCCCGGAAGTTTCACGCCTCCAAAACGCTCACTGAGAGTGACAAGGCCATAGCGCCCGCTCAGGGCTTTGTAATAAGTGTCAATGGCCGGTGTAGCCGACCCGAGCAGCGTTTTGGCTCCGTGCATGCGGGCGAGAATCATGGCTGTATCGCGCCCGTTATAGCGTGGTGCAGGATCTTGCTGTTTGTAGCTCGTTTCGTGCTCTTCATCAACTATTATGAGTCCCAGATTGGCAAACGGCAGGAAAATTGCCGACCGTGGCCCCACAATCACTGCCGGTTCGTTTGAATCAAGTATGCGGCGGTAAATATCCACTCGCTCGTTATCAGAAAACTTGGAATGGTAAACCACAACCTTGTCGCCAAACACTCGCTGAAGCCGCTCGGTCAATTGAGTTGTAAGAGCTATTTCGGGCACGAGATAGAGCACCTGTCGCCGCTGCTTCAACACATAGTCAATCAGGTGGATGTAGATTTCTGTCTTGCCGGAGGAGGTAACACCGTGAAGCAGCGTTACGTCATGTTCAAGCCATGAATGATGCAGCTCACGCAGAGCGGCTGACTGTGCCTCGCTGAGTTCGGGCAGCTCTCCTGTGGCTATCCCGCTCATTCCGAAGCGATTGATTGATTTGCGGTAAATCTCTATTATACCCTTCTGTTCAAGCTGGGTGAAAACTGTTCGGGGAAGGCCGGTGATTTCTCTCACGCGGTCAAGCGGCACATCCTCGGCTTCTTTGCCGCGCTCTGTGAAGTGTGAGAGCTTGAGCAGCTGCATGAGTGCCTGCACTTGCGATTCGGTTCGCAGTTTCTTGAACATTTGGCGGTGCGCCTCCTCGCTGAACCGCTCCGGAAGCAGCTTTACATAGGTGATTTTCCTGGCCACGTAGCGTTCCACCAGTTTTTCTGATATTATTACCGCTCCCCGGTCAAGCAATGATGATGCCACAACGCTTACGTTGCTGTAACCGGTGGCCCGCTGTATCTCGCCAACGCTCATGCGTTTTCCCGTATGGGCAAGCATTTGCATAACAATGGCTTCGCGTTCGGTAAGCCGCTGCTCAGGGGTTTCTTCGTAGTCGGGATTCAATTCCAGGAATGTCTCGCTTTCCACCTTCAGAGCGGCAGGGAGAGCTGCTTTCATCACTTCGCCGGTAGAGCAGAGATAATAGTCGGCCACCCACTGCCACAGCTTTAGTTGCGGATGGCGCAGTATTGGCTTGTCATCCAAAGGCATTGTTATAGGCTTCACCTCAAAGTCACCCGGCTTTGTGTTGGTCAGTGCTGTCACTATGGCCGTGTAGAATTTCTTTTGACCGAAATTCACAAGCACGCGGTGGCCCGGCTTCACCGCCGTAGCCATCTCGGTTGGCACCTCGTAAGTGAAAGTGGAACTGAGTGGAACCGGCAATATTACCTCGGCATACATCTTCATTTTGTCATGTAGAAATGTCGCCAGAGCGGCGCGAGCATCAATGACTGTTTCATCTCGTCAGCCTCCATAAGTTTCAGCAGTTCCTCGCGTGAAAGTGTGATCACTTCAATGTCTTCTGTGGCATCGAGATGCTGTGTGCCGGTGGGCCTCACTCCGGTAGCCAGATAGCAGTAAGTAAGATTGTTGGTGGTGGATGGGTTTCCCGAAATCACACACTGCAGTTCCCATTCGCCACCGCTGTACCCCGTCTCCTCCATAAGCTCGCGTTTTGCGGCTTCAAGGGTGTCCTCTCCCTCCTCGACCACTCCGGCACATAGTTCAGTAGAGATGACTCCGAGCCCGTGGCGATACTGTCGCACCATCACGTAACGTCCATCGTCAGTAATAGCTGTTATATTGAATAACATCTATGGTTTTTTCTGCCCATTCTTCAGTAGAAACTACAATCTCAAACTTAATCTTTGGTATCATTGTTATGCTGACATCAACACCACGAACATTCTCAGTTGAACCTTTCTGATGGCCACAACCCATAACCTGAGATACTGTAATTCCTCGAACTTCTATTGACTCTAATGCGTCCTTTACTTCCTCATACTTTTCAGGACGAACGATAGCTTCTATCTTCTTCACGAAAATTCACCCTTTCATATATTAATCAAGACCATTAAATGACGGATATGCACTTTCACCATGTTGTGTAATATCCATACCAACTCTTTCGTCCATCTCTGAAACACGGAGCTTTGTAAATAATCTTACGATACCTACACAAATAAGTGTACCCACAACAGCTACGAGAACAGTCACTAAAATGCTTTCTATCTGTGCAAAAAACAAGCCAGTTTCTCCGTAGATAAGACCATTCCACTTTGCACCAGATGAAACTCCAGGAGCAAGCTCCTTAACACCGAAAAGACCTGTTGCAATACCGCCCCAGATACCACCGATACCGTGGCAACCAAATGCGTCAAGTGCATCATCAATTTTAAATACTCTCTTTATGAGATGTACACCGAAATAGCAGATAGGGCTTACAAGCAAGCCGATAAGAATTGCTGACCACATTGGAACAAAGCCTGCACCTGGTGTAATTGCGACCAAACCTACAACAAGACCTGTTGAGCAGCCAACGAGTGTTGGCTTGCCTGTCTTAACAACATCAATAAACATCCAAGAAATCAAAGCTGCTGCCGAAGAAACTGCTGATGTCATAAATGCGTGAACTGCCGTGCCGTTTGCTGCAAGTGCGCTACCTGCATTAAAGCCAAACCAACCGAACCAAAGCAATGCCGCACCAAGAAGTACGAATGGAATATTGTGTGGCTTATATGCACTTCTCTCATAATCTCTTCTCTTGCCAAGAATAATTGCAAGAACAAGACCTGTAATACCTGAGCTGATATGTACAACATTACCACCAGCAAAGTCTACGGAATCGAGGTAAAGACCTGTACCGAAAAGTCCTCCGTCAGTTCCTGCTCCGAGGAAACCGCCACCCCATACCATATGTGCGAGCGGATAGTAAACAACGATTGACCAGAGGCAGATAAATGGAACAAGTGCCTTGAATTTCATTCTGCCCGCAATAGCACCAGTTATAAGAGCAGGTGTGATGACCGCAAACATCATTTGGAAACCTGCGAAAAGTGCGTCAGGAATTTCAAGTCCTCTTGTGCTTTCTGAAATGCTTACATTATTAAAACCGAGGAAGTCGAAGCCTCCGATAACTCCACCAACATCACTTCCGAAAGAAAGCGAGTAACCAAACAAAATCCACATAACTATTGCCGTACCTGCAATAAACATAGTTGCAAACATTGTGTTAAGGACATTTTTTCTTCTTACAAGTTACCACATTTTATTTTAAAATCTCCCTTTTCAAGACGCCATTTGCCATCATAGCCAACGAAAGCGAGATCA
>ENA-ORCP01002141-ORCP01002141.1-human-gut-metagenome-genome-assembly--contig:-NODE-2141-length-16183-cov-53.773376_pt1 | contig 16183 bp, 10 predicted proteins | sample MGYA00242990_ERZ507991 | MGnify/ENA primary metagenome ERZ507991 (study PRJEB26167, sample SAMN06115496) | human gut metagenome | host: Homo sapiens | place: China:Henan | collected 2015-05-07... | reverse complement strand
GGCGAGGTTATGCAGGTGGACTGGGCCGGCGATACTGCCGCTGTTATTGACACAGACACCGGTGAAATTATCCCGGCTTATGTGTTCGTGGCAACCCTGCCCTACAGTGGCTACAGCTACGTAGAAGCCTTTTTCTCCATGAACCAGGACTCATGGACCACTGCCCATGTGAATGCCTACAAATACTTTGGCGGCGTTACACGGATCATCCAGTGCGACAATCTGAAAACCGGCGTGCAAAAGCATGGGAAGGATGAGGTTGTTCTCAATAAATCGTACCAGGAGCTGGCAGAGCATTATGGCACGGCAATTCTGCCTGCCAGAGTCCGCGCTCCCAAGGATAAAGCTGCTGTTGAGGGTACTGTCGGTATCATCTCTACCTTCATACTGGCCGCTCTGCGGAACCGCCAGTTTTTGTCCCTATTGGAACTGAACGAGGCGATTTGGGACCGTCTGGAGGCGTTCAACCATAAACCTTTCCAGAAGCGGGAAGGCAGCCGGGCCAGCAGCTTTGCAGAAGAGAGGCCCTTCCTGCGCCCTCTGCCGCCCAGACCTTTTGAATTGGCCATCTGGAAAGTGGCAACGTTGGGACCAAATTACCACATTTCCGTGGAGCGCATGAACTATTCTGTTCCCTTTGAGTACATCAAGCAGAAAGTAGATGTCCGGCTCACCAGATCCACGGTAGAGGTTTTCTACGGTGGAAACCGAATCTGTTCCCATCCCAGGCTGTACGGACGGTTTAACCAATACAGCACGATCCAGGCGCATATGCCGCCAGAGCACCAGAAGTATGTCCAGTGGAACGGTGAACGGTTCATTCACTGGGCCGGTAAGGTCGGCAGCAACACGCAGGTCGTTGTCCGGGCTATTCTCGGCAGCTACAAAGTAGAACAGCAGGGCTACAAGTCCTGCATGGGTCTGCTGAAGCTGGCAGACAAGTACACTCCGGAACGGCTGGAGAATGCTTGCAAACGGGCATTGGAATACACACCCCGCCCTTCTCTCAAGAATATTCAGGCTATTCTGGCATCCGGCCAGGATAAAGCCATTCCTGAGCAGAGTACGGCTACTGCGTCCTCTTCCCAGTACGGTTTCACCCGTGGGGCTGACTACTACGGAAGGGGGAATAAGTGATGCTGACTGAAACAACGGTATCCAAGCTGCGTGAAATGCGGCTGAGTGTTATGGCCAATGCCCTGAAGGACCAACTTGCCGATCCGCAGTTCCAAAACATGACCTTTGAGGACCGGCTCGGTCTTTTGGTGGATGCGGAATGGAATGCCCGAAAGAATAACCATCTGAACAAGCTGATCCGGCAGGCAACCTTCTCGGATCCGGGAGCTTGTCTGGAAAATGTGGAGTATCTGCCCGACAGAGGACTGAAGCAGGAGGAACTGCTGCGGTTCAGCACCTGCAACTACATTCAGGAGCACCACAACATCATCCTGCTGGGAGCTACCGGCAGCGGCAAAACCTATCTCGCCTGCGCTTTGGGCATGGCTGCCGCAAGACGGTTTTATGCGGTGAAGTACATCCGGCTCCCGGATCTTCTGGTAGAATTCCAGATTGCCAGGGGCAACGGTACGATTCGCAAGCTCATGGCCCAGTACAAGAAGTACGCATTGCTCATAATTGACGAATGGCTTCTGTACCCTTTGAAAGAAACGGAAGCCAGGGACTTATTGGAAATCGTGGAGTCCCGGTACAAGCGAAACTCCACGATCTTCTGCTCCCAGTTTGACATTCCGGGCTGGCCGGAAAAGTTGTCTGACCCACTGCTGGCTGATGCCATCTGCGACCGAATCGTCCACGATGCTTACACCGTGGTCATTGGAGGCAAGGAATCCATGCGCAAGCGGAAGGGTTTGCAGGACATCTGACTCCGACTATATTTATGATACCTTGACTGATTTGTTCTGTCCATATTCAACCTGAGCGGTGGGGCTGCTCAATCCGGGCGGTCCCATTGCTCAATTCAAGCGGAACCGCTGCTCAATTTCGCCGGTCGAGGTGATTTTGCTCAGCGGTGTACGCAGTTTCCATAAAATTTCGCAGAAGGAATCAAACTGCATCTCAAAATCAGGTGCATTTGCCTCTCGGCTTGCTAAAAAATTCACCAGTTAGCGCCCCATTTCAACAAAATAGGCAGCAGGAATTTCAGCGCCCCTGCTGCCGTTTTTCTGTTTAACAATCCAATAATTTCCTCACACGATTTCTTCCGCCCTGCTGCGGATCATCTCCCTTCATCTCCTCATCCACTCCTTACGTCTCCGTCATCTCCCGAACAAGCACCTCCACCCGCTCTTCGCACTCCCTCTGCACGGATTCCAACACTGCCGACAGCACATCCTCACAAATCAGCCTAACATACTCATGTGGATGCTTCTCCTGCAAATAGCGCTCATACAGAGCTACCCACTTGCTATTGGGTCACCTGTCTGCCGCATACAGGTATGGAAGTAGTAATCGCCCACAAGGGTGTAGTGAATGCCGTTCTCCATGATTTCGGTAGGCAGTTCGTTCGACATCGTCGCTTTCATTGAAAAAAAACTCCTGTGCTTTTTGTCGCCTTGGCATTGAACCGCATACACAGCACAGGGGGGAAGATCGTTCCGTTCATGATGTCGTGGCTATTGTGGAATTATTAGACATTTGTAAATGTAGCGCAGCGTCTTGTGGTGCAAGGGGTTTGACTTGTCGAGTGCCTTTCATGCGGTTCCATGTTTTTGGGGAACGTCCCCCTCAAAAACAGTTGACGGATGAACAATTCAAAAGCACGAAAAGCGTAAAATTCAATAGCCTCTATATCTTCTTGCGCTTCTTTGAATCAGTTCGTATATTTCTTCAACATCGATGATGCTCATCATTGTCTTCTGATTATCAACAAATTTGCGTGCATCACGGGTAACATGTCCAGTTGTCACGAGAATCGCTTTGTTTATTTTATCAGCCGACTGGACACCATATAGGGAACGAACGACATTTACACCTACAGAGTTCTGGTGCCCGTGCGTTTACACTCGATGTAGAAAACGACCGGCTTTCCCATTTCATATTTCGTTGCAATAATATCTCGTCCACCATCTCTGGTTTGCTGTGTCAATGTTGTTTCAAAGCCTTCATCTTGAAGCAAACGTTCGATAACTTTCTCAAACTCTCTGGGAGAGATGTCATAGATTAACTCATGGTTTTGGGCAACATCAACAATGCTTTGCTCTACCTGTGTAAGAGCAAGGTATGCGTCATCAAGGTCAAAATCAGCTTGGCTATATATGACTCCCATGTGAGGTTCTTCCTCAAACTGACCTCCCACTATTTCGTTATCTTCGTAATCAAATGCGCCTATGGGATATTCATAGCCAGATATTCTGAAGGAGATTTCATTACCGCATTGAGCACATTCAATGTAGCCCTTGTGATAAAATTCGATTTCTTCACCCATTCTATTATCGCCATGATCATATACATAGGACTCAAAATCAACATCTGCTTTGTGTATTTCACTAACTTTCCCACATCTACCACAGCGGATAATGACATCTTCCATGAGCTTCATCATATTCTTACCCTCGCATTTCACTCTGCATTGTTCTTCAAAATCTCAAAGGCCTGTTTTATCTTTGCTGCCATCAGCTTTCTCCGCTCAATCAGAAAGTCCTCGTAGTGCATGTTCTCCCACCCGTGCGGGAGTGCGTTTTCTGCTTCCATTCTCTGAATTTCTTCCGGATTACGGCCCACACAAACGACAGGATAATAAACCGAAGGAGCCTCATCGAGTATCTCCATATTATCTTTCCAATCGATGAAGGCATAGTTTGCCATCTGGTTTATCTTAGCGTCGTTATATCCCAGCGTCTTCAGGTGAGCCTTCGGGAACAAATGATGCTTCTCCAATGACTTTCTCTTGCCGTCGGTACCGGGCTCGAACAGCTTGCAGAGGAGCAGATTACTCTTTGAAAACAGAATTTTAGCATTTAGAATGTTCAAAGCAGCCACATACGCATTCCAAGCATTATTGCCTCTGCCGGATACGGCCAGACCTTCAGAGCCGATAAGGGTAATGTCAAAGTAGTCATTTGTAAGACGTTCCTGAACTCTCGAAAGAATGAATTGCTTGTATTCTTCCATTGATGTAAGTTTCTTGATGGCGTTCAAGTGATTTTCAACAGTAGACTCAAACGCGCCAGTGTATAGGGACACCAATGATGCGTAGAAAAACCACAATGAAGTCAGATGCATATTTTCATTGTATGATGCATTGAATCTGTACTTTGCAATCAGGTATAACGCATAGGTGTAATAAATCGCATTCCCCGAGAGAATTAAGTCTCCAGACAAGTATCCGGCATTCATGATAGATTTTAAGAACTCGTGCCAGTTATGAATGTTGAGAACGTCTGGGAGTTTTGCCTTAAGCACATCGAAACGCTGATCACGCAAAACGTTATCAACAGCACCTTTTCTGTCGAAATCAGCGCCACGAAGCAGCTTGTATCCATATTTCAAACGGGCTCTGTCAAAAGCATACGCCATAACCACACGAATAACATCCTGCGCTGTGACCTCGGTAAGCTGGTTGTACGATGTGATTTTGTCCTTGGAGGGATAGGTTGACTCCATGCTGAACTGTTCGATCTCTTTTCGACCATCTTCCCAATAGAGCGAAAGAAGCGTCAGAATAAAGTCGTTCTGCTTCAATGCTACGCCGCTGGAATTAACACGAACAAAGATTTCAGATACATCCTCTTCCTCAGCATTCGCCTTGATATCAAACACCGGGAGCGTGTACTGCTTCAAGTTAGAAAGTGCAGTGATGTTTTCAGATATGAGATCTTGTTCTTCGTCGCTCAATGCTTCGCCCTTAGAAGCCCGATATTCGACCAGTTTTTTAGTAAAATTGATGATCATTTTTGTAATATTTGCTGTGGTGAAAACCTCGCTGATGTTGTAAATCCACTCTGGGTCGTTTTTCGTAGCTTGATAACCAACCTCGAACTTGTTCTTCAACGGGCGATAGGAAATAACAATGGCCTTCTCATCATATTTTGAGTTGATAACCTTTTTCCCCTTCATAACGGCATACAGAGAAGTCAATCTCTGCTGTCCATCAATGATAACCTGTTTCGGAGATTCATAGTTGTGCTGGGCTGTTCCAATGGTTTTCTTCTTCTCAAGCGTCGGGCACTCCCACAGCATCAAATAGCCAATGGGATACCCGCTCATCATGGAATCGAACAAATCACGTACTTTTGAATCCTTCCAGACGAATGGTCTCTGAAGCTCCGGAAGACCAAGTTCTCCTGTATCAATCTTTTCGATCAGCTGATTGACTGTCAAAGTCGTATTGCTAAAAATTTGCTGCATCTGCCGTTCCTCCTGCTTAATCTACGAACAAGTCCGGGATACTGTATCATATCTGCATCGTTTCGGACGCCCTTGTGATACAAGTGCAATTCCGGTTCATCCGCAGCAATGCACTTCGATACTTAACGAAGAATGCACATAGCCGTCTCTCTGGAAAAGACGTGCTTGTGAATGGCTATGACTCTTTTGTTCGTCGAGTCGTGAAGAAGCATCTGAAAAGCGTGGTAATGAAGAATAGCATGAACTGCAAAACCGTGGAAGGTTTGACTTACGCCATGACTTTATTCAACAACTGCTGAAAGTCATCCACATGATCATAGGTGACCATTCCATTCGACAGCGTCGTGAACAGCTTCTTCGCGCAGTCGATCTTTGCTTTCTCAATCGGGCGCAGGTTTAGACTGTCCATCGTGCCTTTCGTTTCAGCAATGAAGTAGATATGTCGTACAGCGCCCTCGTGGAATACGATTGCCCAGTCCGGCGAATAGTGTCCTACCGGTGTCGGGATGGCAAAGCCCTTCGGCAGCTTTGCGTAGATGAACACGTCCTGAGAGCCATCCAGCGACTGTGCAAAGCGGCGTTCGACACTGTCCTCCGCCGTGCCATCTGTGAACACATAATCCTGAATTGCCTTGTCAGCGTGGAAGGCCTGATCAAGCGTCTTGCCGTGCTTTTCAGCCGTGAAAATACTGCTGTCATAGCTTCCTTCAATCTGATCGTAGGTGATGTGTTCGACAATCATCGTAGCCTTCTGCTCTTTTATGAGCCGGATGACCTTGGAGATAAACTCTTCCGGGTTGTTGCAGTACATGTAAAACTTATCCGGCGCAATTCCCATAAGGATTGCAGCAGCAGTCCTGCGGGTAAGAACAGTTCCTTCAGCCACCTTGCCCACAAGATCGTACTTCAGCTGGCTGGTACTGGCATGTTTCAGCGTTTCCGTATGCGTGGCTACTTTGCCGAAGCTGTCGCCCGCACGCATATCATCGCCGGTAATCTGCTCTTTTTGACCGGCTGCGGAGACCGTGTACTGAAGCTGGCTGACAAAAAGCTCGCTGTTTATGTGCGCAATGGACTTTTTTATCAACTCGTCGCCATCAAAGTCAACCGTGTATGCATATTTGTGGTTGATGGTATTCCAGAGCGTCTGAAACTCCTTCTTGTAGAAGCGGTCATTCAGCGGGTTTTCAGGCGCAGGCGTTTTATTGCCATCTTTGACCATATCATCGAGAACTTTGTCATCGAAGATGGCTTGAATCAACTTATGGATCCCTTCACTCATCGGCTGCAGTGTTTCCGGCAAAGGCTGCAAGCGACCAGAAGCGGCGTCATTGCGGTATTCCTGCGTAATTCCGTCATCCTCGTCGATATAATCGTTCTTGGCAAGATACTTCCAAATCGTCTTGGCCTGCTTTTCGTCCAGCTTGACTTTGGAACCATCGGACATCAGAACATTCTTGCCTTCGAAATACTCCACAGTCGCCTTTCTTGGACGGTCGTACAGAACCGCTTTCGTCTCCTCCTGAAGTGCCTTTACAAACTCTGCATAGCCCTCGCTGGCAATGACCGTCAGGGTATTCAGAACGTGAACGTCTGCACCGACGGTTTCCGCGTCCATTCGCTCACCGGCTTGATTGACGCACAGGCGCAGGCCGCGTCCGACCTCCTGCCGCTTCTGCGTGGTGCTGTCGCCGCCGTGCTTGAGCGTGCAGATTTGGAATACATTTGGGTTATCCCAGCCCTCGCGCAGTGCGGAGTGCGAGAAGATGAAGCGTGTCGGCTCTTCGAAGCTGAGCAGACGTTCCTTGTTCTTGAGAATCAGGTCATACGCAGAAATATCATCGCTGAACTCACTGCCGCGCTTAAGCTGACTGTCGATGGCGCGCCCGGTCTTCTTGTCGATGCTGAAATAGCCGCGATGCGTGGCGTGTACATCGATGCCATCCAGATACGCGACATACGCCGGATCAAGCAGTGTCCGATAGTCGTTCATAACGGACATGTATTCTTCCTCGAACACCCGTCCGAACTCGCCCAGCACCTCATTGCCATCCGCATCGTATTGCCGATAATGCGCCACCTCATCGATGAAGAACAGCGACAGCGTCTTAATGCCCTTGTGGAACAGCTGCGCTTCCTTCTGAAAGTGAGAGATGATCGTTTCCCGAATCTGCACACGGCGCATGGCGCTTTCGGAAACATCGCCGACGACTTCGCCCTTGCGGATGATATCGCCGTTGGTGAAGGTGACGGTTCCATCAATGGGATCAATCTGTGAAACAGAAAAGCCGCGGTACTGTTCCATTTCGCCAGAGAGGAAATATAGGTTGTCCCCCACTGTCAGCTGCCGAGTTTCGCGGTTGATGGACTTGTTGTATCTGATTTCCAATTCCATGCGCACCTTCGGCGGCTGTTTCGGCGAAAGAATGAAGCTCTCCAAATACAGATAGCCGTCCGTGCCGCGGAAATTCTTTACTTCAAAGCCCTTAACCTCAATGCGTTTCACCAGGCGCTTGTTATACGCGTCCAGCGCGTCCAGCACATAAATCAGGTTGTGCCGCTCCTTGTGCGTTGCGGAGTAGTTAAGCGTGAAAAGCGGATTGAAGGACTTCAGCGCCTTTTGCGTCACGTCGCCGCCCATCTTCTGGGGTTCATCCATGATGATAATCGGGCGATTTGCGGCAATGACGTCAATCGGGCGGCGGCTCTGGAACTCGTCGCGCTTTGAGTAGATGATGCGCGCTTCCTTGCTCTTGCCATCCTCTTTCAAAGAAGCGGCAAACGCCTGCGTGTTGATAATCATCACATTGATGCCGCTGTCGGCAGAAAAGCTGTCCAGCTGGTTCAGGTTGGCGCTGGAGTAGATGAAGAACCGCGCCTTTTTCCCGTAATGCTCCATGAAATGGTCAACGGTAATTTCAAAGGACTTCTTCACGCCCTCGCGAATGGCGATAGACGGCACGACCACGATGAACTTGCTCCAGCCATAGCGCTTGTTCAGCTCGAACATCGTCTTGATATACACATAGGTTTTGCCCGTGCCGGTTTCCATTTCCACGTCCAGCGCACAGCGCCCCAGCCCCTTCGCAAGGGATGCGGACTGATAAATGTCGTTATCCTGCTGCACATCACGGATGTTTTTCAGCAGCTGCTCATCGGTCAGCTGCAGCGCCTCGTTCAGATAGCCGGTATCGAATAGGCTTACTTGTTCTGCCCCAGGCTTAACTTCGCCCAAATCGCGGCGATAGGATACGCCATCGGAATAGGGCTGCCCTTTGAACGCACTCACAACGCTGTCAACGGCATCGGTCTGATATTGCTGTATCTTAAATCGAAATTTCATAGCTTTTGCCCTCTACTTTTCTTTTTCGTTGCAGTTATTAAGTATTTCTTAATAACTGCTCCCTTATTTACAGCACTTTCCTTACCGTCGAGGGCGAATAGGTCTCGAAAATCTGGTCAAAGTTGGTGGCTGTGCTGTCGTCCGCCATGGAGGCGTCGCGGAAAACGGCGTAGTAGGGCTGTTTCTTCGCAATGGCGGTGACGGTTTCGGTGGTTACACCTTTATCGAAGCACGCCAGCAGGAAGCCGTCCGCCACGTCGAACACCTTTTTGCCGCCGATTTCCGTCTCGGCAATCGTGCTGGAGGGCAGCACACCCAGCTCCAGCATCACCTGGAACAGCAGGTCTTCCGGCGTGCGGTCGGGCTTGATGTTGTCCGTCGTGAAGGCAAGCAAATCCTGCTGCGTTGCATCGGGCGTGTAGTAGACGTCCTGCATGTTGGAGGAATCCAGCCGCAGGCAGCGGAAGCCGATGTCGAGCTGATTGGCAATGTCCTTGCACGCCGCCTTGTATTCGGGAGAATCCATCCAATGCGCCTTGTCGGCGTTTTTGTACAATTCACCGTTTTTCAGCAAGTCATCGCGAATTTTGCGACCAGCGCGGCGAATGCGTTCCTGGCCGATTTCGCAGATGTTTTTGTAGCCTGCTTTGTACGCTTCAGATTTTTCATCGCACGCTTCGGGCAGCTGCACCATGATAAACTTACGATGACCGCCGTCTTCGGCGTTGAGCTGCATGACGGCGTGGGCGGTGGTGGCGGAGCCGGAGAAGAAGTCTAAAACAATGCTGTCAGTATCAGATAGCATTTGACATATCATCCTTATATACTGCATCGATTTTGGAAACGACATAACATCTCTGCCAAATAGTTGCTTTACCTCTTGTGTCCCATTTTGATTATTTATTGCTTTATCGTCCCAAATAGATTTGTACTTACGTGTTCGGGTTGCATCACTTCGATCAAGATAATCTTTTACAAAAATATCGTATTCATCTCTTCGTTCGATTAGACGCGCAACCAAACGCTCATGATCAGTAAGACACTTTGCTTTTCCCCACATCCATCTGCCTTCTCTTCCATCAGACTTTTTGGGAATTACAACGTGCCACCCTGATTTTTCAGTCAGCGATACTTCTAAAGTATTAGGGTTAACAAAGATAGGGAAGAACATTTCTGGCCTGTCTTCGCGTAAAGAAGCGACACCTCGTTGACGCAAACCAAGCAATCTGTATGCTCCTTTAGCATCAGAAAGGGAATACTCCTTTTTCTGCTCTTCCGTCAGTGGAGCACCATGAATTCTGCATTCAGTGCTATTTTTCGCATAGCAAAGAAGGTACTCATGAACTGTTGCAATAAAAGTGTCAGATTGACGACCGCGAGGATTATTTTGCACAACTATCTTTGCAATAAAGTTCGATTCTCCAAAAATTTCATCGCAAATCTTCGCAATGTTATCAACCTCGTTTTCATCAATCGAGATTGCAATAACTCCATCCTCACTCAGCAAATCCTTCGCCACTCTCAGCCGCGGATAAATCATATTCAGCCAATCCGTATGAAAGCGGCCGTTGCTGTCGGTGTTCTGCACGAGCTGGTTGCCCTGTTTGTCATACTGCCCGCTTCTGCCCATATAGCTGTCCGTGTCCTCGGCAAAATCGTCCTCATACACGAAATCGTTGCCGGTGTTGTAGGGCGGGTCGATGTAAATCATTTTCACCTTGCCCAGATACGTTTCCCGCAAGAGCTTCAGCACATCCAGATTGTCGCCCTCAATATACAGGTTCTCGCAGTCCCAGCCGCCGGGCGTGCCATCCTTGCCCACACTGTCCGCCTTGATGGGGCGCAGCGTCGCCGAAATCGGCGCGTTCGCCGCCAGCATGGCCTTTTTCTTGTCCGGCCACGTAAACTGATAGCGCTCCTCACGGCCTTCGACGACCGTCGTGGAAATCTCCTGCATCAGCACGTCCTTGTCAATGGCGCGGACGACTTCGCCATTCTCGTTCACGGTCTCCGTCACCGCGTTCGGGAACAACGCCGCCAGCTTCTTGAAGTTTTCGTCGGCAAGGTTCGGGGTGTGCATGGTCATTCTGTCACTACACTCGATTTCATGACCATCTTCAAAACGAATAAAATACCGATCCGCATGGAAAGTCGGATTCTCCTTCTTGAATTCCAAGCGAAGCGAATGCCAAATGTTCAATGGGTCTTCGTTATCTTCTATTTCGTGAACTTTGCCGTACTTAATCCCGTTAAGTGCGCGAAGTCCGTTATCATCATGGAGATGAGTGCTGTCCTTATAAATATTCTGACGAGCCACAAGGCATATTTTCTTCATACGAATCCTCCTTCTTATGATAAGGTTTCCAGTGACTGACGCAGCGCCTTATACTTCTGCATCAGTTCAAATTTTCGTTTCGGCTGCTTCTCCGCCCGCGCCTGCTTTTCCAGCTTGTCAATTTCCTTTTGCAGCTTTGCCCGCTTATCGTCCAGCGCAATCTGCTCGTTCAGCGTGTTGCCGCCCTCGATTTCGATGTGCCCAATCTGCGTGACTACGCTTTCCCAAACTGCGTCCATGTTCAAGCCTTGAAGGCAAAGCGTCTGACTTCCGGCAGGCTGCCATTCATCCATGATGAGCTTTGTCTGCCACAGGGCGAGACGCTCCACCTGCTCGCAGGTGAGAACAAGCACGAGGTTCTGCCCGAAGGTTCGGGCAATGAAAACGATGTTCTGCTTGTCAAAATCCTTCTGGCGCAGGCTGACCTGCACCACAAAAAAGGCGTGAATGTCCTTGCCATCCGCCAGATTCAGCGAAACCGTGGATACTTCGTTGCAGACTGCAATCCGCGCTACATCGGCATCAAAGCTCTTGCGCCGCTCGGCGCTCATATCCGCGGCAAAATGCTCAAGCACCTTTTTCTTGGGAATAATCTTTCTGACCTCTGTGGATAATGGCAATCCCAGCATGAAACACACCTCACTTTACGACAAGGAAGCATATAAGCTCGAAGTCGTCCAGTCCGTTAATCGCCCCGGACAGGAAGCTCATCTGATTTCCCTTCAGGAAAGAATCGACGTCGCTTTCGTCCTTTGTCTCGATGATGGAGTCAATTGCAAGGCTCAAAAGCTCCGACATTTCCGCCATGTTCCGCCCATCGTCCGTCTCGGTGTTGAACGCATTGCAGAACGCCGATACGGGCTTGTCCTGTCCGCGGCAGAGCAGACGGATGGCGTCCAGCAGCTTCTTCGGGTTCAGATAGTCGCAGATGATTTCGCCGTCCGTCCCAATATACACCATGTAGAAGGGATGGATGCGGTTCTGGTTATTGATGTTGACGCCATCGTTGACGTTCTTCAACACGAAGATAACGCCTTCCGGGCATTCCTCCGTCGCGGGAACGACGGCGTGCAATCCTTTCGGCTTGCTTTCAAGGCTGCCATGCGTCTTCATGTAGTCCAGCAGGTCGAGACGGAATTCATTCAGCCCCAAATCCATGATGGAGATGCCTGTGGACATATCCTCGATATCAACAACTTCTTCTTGCAGCCGCTTGAGCTGCGCCTTGCGGTATTCGAGGTCGCCCTTTTCTTCCGCGTTGATGAGGTCATCGTCGCCGGTGGAGGTCATGACCGAAATCTTCATGCGCGTTTCCACGCGGGATTTCAGGTTGATGTACTCATCCAGCGTCATATCCGGCCAGAAGTTCACGAGCTGTATGACGCTGTTGCGGCTGCCGATGCGGTCAATACGCCCGAAGCGCTGAATGATGCGCACAGGATTCCAGTGAATATCGTAGTTGACCAGATAGTCGCAGTCCTGCAGGTTCTGACCTTCGGAAATACAGTCCGTAGCAATCAGAATGTCGATTTCGGCAGGATTGTCCGGCATGAGCACATCTTTGCTCTTGGAAACCGGAGAGAAGCAGGTCAGCACATTATTGAGCGTTGCTTTCAAGCCGCGAATGGTCGTTTTGCCGTCCGCACTTCCGGTAATCACCGCCGTGTCCAGTCCATGGCGCGATTTCATACGGGCGCTGACCTGATCGTACAGGTAGTTTGCCGTGTCCGCAAATGCCGAAAAAATGATGACCTTCCTGTTGCCCGGATTAATCGGATGGGCGATCTTATCGTCCAGCAGCTGAAAGAGCGTCTGAAGCTTGCTGTCATGCGCCGGTGTGATGTCGTTCATCATCAGGAGAAGCAGTTCCAAATTCTCCGCGTCCTTCGCCAGCTCGCTTCGCCACGAAACGTAGTCCATGTCGGCAATATCAATCTTGATTTTTTTGCCGATTCGGGTGAAATCCGTGTTTTCATCTTCCGCGTCAAAGTCGTTGTCCGACACATCGCGCATCTCGATTTCTCCGCCGCCTCCCGCCATAAAGTTATCGATGATGGTGATGGTCGAATTGATTATACCCAGTATGCGCCCAAGCGTCAAGCGGAAAGAATAGACCGAGCTTTCAAGGCGCTTCAGCAGGTTGATGCTCATCAGACGCCGGATGCCGGATTCGCGCCCGCGCATGGACATGTTGGCAGTCTTTTCCAAATCAAGATACTTCGCCAGCTTACTGGGAAGAATGTAGCTGGACGGCGTATAGACGCACAGCGACAGCAGCCCCAACTGCTCGAATATTTCATTATAGTTGATCGCGCTGTTCAGGTCGGTCAGTTTCGGGCGGAGGCTGATGGGTTTCAGCCTTTCCGGGAATTTGCCGATGGCAGCGGCATTGTAGTACTTTTCGATATGCTTTCGGGAGCGGGCAATCGTCACGCTGTCCAGAAGCTCAAAGAAATCAAAATCGAGCATCTTGAGCAGCGCGTCCGTCGTGCGCTTTTCCGGCTCCAAATCGCTCCATTCATTGAAAGCGCGCTGTGCCTGACGGAAGATCTCATCAATGGATTTTTTCGTATTCAGCTCCTTTTCGAGCATTTCCGGGTTGCCCTCGTAGGCCAGCGCAAGTTGATTGCGCAGATCGAGGAATCGATTATTGACTGGCGTCGCCGAAAGCATCAGCACTTTCGTCTTTACCCCGGAGCGTATAATCTTGCGCATCAGAAGCTGGTAGCGGTTTTCGCCGTCGCGCTTATGCGTACCGACGCCGCCTTCGCCATTGCGAAAGTTATGCGACTCATCAATAACGACGAGGTCGTAGTTTCCCCAGTTCAGTCGGTCAAGGTCAAGCCCGTTCGACATACCGCCCTTGCGCGAAAGGTCGGTATGGAAAAGCACATCGTAGTTCAAGCGGTCTGCCGCAATCGGATTGTTGACATAATTGTCTTTGAAGGTGTTCCAGTTCTCGGACAGCCGCTTGGGACAGAGCACAAGCACGGATTTATTGCGGTTTTCATAATACTTGATGACCGCCAGCGCTGTGAACGTTTTACCAAGGCCAACGCTGTCTGCCAGAATACAGCCGTTGAACTTTTCAAGTTTATTGATGATGGCCAGCACGGCATCGCGCTGGAAGTCGTATAGCATACTCCAGATTTTGCTCTGCTTGAAGCCGGTCGCCTCGTTGGGAAGAACATCATCGGAAATATCCTCGAGGAACTCGCTGAACACATGATACAGCGTCATAAAGTAAATGAATTCCGGAGAATTTTCATTGTAAGCATGGCTGATGTTGTCCAGCACAACATCCGTCACATCCTGCATTTTCGTTTTGTCATTCCAAAGGGAATCGAACAACTGCATGTATTGCGTAGCGAACGGCGCTTCCATGCAGTTGACCATGTTGTAGGTGTTGTTGCCGCGCTCACAGCCAATATCAACTGTGGTGAAACCGTTGATTGGCATATAGGCCGTTTGCTCCGTTTTCGAGGCAACGGTCATAAAACCGCCCATATTCTCGCCGGTTGTGTTGGATTTGAACGTTGCCTTGCTGCTGATCCACTGAGCGCATTCTTTTGCGATAGCGCGCTGCGTCATTTCATTACGCAGTTTAATCTCAAACTCAGTACCGTACAGGCTGCTCTCGCGACTGATTCGGGGGATGTAAAATTCGCGCTTCTGCTTTTCTGCACGCTCTTTGATGAAGGTCGGCGAAGTAAAGATGAAGCGAAACTCATCTACTTGCTCAAGCTGTTTCTTCAGTTCCGCAAAGGCATACATGGAGAAACAGGCCGCGGCAATTGATACACGGCTTCCCCTCTTGATGGTTTGACGCAAATCATCCTTGACGAGCGAACTAATATTATCCAATATTTTCATTGGCGAATCCTTCCCCGAACGGTATCAACCGTATTTTGTTCAAGTTTTACTTTGATGCTAAAATTCACATATAATATTTATACTATTATAGAACGCTCCGATGCCCATAACGACCAGCAGCTTCCACAGCTTATTACAACGCATTCGCATCTGCTTGCTTTCCCTCCTGTTCCAAGGTTCGCCATACAGTTCGCAGCAACTATTCGACAACTGCAGTACACAGTTGCGCAAGTTACAGAGGGCTAAACTGCCTACTACTGATCAGGCTGACCGAGCATCCCCGATAATGGCAGCATTTATGCCGCAATGGGCAGTGTCGCCCGTGCGCTGTGCGAGTACAAGCGCAGAAAGCTACTGGGCATGGAAGCACACACCGCTGCATACTCCTACATTATACAGCATTTGCAATGCCAAATCAAGAGACTTACATCGTCTCTCAATTTTTTGCCACTTCGTTTTGTTTATCTACCTGTTACTATATATTTGCCCCTTGATTTATGGCAGCCAGCCATAGGCATGGGACATCTCGTTGCCTAAACTGTTAGAATAGAGAGGTAATGGTCTGACCTTCATCTCCAAGGGCTTTTACGTCCGCATGAAAGTCAGTCAGCCATCCTCCTATTCGCAGTGTTCGATTTGTGCAGGTAGAGCCATTGCGTTCGTGTCATCAAACAGATAGAACCGGCAACAGGAAAGATGGTCTTTGTCCATTACAAGTTCAGTACAGGAGTGATTCTATGAACGCAGTAGGCATTGATGTTTCCAGTAGGAAAAGCACAGTTGCGGTGCTTCGTCCTCTGGGGGAAGTTGTTTGTTTGCCTTTTGATGTTTCTCACGATGCAGATGGGCTTGCTTCACTGGCTGAGAAGTTGAAGGCTATTGACGGTGAAACCCGTGTCGTGATGGAACATACGGGGCGTTACTATGAAGCGGTTGCAAAAGCGCTGCACGAAGCAGGGGTCTTTGTCTGCGCTGTTAATCCGCTTCTCATCAAGGAGTACGGTGCTAATTCTCTGCGCCGCGTAAAAACCGATAAGGCTGATGCCATAAAAATTGCTCGTTACGCGCTTGATAATTAGGCTGATTTGCGCGATTTCACCCCCATGGATGCGATTCGCTATGATCTCAAAACCCTCAACCGACAGTTTCAGCTTGCCTCTAAGCAGCGGACGGCCTCTGCTAATAATTTGATTGCACTTCTGGAGCAATCCTTTCCCGGCATCCGAAAGTGCTTTGACAGCCCGGTGCGCAGTGATGGAACGCAG
>ENA-ORCP01002137-ORCP01002137.1-human-gut-metagenome-genome-assembly--contig:-NODE-2137-length-16222-cov-4.297120_pt1 | contig 16222 bp, 13 predicted proteins | sample MGYA00242990_ERZ507991 | MGnify/ENA primary metagenome ERZ507991 (study PRJEB26167, sample SAMN06115496) | human gut metagenome | host: Homo sapiens | place: China:Henan | collected 2015-05-07... | reverse complement strand
TCAACCTCTTGTTAATGTGTTAAGAGATACCATTTCTAAATTAATGTGTGAGAATCAGACAGAGCAAATGAAGAATATCAATGTATTGAAGAAGCAGAAAAGCGAGAAAGAAAACAAGCTGAAATCTTGTAAAATCCGCTATGGCATGGGAGATATAGATGATGAAATATATACTATGACCGTTGAGGCTTTACAGAAAGATTTAGACCAAATTACCTTAGAACTTTCAAAATACGATAAGGATTTATCGAACCTTGAAAATCGCATCAACGATGTGCTGTTAATATGCTGTCATTTAGGCAGTATGTGGAAGCAAGCGGATATTTTGACAGCTCAAAAGCTCCAAAATCTGTTATTTCCTAACGGGATTTATTGGGATAAGGAAATTCACGGTTATCGAACCATTACCGAAAATGCAGGACTCGCTGTAATAAGAAAAATATCAGAATGTTATAAAAAAGAAAAAGAGGAAAATCCTTGCAGAAATTCCTCCTTGGTAAACTCGTGCGCACGAAGGGACTCGAACCCCCACGCCGTAAGGCACTAGATCCTAAGTCTAGCGCGGCTACCAATTACGCCACGTGCGCCTGAATCATGATGCAAAGTTAGTCATTCTGATTCAAATATGCAACAATACGCCGCGAATTCTATCGCGCAAGATGCCGAGGTTGCAGAATATAAGGATAGGGAGCCTTTAATACCATGTTCTTGTCGGCGGCGATGCTGTCAAGAAGCATGCGGGCTTCGTGATGGTCGCGGGTAGAGGCTGCAATGACAAAATAATCCTTCATGTTGTTATGAATCACAAAAGCATTCCTGTAGCCTTGCGAAATCAATCGCTCGCGCATTGAACGCGCATTAAACACTTGTTTAAACTTACCCACAACAACGCAATAGCGCTTGACTATCGCACGATTTGTGTCGGCTCCGCCATCTTTTGTGTAACCCACATAGTCGGTTACAACCGGAAGCGTGTCACCACCAAACACCATCAGGCGTGGCCGTTGCTGGTCGGTCAGTCCGGCATCAATAAGCGAATCTCCCGTCAGCTGCTTCTGTTTGGCTGATTCGTAGGCCATCTTATAGTTGGCCTCAGATGGCTTGCATGCCGCGCATAGGCTCAGGGCTGTCACGGCTACTATGTAAAACAATCGTTTCATTTTCTTTTTTTACCGAGTTCAATTACTTCAAGTCCTGTAATAGTCCCTTTGTCAAGAGTAAGACGCACAAGTGTGCGCACTTTCTGCCATCCATGATACCCGGCGGCGCCGGGATTGACATGCAACATATTCAGTTCCTTATCGGGCATCACTTTAAGAATGTGGCTGTGGCCTGAAATCATGAGTTTTATCTTCTCATCATGCAGAAGTTTTTTCACTCCGGGAGAGTATCGGCCGGGGTAGCCGCCTATATGCGTCATCCAAACCTTTACGCCCTCAATCTCAAACTCATGAACTTCAGGACAGATGCGCGCCACGTCTCCATGATCGATGTTGCCTCTTACGGCTCTCACCGGAGCAATCTCCCTAAGCTGTTCAAGGATTGACATGTCGCCAATGTCACCGGCATGCCAAATCTCATCGCAGTCAGCGAAGTGCTTTCTGTAACGCTCATCCCAGCATGAATGGGTGTCAGACAAGAGGCCTATCCGTTTCATATTACTTATCAGGACTTGCAACGCCTGAAGCAGCTACCTGAGCGTCAATGGCAGCGATAGCCGCAAGATTCAGAATTGAGCGCACCGGAGCGTCGACACTAATATAATGTATGGCTTTATTCAGACCCATCTGGATGGGACCAACGGTATCACCGATGCCAAATTCAAGCATCATGCGATAAGCTGTGCTGGCAGAGCTGAGATTAGGGAAGACGAGAGTGTTCACTTTCTCTCCTTTAAGCTTATTGAAGGGGAAAGTGCGATCACGCAATTCGTTGTTAAGAGCATATCTCACAGTCATTTCACCATCTATAAGCAATTCGGGATAACGCTCATGCATTATGTCGACAACCTCATGAGCCTGCTGACACTCCTGTTCTCTGCTTGAACCGAAACTTGAATATGCAAGCATTGCCATTACCGGTTTCTCCGCAAAATACTCAACCGAATTGCGTGTGAGCCTCGTTATGTCAAGCAACGTTTCAGTATCAACCGTTTTGTTTACATGAGTATCGGCCAGATAGAACGTTCCCTGCTTGGTATTGACAATATGCAGCGCGGCAAAATGCTTGTACGACGGACGGATGCCAACGACCTCGGCCGCAATGTCGCCTACAATGTTGGCAGCTGAGTAAGTGCCACCGAGGAATGCATCGGCATCGCCGGACTCAACCATCATCATGCCAAAGTAATTGCGGTCAAACATTTTTTCAAGCGCCTCGGGATATGTGAGTCCTTCGCGTTCGCGTTTTGCTGCAAGAGCTTTGGCGTAACGGTCGCGGCGTTCGGCCTCCCGGTCGTGCCGCAAGTTAACAATCTCAATGCCTGAAATGTCAAGCCCGAGACGGTTTGCACGCTTCTCAATCATCTCTTCGTTACCAAGGAGAACAGGGATTAGCAGATGCTCGTTAGAGGCTATGACCGCGGCTTTTAGCATCTTATCAGTATTGGCTTCGCTGAACACTACACGTTTGGGTTGCTTGCGAGCCTGATCAAATATACGGCGCATAAGCTTATTGTCATATCCCATGAGCTTATTGAGCCGTTCATTATAGGCATCCCAGTCCTTTATGGGCCGACGGGCCACACCGCTTTCCATTGCGCCGCGAGCAACTGCAGGAGCGACAGCAGTTAACAATCGCGGGTCAAGCGGCTTCGGAAGTATATAATCGCGCCCAAAATGGAGGTCGGATATGTCGTAAGCGGTATTTACCACCGGCGGCACAGGCTCTTTGGCAAGATTTGCTATGGCGTGCACAGCTGCGAGTTTCATTTCCTCATTAATTGCTGAAGCACCGCAGTCAAGAGCGCCACGGAATATGTAAGGGAATCCAAGCACATTGTTTATCTGATTGGGATAATCGCTTCGGCCCGTTGCAAAAATCAAGTCGGGACGCGACGCTATCGCCACATCATAGGCTATTTCAGGGTCGGGATTTGCGAGAGCGAACACGATAGGGCGGGGAGCCATAGACTTAACCATCTCGGCTGTCACAACATCTTTGACCGAAAGACCGAGGAACACGTCGGCTCCTACCATAGCCTCGGCAAGAGTATTCACCTTGGCTTCTGTTATGAATTCACGTTTCTGAGCGTTTAAATCGGTGCGCGAAGCGTTGATGACTCCACGGCTATCGCACATAATCACGTTCTCCTTTTTCACACCGAGCGCCATATAAAGCTTTGTACATGACACTGCAGCCGCTCCGGCTCCGTTCACCACAAGTTTGACATCCTCAATCCTTTTTTGCTGAATCTCCAGTGCATTAAGTAGTCCGGCCGCCGAGATTATTGCCGTTCCGTGCTGGTCGTCGTGCATTACAGGAATGTTCAACTGCGCCTTAAGCTCTCGTTCAATCTCAAAGCATTCCGGCGCCTTAATATCCTCAAGATTGATGCCTCCGAATGTCGGAGCGATGGCTTTTACAATATCAATAAACTTTTTGGGGTCCTTCTCATTAACCTCAATGTCAAAGCAATCAAGTCCGGCAAAAATTTTAAACAATAACGCTTTTCCTTCCATAACCGGCTTGCCAGCTTCAGGACCAATATCGCCAAGACCCAATACAGCCGTACAATTAGAAATCACGGCCACAAGATTGCCTTTATCGGTGTATTCATAGACATCATCGGGGTATTTCTCAATCTCCTTACATGGGTAAGCCACGCCGGGTGAGTAGGCGAGCGCCAAATCATGCTGTGTCGAATAAGGTTTTGTAGGTACAACTTCAATCTTGCCCGGCTTCCCTTCCCGGTGATATTCAAGGGCGGCTTCTTTGGTTACGTTTGACATTGTTATATGAATTAAAGAGATGCGTTATAATTTTTAATGAAATGCGGCTCTTACGCTATATTTCATCACAAAATTAATAACATTATTGGTCATATTTAGTTGCAACGACTGTAAAATTTGCCACAAATAATGTTAAAAGAGATAGCGCCGGCAAAATGTCGGCGCTATCTCTTTAATAAGTCAGGAGGTTTTGTTAATGGGCCGATGAAGAAGCCCTCATACGTGAAGCATATTTGGCATAAAGTTTGCGCGCCATTTCTACTCCGTCGCCGTCGGGCAGATAGTAAACAGTCTGCTGCGAAGGTTCCGTCCAATTATGCTCAAACTCTGAAATCTCTTTGTTAAACGCTTGCTGGTCAAATTCCTTTCCCGCCTCGGCACACGCTATAACGCGATCAATGAACCTGTTCCAACGCTCGCCGTAGAACTGGTCGTTGAGTTCGGCATAGGCGCGGTTGGCGTAGTCAAATATTCTGTCGCCACCCCAATAGGTTATCAGCGTTCGGGCATTGCGGTCGTAATAGTCCTTCATTGCAGGGTCATCAGTCATTGAACGCGCATCCTCGAGCCATCGCCGCAAAGAGAAGGTGGGATGACAGGCCAGTAGAGCCGTCAGATCATTCATCAATTCGCGCATCTCTTTTCCCTTGGCACGCAAGGAGTCAATCTTTCCTGCCTTATACGCTTCATTAAAATCATCGCGGAGATCCCGGAAATAGTTTCCGAGCGCTTGCCGACCAACGTTGACAACATCAAATTCATACGTATCGCGTCCTTCGCCGTCGGAATCGAGCAGAAGCCCCCACGCATCAACGAGTGTTGAATTTTTATATGTCAGATTGTTCTTCACATAGCTGCATCCTTTACCGGTAAGACAGGGGCGCGAGTTGTTAAGAGTGGCGTGCCCTACTCCGGTTCGTTGTGTATACACGCTGTCAATCAGCAGTTGCCATGCCTTCAAGGCCTCTGGCGAATTGCCTGTTCGAGCTTTGGCGAGAAATGCAAAAGTTTCGCTATCAGACATCGGACGGTTCCATGCTTTATCAAACACGAATTCGTGAAGATAGGGATTGACATCAAAGCCTTCAAGAGTTGAACCGAGTCCGGCGAAGTTCTTTCCGCCATTTTCGCGACACTCTTCAATGCGCCGACTCACTTCGTTGGGATTGCCGATAAGGAATGTGGTTCCTCCGAAATTGCCAAGGAAACACCATATATAATCATGGCCGTGGAAATTCTCTGTCTTCTCCCAGAGAGGAGTGTTGTCGCAGAAATAGTCCAGGAGAATCAAACGTCCCTTGGGCACACCGGAAAGATAAGCCTTTATTCTTTCAGGTGTCCAGTTCTTGTCATAATAAAACAGCCATGTCATCTGTAACCATTTGGCTTTAGGGTCAACGTCGGTAAGCGATTTCATTACCGTTCGGCCTACGTCACGAAGGGAGTCAGGTTTCCATGACGGCGGAGCCACTTCATTAAAACAGTCGATACCATATATGTGGTCCGTCCCGTAAAGTCGGGTCTGCTCCTCCAGAAAACGTTTTTGAATACGGCTGAATAATGGATCATTGGCATAAAGGAAAGAGCATTGATACTGTTCATCAAATTTATTCCAATCTCCCACAGCATGGATATTAGCCTCAGGATGGTATTTTTTAAGGAGCGCCGGAACGTGGCCACTGAATGCCGGAAGGATGGGCTTCATACCAAGCTCCCTCTCCCTCTCAACTATTTGCGATTGCAAAGCAGCCTGATTCTCAATCCATTCTTTAGGAAGAGGGCCTTGCCAGCCATCGATGTTGCACATTCTGTGCCAGGGCAAATGAGCAGGTCCGGTGAAATAAGAGCGGATTTCCTCATCGGTCATACCCATCTCTTTCCAGACGTTGTACCAAACAGCTTCCTGTCCGGTTATGGCGAGAGGCATGTTTATACCATTCAGTGCCATCCAGTCAATAAAGCGCTCCCAGTCGGCCCACTTCCACCAAGGCATAGTGTATCCGAAAGTGCAGTAATTCAAGAAAAAGCGCTGGGGAACATTTGATTCCACTACAATCTCGCTTTCAACCTCAGGGAAGTCCGAGGGGATGAAAACAGCATCATCTTTGTACCATGACACTGTTGTGCCCGCATAATTTTTAAGATAATAATTCAATCCGGCGGCCATTGAATTCGCATTGTTGCCACCAATTACAATTTTCCCGTTTTCTGAAACCACAGAGAAGACATCGGGCGATTTCATCTTCTTCAAGGCGGGTATAGTCTTAAACTCAAATCGGTCGGCCCTATCGCCTAAGATGCGCCTGGCAAGCCCACGTGCCGCATCCACATCATTTGTTGCCGCGTAGCAACCGAATGCCGCTGCTAACAGGGCAATCGCAAGCAGAAATTTGCGTAACATAATAGTTGTTAAAAAGTTGATAAACGAAATAATTGGTTTATATATAATAAGTTTGGCAAAGATAAACAATTCTATTGATTAATGCAATGATTTTCACAACAATCATAATGAATAAAATGGCGTCCTGAATGGCATGACTCAATGCCTCCGTTGACTATTATGTGTCTGTTGGCCATTGAAGCAATAGTCGTCATGTCATGCGACACAAGTAAAATCGTCGCATTCTCGGCCAAAGATGATACTATGTCATAAATCCTTTGCTCAAACGCACGGTCAACATAGCTTAACGGTTCATCGAACACAAGCACCGGAGGCGCAGAGATTATGGCACGCGCAAGCAACGCCCGCTGCAGCTGCCCTCCGGAAAGAGTTCCCAAAGGAGCGTCAGCGTGACGCATTAAGTCTACCTTGCCTATCATTTCATTTACCAGCGCGGCACGCTCACTTTTTGAAAGTTTCATGGAGGTGTTGATGCCAAGTTCAACTACTTCACGGACAGTGATCGGAAACCGGGAGTCGATCATGTTTTTCTGTGGAAGATATCCAATATCAAGGCGGTCAGTCAGCGAACCGTCGGGATTGAAATACTCCACGGTGCCCGAGGTTGGCCGCAGAAGCTTGAGTATGATTCTCAGAAGCGTGGTCTTGCCGCCTCCATTTGGACCGGTAATTGCCACAAAATCATGTTTATATACATTAAAATCAACATTATTCAGGACTTTGCGACCATCCCTTATCATATTGATTCCGGAGAGGGATATTATAGGATTATTTATTATCGTCATTTTGTTTGGCGTTTGAAATTAAATCAGCAATTCTCATCAATTCCGCACCCATATCGTAGGTCAAAGTATTTATGCGGCCTGAAGCGGCACCTGCTTCCTTAGCAATATCTTCAGATTTGCCCGCGTCGAAATTAGGCTGTACGAGAAAGATAACCGCTCCCTTCTCTTTGGCCATGTCGACATTATGCTTGAATGACGCCACCGACATCTCCTTGTTGTCAAGCCCGATTGAAATCTGATTCAAGCCGTAATCCCGTGCAAAATAACTGAGTGAAGGGTGCCACACCATGAACGAACTTCCTTTGGCCGGAAGCAGCTTATCAGCCACGACCAAATCGCAACTGTCGAGATAACTGATAAGTGCATCATAATTTTTACGGAAAACTGCCGAATCCTCGGGAGCAATCCTTATCATTCCATCAAGCATATTGCGAGCAATCACCTTTGAAGTCCGCAGAGAGGTCCACGTATGCGGGTCATACTCATGTTCATGCTCTCCACTACAGTTATGATTATCATGATGAGTCGCATGACCGTGAGTGCCTTCAATCCTATTGATCCCAGAACCACAGTCAATCACATTTATTCTGTCGCCGAAACGTTCAATAAGATTGTCCTCGAACTCAATTCCCCCCATTTTAAAATAAGCACGCGAATCACTCAGCGACTTGAGCGATGACATGGCGGGATCAAAACTTTCGGGATCCTCGCCATTGGCCAGAAGGGATTCCACTTGCCAATAAGGACCGGCAATACGTTCAAGCATAAAGCGTTGCGGTTCAATACTTACAATGAGCTTTTTCGATGCATCGGTGCCATTGCCGGAGCATCCGGCAAATACAGCACACATCACACATATCATTAATATGGTCAATTTCATTGAACGGTTTTGATTATTTAACAGCAAAAATACTCAAAATATCGCTTTTCTCCTCCAAAAATAGTTAATTTTGTAATAACAAATAATGAATATCATGTTCCGCTCTCTCGCAATTCTTATTTTCATCCATATTGCCGCTTTGTCGGCGTTTTCACAAATTGAAATGCCGGAAAAGCTGGGGCTTCCTGATGCTCCTGAGGATTCGTTGCCCAGCTATATGCGTCCCGTAACCGCCGTTGGCTCACCCGATTCACTCAGTCGCAGCGGACTGTCGACCGCCTTCATGCTCAGGAAGTTTGAATCGACTCTCAAATCCTCATTCTATGACCAGTCACGTTTTCCGGCAATAACTTCGGTTGATATCGGGACCCCCGGATTCGTTGGCTTCAATCTTTGGGATGGCGCCCAACTTGGTGTTTCGGGGTCAAGCACATCGTTTCCCGGAATGATGGGCATTGAGAGCGGCTCTATATCATTCACTCAACAGTTTGGCAATCTCACTGTCACAGCTTACGGAACAGCTTCCAAATTCGGCTATTTCAGAGGGCTTCAAACATCGTATGGTTTTGGCGGTTCAGTCACATACCGCATAAATCAGCGTTGGTCCATCACTGCATTCGGCTCTTATTCAACGCCATTGCATCCCATGACAATGGGAATGGCAGGTTACATGAATGCGCCCAATTTCGGGGGGTACGCAAGCTATGAAATCAACGAACACTGGGGCATAAATGTGGGAGCACAGGCCACGCGATCACTCGTGACAAACCGTTGGGAAGCACAACCTATTGTGGAACCGTATTATAAAATCAACGGTAAGGCTGCCATCGGTATAGACGTTGGCGGTATACTTTATAACGCCATCAGGTCGTACAATGAGAACCGTCAGGGTTATCGCGCCAATCCCACTATCGGACCGCCTGTAGGAGGTCCACCACCAGTGGCTCCCCGCCCCGACAAATAACTATGCAACATTCGCTCAAATGTCATCAGAACCATCACAAAATCAGGATATACAGATTTGCACACTCACTTCAGGATTGCGCGTGGCCTATCGCCGCGACAGTTCTGAGGTGGAATACTTCGGCGCTTCAATCAACGCGGGCAGCCGCGATGATCCTGAAGGAATGAAGGGGCTTGCCCATTTTGTGGAACACGTGATTTTCAAAGGTACCCTACACCGTAGGGCGTGGCACATCATCAACCGCATGGAATCGTGCGGAGGTGAACTGAATGCTTATACCACAAAAGAAAACACTGTTGTATACTCAGCTTTCCCTGCCGGTAATTTCAAAAGAGCAGCGGAACTGATAGGCGACTTGCTCTCTGATTCGGTATTTCCGGAATCGGAACTTGCAAAGGAGCGTGATGTTGTTGCAGAGGAGATTGCGCAATACCGCGATATGCCATCAGAAGCTGTTTTCGATGACTTTGAAGATCTTATATTCCGGGGTTCGCCCTTAGGATATAATATTCTCGGCGATGCCGATTCCCTGCAGACATTCACCTCAGATATATGCAGGCGCTATCTGGAACGGCATTTCACTCCGAGCAACATGATTGTGTTCTATAGTGGCCGGGAATCACCTGATAGAGTCCTAAAATTCATAGACAAAACATTTGCTGGTTTGAGTACCGGTGAGGGACTGACCACCACGTCACGGAGCATGCCGCCCGTAGTCCCTCGCTTCTCTGAGTTGCGTTGTCTCGGCAACCATCAGTCCAACACAGTTGCGGGAGCCAGGATTCCGGGCATGTTCTCAGCAGAACGCTGGCGATGGTCGTTATTGACAAACATACTCGGAGGCCCGGGGATGAACTCTATGCTTAATCTCGAGATGCGCGAACGACGTGGACTCGTATATTCCGTTGAAGCTTCTTCCTCATTACTGACCGATGCAGGGCTATTCACAGTGTTTTTCGGATGTGACAGCGCTGAAACGCATAAATGCCTCGGTATAGTGAACCGGATACTTGATAAAGTTGCATCCGGAGCGCTCTCCAATCGATTCATCAGGGCAGTCAAACGCCAATATATAGGGCAGCTGACTCTCGCAGCTGACAATCATGAGAATTCCGTACTGTCAATGGCTCGGGCAGTGCTGTATTATGGCGATGTTCTTCCGCGTTCCGAAGTAATAGTACGCATCGAGAGCGTCACGCCGCAACAAATCAGTGAGGCAGCCGCCACGCTCATGAATCACGGGCTCTCAACTCTCACCCTGGAATGATTGCTATTTGTCTCTGAACCGCTAAATTTGTAATTTTGCAATTCAACTGATCAATCCGTATGAAAATTGGACACATTGACTTAGGAGAACGCCCCGTGATGCTCGCGCCGATGGAGGACGTGACTGACCGTTCGTTCCGGCTGATCTGCAAAGAACAGGGAGCCGATATGGTGTACACGGAGTTCGTTTCGGCCGATGCCCTTATACGCAACATTGCCGCAACCACGCGGAAACTACACATAAGTGACGGCGAGCGTCCCACGGCCATTCAGATATATGGCCGCGAACCAGACATAATGGCCGAAGCGGCGCGCATAGTCGCTGAGGCCGGACCTGACATAATTGACATTAATTTTGGCTGCCCGGTCAAAAAAGTTGCGGGAAAAGGGGCTGGCGCCGGACTCCTTCGCGACATTCCAAAAATGCTCGCCATAACCAAAGCCGTTGTAAATGCTGTGAATTTACCTGTTACAGTGAAAACGCGCCTTGGTTGGGACCATAATTCAAAAATAATAGTTGAACTTGCCGAGCAGCTCCAGGACTGTGGCATTAAAGCGCTGACAGTTCACGGACGCACCCGCTCGCAGATGTACACGGGCGATGCCGACTGGGAGATGATTGCCGCAGTGAAAGCTAATCGACGCCTTGACATTCCGCTCATAGGCAACGGCGACATAACAACACCCGAGAAGGTGCGCGAGGCATTTGACCGCTACGGCGTTGACGGAGTAATGGTTGGACGTGCCTCAATCGGGGCGCCCTGGATTTTCCGGCAGATGAAGGCTATGGCTGCGACCGGACATAGAACCACAGAACTTTCCACAGCGGATAAATTTCAGCTTGTGCGCCGTCAGATCCGAGAAAGTATTGACCGAATAGATGAATATCGGGGCATACTTCATATACGTCGCCATTTGGCCGCATCGCCACTTTTCAAGGGCATTCCGCATTTCCGCGATACCAGAATAGCGATGCTGCGCGCCGATACCTATTCTGAACTTGAAACGATCCTATATAGAATTGAAAACGAAATAATTCCCAACACCCCTACACTCACATTATGAAACGAATCTTTTTCCTCTTGGCAGCCTTCTCTTTTGGCATCACATTGCTTTCAGCGCAAAATACGCGCCGCTATGAACTTAAATTCGGTGAATTCCATGAACTTAAAGTAGTTGACGGCATAAACGTTGATTATATATCCGACCCGTCAAGAGCCGGAACTGTTGAATTCATGGCCGACCAGACTACTGCTTCATCAGTGATTTTTGAACCAGGCAAAGGCAAGCTCTCAATAAGTCTTGCAAGCCGCGACACTGTCTACACGAAACTTCCCACAGTCACTGTGTATTCCTCGTTTCTTTCTTATGTAAAAAACTCAGGCGACTCAACGGTGAGGGTGCTGTCCCCTGCCCCCGTGCCCAAGTTCAAGGCTCAGCTTGTGGGCAATGGTCGGTTGGTAGCCCGCGACATCGAAGCCACTGAGGTGGAAGGCGCTATATATACGGGACACGGTATAATGGTCCTTTCCGGCGAGACAACAATGGCAAAACTCAACATTGCAGGCGGAGCAAGCCAGATTCAAGCCGATGAACTGAAAGCCAATGAAGTATCGTGTACCGTAACCGGAACTGGGACGGTTAATTGTTATGCCGTCAAAAAACTGTCGGTTGGCGGTTTAGGCTCTGGAAAAGTAATATACCGCGGAACGCCTGAAATCAAGAATAAATTGGTTTCCAAAGTAAAAGTTGTGTCGCTTGACAGCGCGCAATAACGTGCATCTTAATCATGTCGGCACCTGAAGGAAACATGAAACGGCGTGTGGCGAGCACGCTCAAGTGGAACGTCATTGACAAGATTTCCACTCAGTTGCTTTATGCCGTCACCGGAATCATTCTGGCCCGCGTTCTGAATGAAGATGATTTCGGTCTGATAGGTGCCATCCTGGTTTTCCAGTCATTTGCCACTTTATTTGTCGACAGTGGCTTTTCGTATGCCTTGCTGCAAAGAAAACGTCCGACTGATGATGATTACAGCAGTGTACTCTGGTTTAACCTCGCTGTAGCCACGCTTCTCTATGTCATTCTTTTCTTTTCAGCTCCGTTCATTGCTGATTTGTTTCAGGGCGATGAACGGTTGATTCCGTTATCACGGGTAATGTTCATCACCTTCATTATCAATGCTTCCGCCATAGTCCAGACTAATCGCAGAATGAAGAGCATGAACGTAAAAATGGTAACAGTAAGCAATTCGCTGGGACTGTTTGCGGGTGCTGTTGTCGGCATATCCATGGCTCTCACCGATTACGGAGCATGGGCTCTCGTGTGGCAGGCTGTAGCTGTCTCCACTGTGAAATCAGCTACATTATGGTGCACCGACTCATGGCGCCCGACTATGAAATTTTCATTGCGTATTCTGAAATCATTTTTCAAAGTTGGAAGCGGAGTGATTGGCACTTCTTTCCTAAACGTGGTGTTTCAAAACATTTATTCATTTTTTATAGGAAACCGCGTGGGCATGGCGCCACTCGGATATTATACTCAGGCCGACAAATGGAGCAAGATGGGAGTGGCGTCGCTCGCAGCAATTTTCACCCAATCGTTCCTGCCCTTGTTATCGGAGTTTCAGGACAATCCCGAAAAATACGCCGCCACCACTTCCAAAATAAACCGTTTCGCCTCGTATCTCGTTTTCCCCGCATTCACTCTGCTCGCTGTGCTCGCTACCCCAATATTCCACGCCCTGTTTGGCGAGAAATGGGACCCGTCAATCATTCTGTTTCAACTTTTACTGCTCCGTGGCGTATTCACCATTCTTGTCACGCTCTATCACAATTATGTCCTCTCACTCGGTAAATCCCGACTGATGGTTTACAGCGAGATTATACGCGACGGGACAGCCCTCGTGGCAATTTTCATCACATTGCCTTACATAGCTCTGTCATCGCCTGAAAATGTAACGGAGGGAATAGCAATATTCCTTTGGGGACAGGTAGTAGCATCAGTTGTGGCGTGGGCTGCAATGCTTGTTATAGCTGCCAGAGTTTCGTGGAGTTCTCCCCTCACTTACATACTTGATTCTTTACCCTACGCTCTTCAGTCGCTGATTATCGGAACCGCAGTCGCTTATTTTTTGCCGTTTATTGATAATCCATGGATTCAGACGGCTGTGTTCGGTACGGGCGGCATTATTGTTTATATTGCCATAAACTATTTTCTCGGTTCAAGGATTCAGAAAGAGGTCATGAATCACCTTCTTCACCGATAACCATCCTCCTTCTTCACATTAAAGGGTGTTCCATAAGGGAAAACTTACAATCTATATAAAAAATCCGGGGACTGCGACTGTGAGAAAACCAGTCGCTGCCCCCGGACTATATTATGAAGCCAAAAAAACTTATTCCATTAGCTTATAAAGCTGTACAGGCAAAATTTTGCCCGAAGCCGTATCGGGACCGTAGGTGCAGAATGTATTCAGATAATCAGTGTAGCCTGCATTAAAGCCAAGGAATATGTCACCGCTTATGTCCTGTGTTCTTGGATTGGCCTTGAGTTTTACATTGCCGTCGATATCAAATGATATGTACCAATAGTCAAGCTTTTCATCAAGAGTCTTGTCAAAGTAAAGTTTGCCGGGCGTTGCCGAGAAATTACTCATGCATCTGAGATGAGTACCTTTTGAGGTAATGTCGGCAAATGTTATCGAGTAAAGATCAGGATATCCATCGCCTGCCGGAAGAATCACACAAGTGCGCTTCTTCACATCCGAATCCGTCGGGTCGAATCCGTCGGCCGGGATTACAATCGGCTGGCCGGGATAGTAATTAGACCCATCGTAGTTGCAGAAAAGCATATTTTTCTGTTCACATACAATAAGATAACTGGCGGCATCCGTGGCCGACAACTGCTCAATCGATGTTATTTTACGGTATCGCGGCTGCACCGGCGTCTCGGTCTCACCCAAAGTCAATCGTATGCGGTACAATGTGCGTCCCTCTTTGTCAAGCTCCATAGTGCCGTTTTCAAATTTATAGAGTCCGCTTGATGTTTTGATTGTCAGGTTTACGCCCGTGTATTTGCCACGGTTCATGACAATGTAGATGAATTTGCCATTTTCCTGCATATCAACGAGCTTCGTATTATTCTGAATCTTTGTGACAATGGTGTTGGCCTCTCCCGAGAAATTCCATGAACCGTTGATAAAGAAATATTCTCCGGCCGATTGTTCGTTGGTCGTAAGGGTGACTTGTTCCAACGTTTCCTCCGGGTCCTGATCGGACGCCACATCCAATTTCAGACGGAGAACGGAAGCGGGAAAGTCAAACTCGGCGTCAACGAAGGCAGCCTCAGAGACCGGAGCAACTGCCGTCATCGGCAGGTTTTCGCCATTGAAATCGCTGCCGGGAGCAACGGAAACTTCAGACATAACAGAAGCGCGCACTTCAGAGATCGACTTGCCTTCATTGTCGCCGGCAGGATAAACAATTTGGATGTTGCCTGAAGTCATTGAGGCAGGTACGACGGCTCTGAAAGTGTTATTGCGAACCTGAGCAACGCGACAAACATCGCCCGGCGCATCTGTAACATAAGCCACTTGATCGCCGTTGCACCATACAAGATGTGACTGATCAATATTTTCATAGTCGATTGTTGTACGTGACAATGGCGCAAGGCTAACATTAATTTCTCTAAGTTCTGTTCCATCGGTATCGTCACCTTTCAGGGGAGAATCCGATGAGCATGAGACAAGAGGCACAGCTGATAAGAGGGCGAACAGTCCCTTTATATACTTATTCATATTTGAGCATATTTGAATTTAAAAGTTGCATTTTATATGCAGGTTTTGAGTATTGATTCTATTTCTGTTGGTTCCACGGATCAATGTCGGTATCCCCCCAGTTACCGCCTCCTACATCATTGAAATCTTTTGGAGCGCCAAGGTAGATATTGCACGTTTCATCAAACTGAATCTGAGAGTTAGGCGCTTTCTCGCTGAGATAAACTACCGAACATGGATTGCCGGTACCGAAGGCTTGGTCAAGGTAATCGTTAGAGCTGAAATCGATTCCTTTAATGCGATTGTTCCTACAGTCAATATAGCTCAACATCGGACATTGACGTGGCGAAATATACTCCAAATTGTTGTTCTGAAGATGAATTTGAGTGAGCGATATACAGCCACGGAGGTCAATACGCTCCAGTGCATTGTTATAAACCTCTACTGTAGACAACATGTCAAGTCCGGAGAAATTAATATATCTGAGGCTGTTGAAATTAGCATAAAACTCAAGGAGCGATGACTGCGCTGTAAGATCAAGTGTTGTAAAAGCGCAATTGCTCATATCCACAGAAACAAGGCCAACACAGTCGCTGAGGTCAATCGTGGAGAGCGGATTATTGTCAAGGTTCATCACGCTGATGGTGCGACATCCTTTCAGGTTCAACTCTGTCAGATTGTTTTCATAAAGCACAAGCGAAAGGAGATTAGTCATGCCTGAGAGGTCAAGAGAAGTCAATTCATTTCTGTCAAGCAACAGCTGTTCAAGAGTGGAGGTAGGAGTAAAGTCCACACCCGTAAGTTTGTTTTTGTAAAGTTCTACCTTGACCAATTTGTTGTTTGCTTTCAAGTTCAAATTGCCCTGAATCTTATTGTCGCTTGCAATCAACGTTGTCAGCTGAGGATTCTTGCTCACGTCGAGGGCGGTAAGATTATTGGAAGCTACCCAAAGATTTTCCAGTTGCGGACATTTTGAAAGGTCTAATTCAGAAACTTGATTGGATAATAAGTCAAGCCGCTTTAATGCTGGAACTTGGCTGAGATCTATCTCGCGGATGTCATTGTAAGTCAGGTCAAGTATTTCAAGTTTTGAACAACCGTTTACGTTCACCGATGCAAGATTTGATTCTGCTGATGCTTATTGTGCTGTGTTCGATCGGTATGTAAAATCACCGCTATTGGTGAAGAATTTTGAGACA
>ENA-ORCP01002131-ORCP01002131.1-human-gut-metagenome-genome-assembly--contig:-NODE-2131-length-16240-cov-13.133515_pt1 | contig 16240 bp, 9 predicted proteins | sample MGYA00242990_ERZ507991 | MGnify/ENA primary metagenome ERZ507991 (study PRJEB26167, sample SAMN06115496) | human gut metagenome | host: Homo sapiens | place: China:Henan | collected 2015-05-07... | reverse complement strand
GCATGGGCGAAGTGTTGCCACAGGGCAACCCGCCGAAAAGCCTACGGGGACAGCCCCGAACCCCTGTGAGGCTGCTGCGCATGAGAAAGCGCAGTGTCGGAATCAATGTCCGCGTCAGCGTCACAGAGAAACGAAAAATGACGCTGATGGCTAAACGGTGCGGGCTGTCTCTCTCGGAATACCTGCGCCAGCGGGCGCTGGACTATGAGCCGAGTGGGCAGCCACCCAAGGAGGTATTTGATGTGTTGGATAAATTGGATGAAATTGCAGAAAACTGTCAACCGAGTGCAGGCGTTAAAATTACAGCCTGTGCAGATGAGATGAGGGATCTGCTCATTGGCGGTAACTAAGATTTGGACGATTAAGGATAGCCTGCAACGTACCCTTGGTTGAAATTGCAACCTTAATTAAGAAAAGAAAAACGGCGAAGCATATTCGACCGTAAAAATAAGAAAGTTGGGACTCAGACAGCTTCTGCAGGAGTCCAGTAGCTTTCCCATCACGGTAATAAGCCACCAAAAATTCCAGTTGATGGAAATTCTGGGCTAATAAGTTGTTTGAAATGCGGGCATATTGACTTTGCAAATTCCAAGATGAGTTTCGATACAATTCAACTTTACATTGTGATTTTTGATTAATTGCAGTATAATTAATGGGTAGTAGGGTTTTGTGCTGCTAAAGGGGCTGTATAAGGACAACGGTTATCTATTATTTGTACTTGTGTGAAAGACAAGCGAGGTATATATGGAATATTCCGTGGTGTCAAAAATTATAGATTTATTGGTGGAGCGTTGTAAGGATGCCTTTTCTGGATTGAAAGGGAAAATTAAACTTCATTGTATAAAGAAAAATCTCAAAAATGAGGTTTTTAATGAAATACTCTCAGCGCATGGAGATAAGGTCTTTTATAATGATTTGGATCGTTTCCTCGTAGACAATGATGTGATTTGTAATATTATTCGGAATTGCTGTGATACATCGGTATTCCACTATAAATCTAATTCTCAAACAATAAATTATTATGTACATTTGTTTGCAGAACTCTATCCTCAATATAGTCAATATCATTATGAAATCTGCGTTCTCTTGCAAAAATATTTTGAGGTTATCTATCGAACTTTAAATAAATCGGATAACGACGAAACAAGAATTATCTGTAATATAGTTAAGGAACTTTCACATGAATTATTTTGCGAGCTACAGGATATTAAGAGTACCGTTGAACAAATTGATAGAAAAATAGATGTGTTAGTTGGCAAACAAGAACTTACATCTGCAAAACTTTCATTTGATGAATATCGAAAATATTTATTGTGCTTATATCCACTGTATCCTGCCAACGAATATCTGGAGCGGAAAATTTATTCAAAAGATGAGTGCAATACCCAATTAAACGCTTTGGATGTATTGCTTAAAGAAAAATGTGTTCTCATTTTAGGTGAAGCAGGGTGTGGGAAGACTTACGAATCTATCACATTGCTTCATAAAGCGTGTACAAGCGAGAACACACATACATTAATTCCAGTATTTATTCCGCTACAAGAATATGGATTGCTTTATTCGGATATTATTGATGGTATAAAGTATAAAATTAGTCCATTTTGTGATGGAAATGTAGATAAAATTGTTGAAGAAAAACTAAAAGAGGGAGAGTATATTTTAATCTTCGATGGTGTTGACGATATAACTCAAGAAATATACCGAGAAAAATTTTATGCCGATTTCAACAATTTCACCGCGCACTACAATAAGAATTATTTCTTCGTCACGGCACGCTTTAACCGTTATCATGGAGAACTAGGTGAAAAGAAGAAATATTTTCTTACGGCTTTAAGTGAACAAACTGTTCGGCAGGAACTGATAAACGATGGAATTTCCACAAATATTCCGAAGCCGTACTATACGCTTTTCTCGAATCCATACTTTCTGTCTGTTGGAAAAGCTGTATTAAGACAAAGTGCGAATCGAGCTATATTTAACAGAAGCGGCTTGTTTGAGGAATTGTTTCATAAATTATATGGAGAGGCATCTCAACACGCAGGATCACTAGGAAGCATACCAATTACTTGCCATGATGCACAAAATGTTTTGGGACAGTTGGCTTATCAAACTTTTTCGCAACCATGTTATAGCTATATGGAATTTGACCAGAAACTATCTCAAATAGTTAATGAAAACAAGATGCGTGTTATAGCATCATTTATCGAATCTGGATTATTTAAAATTGAAGGCAAAGTGTTCTTTGTACACAAGTTGCTCAAAGAATACTGTACTGCTTACTATTTAGTTTATAACCTTCCACTATCTAGTAACAAGGAACGGTATGTGGAATTGGTTCAAAAAGAGGACTGGAAAGAAGTTTTTATCTTTGCAGGCGGAATTTTTAAAAATCAGCAAGAACAAGATGAATTCCTGGATTTTGTGATGGAACATAATTTGCCATTATATGTCGAGTGTGTTAATGCTAAAAGTGATGTAAGCAAAGCGGACGACGCCAATATACTCAATCGAATGCTAACACAAATACTTAAGACGTATCGATTTATTTTGAACAGATATTTTCGCCAAATAGAAATGCTGTTCGAACCATTTTATGTTCCGAACAGTTTTATGGCGGGAAAAGAGCAAAAGATTGCTATTGTTGGATGCCTATCGGAAAATCAATGTTGCTTGAGTTATTGGTTTGATTTGGTTTCGGAAGACGAAAGTGATGTTCAGTGTATTGAAGAGAATCAATGTAGGGAGTACCATAATGCCTTTGAAAAGAAGGCGCTTTTTCAAAGACGCAATATCGTTAGCCATGGTATAAATTTAAGAATGTCTGGATTTGGCGAAGATAGTGGTCGTAAAATAGCTATTGATTTATTAAAAAGCAATCTCAAGGAATTAATCGAAAAGAAAAAACTAATAGAAGACAAATACTTGCTGTGTGAACGAGTGGCTTCTTGTCAACGAAAACTAAAGGCATTCGAAATATTGATAATTTGCCTCAAATGCAATTAATTGTAGATGAAATGATTAATAATGTGCTTGAAAAAAATCCGTATGTAGAAGGATATGTTTTTGATAGAGTAGAGTTGTTTCCGCTCCAAAAGATATTGCACGATTTAAATCAAAATAAAGCAATTTTATCGGAGTGCATTCTTCCGGGCCCGGATGTGCCAATCACAGAAAAAGGAGTGTTCTTTACTTGGGATTTGTACTCGAAGAAGCAAAAGGAACGTCGAATTTCCTTGTTTTTCTACTACCACGAAAATAGTTATCTGAATATGGTTAACTATAATTTTCCAGAATTAAAAAAATATTTCCGAAGATGCAATGATGCTCCATATCAAGTGGTGGTTGAAGTAGATTACAAGGAAGATGCAAATCCACATGACTTTACATCAGCACCATCAATTCAATACTACTATATTGCATCTTCTGCGGATATTGTTCCTTATCCAATAATCCGCCAAATAAAGGGAAAAACTTTTTCTGACTACAGGCAAGTTATGCAAGATATCCAAAAGAGTTACTCAAAACAGGGACGAACTGTGAAACACTTATCGACTGCGCGGACAACGTTTACATTTGTCACTACATCAATGAAAACTAGAGAAGACAATCCATTATCCGACTATGTATACAAAACGATAAAAGAAAGCTTAGAGGACGTGTTTGGATCAATCCGATGATCGTTAGGAATGGCGTGCGGATTGAAACTCTTTCTGTAGTGGCGCAATATAGATGTTCGGCCTACTTACGCACCTACTAAGATTTTCTGAACAGCCAAAATCCGTGCTATGTTGCATTTATGAAAAATAAGAATAGAAAAGTCAAGAAAGCAGGTTGAATAAGCAGCGGCACCGTCAGAGATGGCGGTGCCGTTTTTGTCAGTAATAGGTGGAATTTTAAGCAAAAGATTGTTGGGTGTGGTGATAGCTTTCTGTCGCAGTTGTCGGTATGCTTTGTAGTACCAGAGGTCAATAAAACATACAAAGGAGCGTTGAAAACAATGGCATCTATCAGAAAACGCGGCAGTAACAGCTATTTGATTGTGGTATCCCGTGGGTACGATTATGAGGGCAACAGGTTGAAATCTGTGCAGAAAACCGTCAAGCCACCCAAAGAGTATACTCCCAAGCAAGCCGAGAAATGGGTAAAGGAGCAAGCAATTCTATTTGAACGAGAGGTACAACATACGCCGGAACCCATCAACCGAAGCATTACACTGGCAAAGTACATTGAGCATTGGGCGGCTGATATAGGACCGAAGAAACTGGCGGACTCTACATACCAACGAGATTTGCAGGATATTCGCAGAATCTTGCCAGCACTGGGCAACTACAAGTTGACCGATTTGCGTAAAGAGGTTATCCGAGATTTTTACGAGGAAATGCGGCACACGCCGCGTCTGGACGGCAGAGGAAATCTATCCGAGAAGTCGGTCGAAGGCTTACACAACACGCTGTGCAGTATCCTGTCGGCGGCTGTGGACGAGGGATACCTTACACACAATCCGGCGTGGAGATGTTACAAACCGAAAGGGAAGAAAAAAGAGCGCCCCGTAGCAGACGAAGAAACCGTTAAGAAATTGATTGCCGCTTTTGAGGGACAAAGCATGAAATACGAAACCTACTACAAGCTGGTGCTTGCCACCGGATTGCGGCGTGGCGAAGCCTGTGGGCTGAAGTGGAGCGACATTAACTGGAAAAAACGGACGATTCATGTACAACGCGGGGTGGTCAAACTCAGTCACCAAGAATCAATTACAAAAGACCCTAAAACTTCTAGCGGCGACAGAATGGTATATCTGAGCAAAGAGATGTGCCAACTGCTCAAGGCGTGGCGCAAGGAATGCGAATGGGATAGGCAGCAGACGGCGAACGAAACCGTATCTGAGGACGACTACTTATTCCGCCAGCCTAACGGCAAGCCGATGAACCCTTGCACATTCACCTATCGTTTCAAGTTGATTTTGAAAGCCAACAACTTACCGCAGGATTTGAATGTGCATAGCTTACGGCATACGAATGCCAGCCTGCTGATTGCGCAGGGCGTGGACGTGCGCACGGTGGCTAGTCTATTGGGTCATGCACAGGCGAGTACAACGCTGGATATTTACGCCCACGCATTTGACAAGAACAAACGCAAGGCGCAGGAAAAGCTCGGAAAGGTGATTGGGCTATAATAAAAAAGCGGTTACACAAAAAAGTAACCGCTTTTATTATTAAAACGCACATGGCGTGATAGTTCGCATGGGGGACTTGAACCCCCGACCTGTTCCTTGCGATGGAACTGCTCTATCCAACTGAGCTAATACGGCTTATAAAGCAGAAAGCACATTATGCAATATAATCCACAATGTGCTTTCTTGGTGCGCCTGAAGGGATTCGAACCCCCGGCACCTGGCGTCGGAGAACTACGACAAGCCCGTACAGACCAACGTTGAAGCGTGAATTTTGTTGGTTCTGCACAGTTGCGTCCAAAGCAAGAAAACGCCTGTTGGTGGTTGTCACAACGGGCTTTTCGGTGTTTTACGGTGCGTCTGCACAGTAGTAGTCAAATGGTGGTCAAAGAATGTAAAATAAAACGCAATAGAGTACCACTATTCCCGGTATATGACCCTTGCTTTAGCATCTTGCTGTTTTCCTATATAAACCCGTTCATTATGTTCAATTCCAAAAATGCTTGTGCATTTAATTGTCATGTTCATGCAAAAATATCCCAAAGAGTTTGTCCAACTTTCCCAACGATTTCTATAGACATCCTCAGCGAAATATATATCGAAAGCAAGTTTCTTCATCATCAATCTGTGGCTTATTCTGCTTGCAAATTTTAAATTACTTCATATTTCCATTGCAAGTATCCATAATTTTCGTCCATAAAGTGGGCCAAAAGCTGAAATCACTCCAGCGGCCGGGGATAAGCCAGCCGGGCAGGGTTTGCAGAAAATGGGGTACCGCCCACGCAAATGCCAGTGCTAAAGCAAACAGGGCTGCCCCGTGCAAGACACCGGGCAGGGCACAAATAAAGCGCAGCAACAGCACGACCAAAGCCAGTCCGACAATCAGGGCAGGCAGGGCACACGCTGCTTGAGCCAGCCATGCCTTTTGGGGGCCGTAAGTGATGGCGGTGATCTTTCCGGCACCGGTTGCTGCGGCCCACTGTTCGGCGTCCGTTTTGGGGGTGTCGGGCGAAAGACCCCGCAGCGCCGCGTGGGTAAAGCCGCTTTGCGCCGGATAAAGAAGCGTTTTGCTTTTACTTTTAAACACGCCGGAAATGAAATACTCGGTACGGTCCAGTGCAACAGTCAAGCCCATAATATCATAGCTGCCAAACAGTGTCCACGCCAGCGTCGAAGAAATCGCGCACTGCTGTCCTACGACACCGGGTGCTGTGCCCTGAAGATATTCCACAGGCAGACAGTCCTGCGCTGTACCGTCAAAGCCGATACAGGTCACATCTTCCGCTGTGCGGTCAGAATCTGCCGAGACCGCTGCTGCTTTCTCGCTCCAAAAGCTGGCAGTAACGGCTTGAGTGTTGGCATTACTTTTTTCCCATTCCCGTGCAGCGGCAAGCTGCCCGGCTGTAAGCGGGGAAGACAGGGTCACCGTCACGGTTGGGTTCTGCTGTACAATATGCGCTGCGCGGGTCTGCAAAAGCAGCTGCAAAACTACCAGCAATACTGCCGCAACCGCCCAACCTCTTTTACGATGCATCATGGATCTTCACCCGGTCCCCGGCCTGCGCGGCCCGCGTACTGCTGACAATGACCTGTGTATCGGCGTCCAGCGCACCACTGACGGCGGCGGTGGTATCGCCCGTTTCCACCACCGTGACAGGCAGCGATACTACGATATTCTGCTGACCCAAGATTGTGGCTTTTTGTTCGATAGCCAGCACATAGCAGCCGGTATTATCTTTATGTACCGCGCTGGCCGGCAGCACACAGGGCCGCTTTTCACCCTGCACCGTGGCCGATGCGTTGGCAGCACCGGCACACCATGCCCCTTTGGACAAGGTGCATTTTGCTGTAACGGTGCCGTTTTCATCCGGGGCCGAAAGGCTCTGCACGGCGGCATCACAGCTTGCGCGGCTCTGGCTCAGGTGCAGTACAGTGCCAACTGAAACAAGGTTGGCTTGAGATTCTTCCAAAGGAATTTCGGCGGTAAAATCGGCATCTGCAGCCAGCTGGCCGCCCACGGCAGGGGAGGGCTGCCCAACCACGAGATCCAGCGACACAAGGGTGCCATCACTGGGGGCAGTCAGTGTGCCGCCCGCCTGCTGCACGGCAAGCAAGGCATTCAGTTCGGCCTGCAGGGTTTCGGCATCAGAGGCCGTTACAGCAGCAGCGGCGCGGTCCAGTGCGTTCTGTTTTTCCGTGGTTTCCTGCTCTTTCTCCAGCGTGTGCAGTGCGGTGTTGCGGTTATCCTCGGCACTTTGGGCGGCGGAAAGTGCCGCATTGTTGGCATCTTCGGCGGCTTTTTGGGCGCTGTACAGGGCATCCTCCGCAGCTTCCAGGGCAGCGGCGGCGTTTTCTACGGCGGCCTGTTTTTCAGCGTCGTCCGCATAGCCGGCATTGCGGGCTTTTTCCAGAGCGGCAGCAGCTTCGTCCCGCTTGGTCTGGGCACGGGAAACGCTCTCTTCACCATCGGCGTAGATTCTGTGTGTTTCCTCGTAGGCACGTTCTAATTGCTGCTGGGCGAGCTGGGCGGCGTAGGGGTCGGCGGTGTCTCCCGCCGTCTGTTGTGCGGCCTGGGTCCGGGCCTGCTGCAACGCGGCCCGCTTGGCGTTTACGGCGCGGTCCACTTCAGCGGCATCAAACACGGCCAGCGTGTCCCCGGCCTTGACGGTCTGCCCCGCCTGCACGGGTACTGCCATGACCAGCAGACCCGCGGGCACTGTAAAAGGGGTGCCGCCCGCAAAGCTGACCGTGGCCGTAGTGCGCACGCTTTTTGTCACATTGCCGGAGGACGGCCTATGCACCGTCACGCTGGCCATGGCTGCCCCTGCTGTACCGCGGGCCAGCAGTGTCAGCACCAGCAGCAGTGCAAAAAAGCGGACAATCCACCCAAGCCGCTGGCGCTGGCGTGGGTCCATCCCGGTAAGCAGTTCGATAGGTCCTCATCCTTTCACGGCTCCGGCCAGGATCCCCTGTTCCAGATACTTTTGGCCGAAAGCAAAAATCAGTACGGCGGGCAGCAATGCAAACAGGCTGGCCGCCATGGTCAGTGCCAGGTCGCGGGTAGTATCGGTCAGATAGAGTGACAGCGACCAAAGCGACTGTGTTTTTAAAAAGGTCATAGGCTGTTCCAGCGCATTCCAGGCATCCAGAAAGCTCATGGTCAGCGCAGCCAGGATACCGGGCAGCCCCACTGGCAGGCCGATTCGCGCAAACTGCTGCCACGGGGTCGCGCCATCTATAGCGGCAGCTTCCAGCAGCGGCAGAGGAACAGCGTCAAACCCGCGCTGCATCACAAATACGGGAAATGTGCTGAATGCCCCCGGCAGAATGACCGCCCAGACAGTATCCATCAGTCCCAGGTGGTTTATCGTCAGATAGGCAGGCACCATAGTGACCTGGAACGGCAGCAACATTAAAATAAGGTACAGCCCCCGCACGGCCCCGCGCCCGCGAAATTTCAAGCGGGAGAGTGCCCATGCGGCGGGAGCACCCACGACCAATTGACCAGCCAACTGCGGAAATGTCTGCAGGCAGGTGTTCCAATAGGTGGTAAAGTATTCCGGTGTGTCCAGCAGCAGCTTGACAGCAGGTTCCAGCGTAGGGTAGCTGGGCAGCAGGGTCCACGCAGCCTGCCCGCTGCCGGAAAGCGCCGGGCCGATGGTCGCTGCCAGCTCCTCCGAGCCGGTCAGCGTGCCCATCAAAAGGAACCATAGCGGGAACCATACGAGCAGGACGAATGGGAAAAGCAGAATTTTTTTTAGAGCCGTTTTATGCATACCGCGATCACCGCCCCCAGCGCCCCTGCCATCAGGATTGCTGCGGCGCTCAGCCTTGGCAGATCCAGTGCCAGGAACCAGTTGTTGAACAAATGCTGCAATAAATAGATGCTTTTTTCCGGGTAGGCCCCGGCCACCAGATAGGCTTCGCGGAAAACTTTAAAGGTGTTCAGCAGACTCAGCACCAGCGTGACGGCCAGTGTGGGCAGCAGGTTGGGCAGGGTAATGGCTGTAAACTGCCGCCACCCACTGGCACCATCCACGGCAGCGGCCTCGTACAAGTCTGTGGAGATGCTGTCCAGCCCGCTGGACCAAAGGATGCTGTCATAGCCGATGTTTTTCCACAGATAAGTACCGATCAGCACCCAGAACGCAGCATCCGTGCCCATAAAGTCACAATGGGTGCCAAAAGTTCCGTTCACAAGGCCGTTTTGGGCAAACAATACTTTCCAGAGCAGTGCAAGGCTTGCCACCGGCAAAGCCATGGGCAGCAAAAAGGTCGTGCGGCAGACCTCGGCCCAGGAGGTATTTTTTAAGCCTTTCGCCCGTAGCGCCAAAGCCAGTGCCAGACTGAGCGCCAGCAGCAGCGGAACGCATACTCCGATAAACCGCACCGTATTTTCCACCGCCAGTCGGAACGCATCGTTGCCCAGTACCGCCGTATAGTTGGCAAGGCCCACAAAGTGTCGCCCCATCGTGTCGGTCACGCTGCGGCGCACCGTCTCCACAAAGGGGGCCAGCACAAACAGGGTGACACCGCACAGGCTGGGGCCCAGAAACAGCCAGGGCGTAGGGTCCGGGTGTTTGTTTTGTCTTTTCTGCATACAATTTTTTCCTGCAAAGCGATGCGCGGGGCAGCATGGCCGCTCCGCGCACCGATGTTACTTTTGTTCTGCCAGATACAGCGCCAGATCACTCTGCACACCCGCCACAGCGGCGGCCACGTCCTCGCTGCCGTCAATGATGGCCTGGGCATGGTTTATAAAGCTCTGCTGCAGCATCACCGGGAACAATACAGGTGTGGTGCAGTTGGCGTAGAAGGCATCCAGGTCGCCGACATACGCGCCGGTCACTTTACCCGTTTTTGCGCCGCTTACCGTCGCTTTGACGGCATCGAGTTTTTCCCGCAGGCAGTCCGCCCGCACCGTTGTACCATCGGAGCAATACTGGCTTTGCACATCGGTGCCGAAGAACGCAGCGGCCAGCCCCTTTGCGGCATCCGGATTTTTGCTGTTGGCATTCACGCCCACCAGTACCTGCGGGTTATAGGCACCCTGCGTCAGGCCGGGCATCGGGATCATATCCACGGGAACGGCCTCGGCATCCGCATCAAAAATATCGTTGGTGCGCGCCATTGCAATGACGGCGTAGGGGGTGGCAACATCCATCCAGCCGAATTTGGCGCGGCTGCAGGTGCTGTACTCGTCCTGCTGTGCATCGATGATGACAATGTCCGCGTTGTCGTAGCTCTGGCCAGATGCACCGTTCATCTCGGTGTTGATATAGTCAGCCATGCCATAGTAGTCGGCAGTTGTTTTCACAAAGGTAAATATCTTGGTCAGGGCGTCTGCATCCAGTGCGCCGTCGTGCAGCAGGGCATTGGCACTGGAAGGCAGGAGCAGATTCGCGAAGTCAACGCCGCTGGCCAGCGCCAGAGCATACTTCTGGTCATCGGGCAGAGCCGTGTAATATTCATGGCTGTACTGCTCGGTGTCGGGGCGGGGTGCAGCGGCCAGCACGGCGTCCTGCAGGTCGTTCAGGTCGGTCAGGCCGTCCAGCGTGCCCGCGTCACCACAGAGTGCCGGGACGATGAACCGCGCAGGCAGCACATAGGCCCTGCCATCGGTCATAAACGGATCGATGATATTGCTCTGCAGCGCATCCAGCGGCACGGTGTCACTCATGTCAGCCAGCATTCCCTTATTGATATAGGTCGTGTAGTCGACACAATCCAGAAGCAGCACATCAGGCCCTTCCCCGGCCAGCAGTTCGGTGTTCAGCTGGGTCAGCGCATCGTTGATGGCGGCGCTGACATCATCGGTGTCGGTCTGCACGGCGGTTTCAAAGGTAACGTCCACCTCGGGATTGGCTTTTTTGTAGGCGTTCACGGCCAGCCGCGCCGTGGCGGAATCCGCCAATGACCAGACGGTCAGCGTTGTGTCGGCATGGGTGGGCAGCGTTTCGTCATAGTGATAGAAATAGAGATCGCCGTTTCCGCCGCTGTCGCCAAAGAGCAGGACCATAAAGTCCTCCGCCGCCGTGCGCAGCAGAGAGAGCGGATAGTTGCTGGAAATGCTCATCGCTGTGCCCTCGGCAGGGACGACCTGCTCCGGCAGGGTGCCGCCGGGGGCCAGGCGGTAGATGCCGTCCGTGCAGGCGTAATAAGCCGCGCCGTCTGCGTCGCCGGTCAGCGCTTGAGAACTGGTCGCATTGGGGACCGGGTTCAGCAGCTCGGTGCTTGCGCCGGTGGCGGGGTCCAGGGCGTTCAGGATAATATCGCCGGTATTATTGTCAAAGCTCAGGTAAACAAGCTGGTTGCCGACTGTCGTGAGGGAGTCGAGGCTGTACGCCAGATCCTGCGGCAGTGCGGCGGTCGTAACACTGCCGTCAGTCAGGCTGACCTGCACAAAATCCACGGTGTCGCCGTTGGAGACAAAATCCAGCTTATCCCCCTGAAATACAGCTGTGTTGGGGTTGATGCCCTGCTTTACCGTGTCATCCTCTACAACGGTTTTGGTTCCGTCAGGTGCCTGCAGAACCAGCCCGGCATTCTCCCCGTCATAGGTGATAAGCGCCTGCTCACCGTCCGGCGCAACGAGGATCCACGTGACCATCGCATCGCCCACGTCAAACGCTGCAGGTTCCGATGTCCAGTTGGTTCCGTCAGTGCTGGTGCGGCGGGTGTAGTCTTCGATGCTGTCCTCCCCCACCTTGCCGGTGTACAGAACAATCGTTCCGTCCGCCAGCTGCGTCGGGTAAGAGATGAGCTGCTCACCGCCAAGGTCAACGCGGCTCTCGACCCAGCGGCCCATCTGGGTATCGGTGGTGTCTGCAGCGGTCAGGCTGGGAGTGGTGTCCTGCCTGGCGCAGCCTGCCAGACTCAAAATAAATGCCGTGCATAATCCGGCACTGATGATTCGTTTCATAAGTATGTGCCCTCCTTCATCGGGTGTAGCACCAGTATACCGCCCGAATCTTGAATTGTCCTTGAAAAAAGCTGCGGCTTTTCAAGACTGTTTCAAGGTTTGGGGTGTATACTAGAAAGGGAAAAGGAGAATTATGCCATGCGGATTTTATTGATCGAAGATGACCGCGCCCTTTGCACGGCGCTGCTGCCTGCCCTGCAAGCTGCGGGCTATACTGTAGATACCTGCCACGACGGCGCAGACGGCAAAACCCTTTTGTGCGGCGGCGCATACGATGTCTGTGTACTGGACCGGATGCTGCCCGGGCTGGACGGTCTTAGCCTGCTGCGGGCCGCCCGCGCCAAGGGATGTACCACCCCGGTGTTAATGCTGACGGCCCTGTCCGGCATCAATGACCGGGTGGACGGCCTGGATGCCGGTGCAGACGATTACCTGGGCAAGCCCTTTGACACGCGGGAGCTTCTGGCCCGGCTGCGGGCACTAACCCGCCGCCCCGGCACCACTGCCGAATCTGCCATACGCTGCGGTGACGTGACGCTGGATGCCGCCCAACTGACCCTGAGCGGGCCAAAGGCCGCTGCGGCCCTGACCAAGAGGGAGGCCGATCTTTTAGAGGTACTGCTGCGCACACCGGGGCAGCTGCAGACCCGTGCGGTGCTTTTGGCGCGGGTTTGGGGACCACTGGCCGAAGTTGAGGACGCTAATCTGGACTGTTACATCCATTTTGTGCGGCGGCGGCTGAAAGCCGTAGGCAGTGCGGTAACGATCACCACCGTGCGCGGTAGCGGCTATAAGGCGGAGGTACCGCCATGCTGACTGCACTGCGCCGCCGTTTGACCCTGCTGATGACGGCGCTGACCTCGTTGGTGCTGGCAGGTGCGCTGGTCGTGACATGGAATTATGCCGCCGCCCAGTACAGGACCGCCGCGGAGACGCTGCTCACGCAGAACTTTTCTGCCATCGTTGACCGGCTGGACAGCGCCGACAGCGTAAGTGACGCTTGGCTGGCTGACCAGGAGCACAACAGCGGCTGCCTTTTGTTTTTGTGGGACAACGGTGCCGCGCTGCATTTTGCGGGCACCACGGGCAGCGCCGATGCCCGCAATGCGGTTGAACCTCTGTTAGAAGAAGGTTTTTCCCCCCTGCTGGACACAAGTCTGCATGACAGCAGCGGTGCCGTGCAGCGGCAAAGCGCGGTGTTCACGCTGAACGAATACCGCTGCCACGCAGCCTTGCTGCCGCGCGGCACAGCAGGCAGTTATCTGCTTGTGGCCGCTTTACAGGATATGGGCTTTGTACACCGTCATGCGGTCCAGACAGTTGTGCAGTATGGTGCGATCTGGTTCACTGGCACACTGCTGCTGGCGATCATCAGCTGGCGGCTGACCGGCAAAGCGCTGGCTCCGACGGCATTGGCCATGCGGCGGCAGAAGGAGTTCATCGCCGCAGCCGGGCACGAACTGCGCAGCCCGCTGGCCGTAGTAAAAGCAAGCCTGGACGCTGCGTGCCGCACTCCTGTGACTGAACGCGCCACCCTTTTGCGGAATGCCGAGCAGGAGACGGACCGTATGGCGCGGCTGGTGGAGGATCTGCTGGTGCTGGCCAACGGCGACTTGGATGCCTTGCCGGCCCATCTGCACCCCATCGCACCGGATAACCTCTGCCTAGAAGTATACGATGCGTTTTTCCCGTTGGCGCAGCAGCGCCAACACCCGTTAAGTCTGACCCTGCCGGAGGACAGCGTTCCTTCCATAGAGGCGGACCCGGACCGTGTAAAGCAGCTGCTGGCAATCCTGCTCAACAATGCGTTTGACCACACCCCCGCGGGCACCCCCGTGGAACTGTGCTTGACATACTGTGGGGAAAAAATCACCCTGGCCGTGCAAGACCACGGCCCCGGCATACCGGATGCCGAAAAAGCTCGGGTCTTTGACCGTTTTTACAGCGCTGATCCCAGCCGCACCGACAAGCACAATTTTGGCCTTGGTCTAAGCGTAGCCAAGGAACTGGCCCGGCTGCATCATGCAGACTTGACCGTGACCGACACCCCTAGCGGCGGGGCAAAATTTGCGGTGACTTTTGCGGCAAGGATATCTTAATGCTTGATTGACATCCATAACCGAAAGATGCATCAGCGAACCCTGCTGATGACTATGTACAATACATTAGACGGTGAGCAAACTCTCTAATGAAATCCATCATAGGTGGATTGTCGCCTTGAATTGTGAATGTCGTGTAAACAATTAGCACTTACTGTTGACCGACTGCTAATCTGTGGCGTATACTAGACTTACAGATTTATTCTGTACCAGCACCTTTACAACTGAATACACAGCATAACAGGTACTTTACTCTCTCGGTGGGGCGCACAGCAAGGTCAAGGCAGACCCTAACTCACGGCAGGGAGAGGACATAATGATACTCCAGATGCCCTACAGCTTCAGATAGGGTGACCGCGCTTGGGTTGTAAGAAGTAAGACCCTTGCAGAGTCAGTGTACGGTCGTTGCCAGCGGCTTGCCTGTTGTGTTCCCAAGTCTGGGGGCGAGCGGCAAATTAGACATTTTTCTTCAGCATTTATTTTGATGTACACGGTTTCTTTTATTATCTATATAACTGTGCAATTGACGCTACTATGCGTATTATTTGGTTTTTATTGAATTCACATCAAGATTTGCGGAGAAAGTGTACCCTTACGCCCGGATAGAACAGAGAAAATATTGAAAGAGCCCGGAGGGCCTTACCAAATCGGTAAGGTTCTCCGGGCTCTTTTTTCTCCCCCGGAAAGTGTATTCAAGAGGGTTATACGGAATAACGATGTAGCACGGAAAGGAAGTGTACTTATGATTAGACCAATTCTGAGAGATTGTGCAAAATACGCACGAGGACCGCCAAAGTGAATCAGAACTGATTCACTCTGGGGTGGTAAAACCGAAAAAGTGAATCAAATTTGATTCACTCAGTTTGTCAAAAAACTCTTGTAGGGGCGAGCATTGCTCGCCCGTGCCCGTTTGTCTGTGAAAAATCTTTCCGGGAAAACGCGTTGCTGCGCCAAGTCGGCGGGCGACCAATGGTCGCCCCTACACATTCAATAGGCCAAGAATGTGATTTTTTGACACGCTGAGTGAATCAAATTTGATTCACTCTCACATCTCGCCCAAACGCGCCCTGTGTGGGGCGGATGCTCTGCATCGCACACGGACGCGACATCACCCGCAAAACCGCCGCTTGGCGCGTTTGTGGGGCTGTGGGGCGGCGTGAGCCGTACAACTTACTACTGGAGAGTAAAACTTACTACACACAAAATTACGATAATATGAGATAATAGATGTACACCAAAACGGAAAGGATGATGTGAATGACTACCACAAGATTACCGAAAACCATTACTGCCGGTGCGCTGCTTGCAACGCCTATACCTCCTGTAAAATGGATTATTCCTGGTCTGCTCCCGGCAGGGCTGGCAATCTTCGCAGGCCCCAGCAAAGCAGGCAAAAGTTGGCTGACGCTGTGGCTCTGCTTGCAGATTTCGCAGGGGAAATCTGTGTGGGGACGTGAAATAGAACCGAGAACTGTGCTTTATTTCTCGCTGGAAGATACACTGGGTCGTCTGCAAGAGCGTCTTTACCAGCTTGTCGATGCAGAAGAAGACCCGGAACGTCTCATCTTACAGACGGAAAGCCACGGAATTGGGCAGGGATTGGAAGAACAAATCGTCAGTTTCATCCATACTTACCCTGATATTAGCCTCATCGTCATCGACACCTTGCAAAAGGTGCGAAAAGGCGACCAGAATGGTAGTATGTATGCCAATGATTACAGGGATATTGGTGCGTTAAAGGAGCTTGCCGATAAGTACGGCATCTGCATTCTTTTGGTGCATCATCTGCGCAAACAATCATCGTCAGACCCCTACGACCAAATTTCCGGTTCAACGGGCATTATGGGCGTGGCGGATACGACATGGCTTATGCATCGTCAGCGCATGAGTAAAACTGCGACAATTCGTGTAATTGGACGCGATATGGACGAGAAAATGCTGCATATCCGCGAAGAAAACTGCGTCTGGACGTTGGATGAGGAAGAAACCGCAGAACAGCAGGCGTTGAAAGCTATTCCTGACTACCTTTGGAAAGTTGCAGACTACATT